>VAPL010320488.1_pt1 | contig 61859 bp, 49 predicted proteins | sample 3395061 | NCBI WGS metagenome assembly VAPL01 (sample SAMN08290444, study PRJNA428436) | hydrothermal vent metagenome | isolation source: Deep-sea hydrothermal vent chimney 2 | place: Pacific Ocean: Juan De Fuca Ridge | depth 2182 m m | reverse complement strand
TTGTGGACAAGAATTCAATGCAGCCGATTTGTTCTTCTTAGTTATTTGGGTTCTTCCCTTGCGTACTAATTGCTGTATAGTTGGCATATAAATTAATTATTATTTTTATTCCTTAAACCTCTATTTTTAAGAGTGTGCAAATGTATAAATAATTTCTTGTTATTCAAACAGCTATTAACTAAATTTTATCAGCATTTTAAAAACATTTCAAAACCTGCATTCAGCAAACAGTTTTTTAGCTATTTTTGATGCGTTTTGAAACGTAATTTTATACCATATATATATAGACACCAAGTTAAGCATGGAATATCGAGTAATATGAACAAAATTTGGCAGCTATCTGCGTTAGAAAAATTTTCCTTAACTAAAGCTATGGGCAATTTTTATATCTTGATAACCACAAAATTTTTAGCTCCTCTTAAACGCCATTCCACACTTAATTTGGTGTTAGTTTTCTTTTTATGGAGTTTTGGGTCTATCTATGGTCAGAAATTAATCTTAGAAATTTCAGCAAAAGATAGTGTGAATACTATTTTTACAAACTCCATTCAATATCAGAAGACGCATCTTTCAGAAATTTCACTATTCAATTCATTAGATTCTGTAAAAAACAAACTAGCACAAAATGGGTTTTTAAATTTCTCACTTGATACTATAAAAAAAAGAGATTCTATCTATCATGCTCAATTTAATTTAGGCAATCTAAATAGGATGGTACGGATTTATTATTCAGAAAATGATATTAGCAAAAAGCAACTTTTTGCAGTAGTTCCATCTGTAAAAGATACTCATTTTGATATTCTAACTGGGGGGTTATCAAGAACACTAAATGCAATTGTTGAAACTTTTGAAACTCAAGGCAATTCTTTCTCTCAGGTTTCATTAAAAAACATCACTGTCAAAAAAGATTTAATTGAAGGAACTCTAAGTATTAAAAAATCAAAGCTTCGAAAAATTGATAAAATTGTTATTAATGGTTATGAAGATTTTCCTCAAACCTACCTCAATCATTTTTTAAAACTAAAAAACAACATTGTATTTAACAGAAATAAATTAGACAAAGTTTCTGAACTCATCACTATTTTACCTTTTGTAACAGAAATAAAACCGCCTGAAGTTTTATTCACTAAAGATTCTACCATTGTATATTTATATTTAAAAAAGAAAGCTTCTAATAAATTTGATGGTTTGGTTGGCTTTACCTCTAAAGAGGACGGTAGCGGTATTTCATTCAATGGTTATTTAGATTTATCGTTAAACAATGTATTTAATGGTGGAGAATCTTTATCATTGAATTGGAAAAATAATGGAGGTGAACGTCAGGTTTTTAATTTAAGTACAACAATCCCTTATATATTCAATTCTAGATTTTCGCCTGAAGTTGCACTTAATATTTACAAACAAGATTCTACTTTTATAAATACTAAAACTAAATTTCTACTCCCTTATTCAATAAATGAAAGAAATGCTGTAGGTATTTCATTGTATACAGAAACATCTTCTAATCTTTTAACTAATATTATAAATAATGACATTGATGATTTTAATACCGTTTTTTATGGTTTAAACTATAAATATCAAATTCCAAATAATCAAATTTTATTCCCAATCAAATTTAATGTATTTAGTGAAGTGTTTACCGGTAGTAGAAAAACTGATGGCAATAACATTAGGCAATCAAAAATTTATTTTAAAACCGATTATTTATGGAGTTTAAATTTTAAAAATCACATTTACCTACAAAATGAAACCAGTACATTATTATCTGATAATATTTTAACAAATGAACTATTTAGAATTGGAGGTGTAAATAGTATCAGAGGTTTTGATGAAGAAAGTATTTTTGCATCAACTTATAGTTACTTTACTTTTGAATATAGATATACACCTAATAATAATTCTTATTTATATTCAATAACAGATCTAGGATATATTGATAACGAAATCACAAATCAATCGTCCCAAATTTATAGCTTAGGTCTAGGCTATGCTTTTACAACCAAGTTGGGAATACTAAACCTCAGCTATGCGCTCGGTAAATTTTCAAATCAACCATTTGATTTTGGCAACTCAAGATTTCATTTAAAAATTATTAGTCTTTTTTAAACTCGGCGCAACCTTCATTAAATTTTATCATCGTAAAGAAGAATCTTTACTAAAGATCTTAACTTTATTTTAACTTTATTTTTAAATTTTTATGTTAAAAAGTTGGTTATTTAACTATTTATTAAGACTTTTGGCACAATTAATTCAAATAAATATACAATGAAAACAAAGTTTAGTGGAATTTTGACGCTATTGCTGGCGTTTCTTGTGCAATTTACTTTTGCACAAGAAAAGACTATTTCTGGTACAGTTACTGATGAATCAGGACCGTTACCGGGAGTTAGTGTAGTAATAAAAAGTACCGGTACTGGTACCGAAACTGATTTTGATGGTAAATACACCATCAAAGCTAATACAGATGATGTATTAAGATTCAGTTTTGTAGGTATGGCAACTAAAGAAGTTACTGTTGGTACATCAAATACTATTGATGTAGTTTTACAAGCCGATAATGTTCTTGAAGAGGTTGTTGTTACTGCCTATGGTATAAAAAAGGAAAAACGTTCTGTTGGTTATGCCATACAAGAAGTTAAAGCTGAAGCTATTACCAATTCTGGAGCATCTAATGTATTAGATGCATTATCTGGAAAATCTTCAGGGGTTCAAATTACTAGATCTTCTGGATCTGCAGGTGGTGGATCAAGGATTTTAATTAGAGGGGCAACTTCTATGGTTGGTAATAACCAAGCCCTTATCATTATTGACGGTGTACGATCAAATAATGAGACGCTAAATGCACAGGCTGGCACTGCTGGTACTGCTCAATCAAATAGATTAATGGATTTAAATTCCGATGATATTGAAACCATTAGTGTTCTAAAGGGTGCAGCTGCTACAGCCATTTATGGTACAGCTGGTTCAGGTGGTGTTATTCTTATTTCAACAAAAAAAGGAGCTAAAGGTCAAAAATTACAGGTTAGTGTAAGTTCTCAAGTAGCTTTTGATGAAGTATCACAATTAACCCAATTACAAGATACTTATGCCCAAGGACGATTAATAGGAGGCGTCACGTACTATAGAGGGTCTGAAACAGGAGAGTCCGGATCATGGGGACCTAGACTATCAGATCTTGAATATAGTACAGATAGCAATATCTATAATGCTACAACTCCATTTGGAAATTTTGGAAATGCATTTGATGCTGATGGAAATTACAGATGGGATAATAATGGATTTTTAGTAGCTAGTGGATTAGGTAACGGGACACCTGCAAATAATTATAATAAACTTAATAGTGATGATTTTTTCCGTACAGGAGTATCATTAACAAATAACATAAGTATTTCAGGAAGTAACGAAACAATTACATATAGGTTTTCAGCATCTGATTTAAAACAGGAGGGTATTGTTCCTAACGAATCATACAAAAGAAAAACGTTTAACTTGGGAGCAACTTTAAAAGCCAATGACAAATTATCTTTTGAAACTGCAATTAATTATACCAGGTCTGATTTTGATAGAATTCAACAAGGTTCTAATACTTCTGGTTTATTATTAGGTTTATACAGAACGCCTGCTTCTTTTGACAACTCAAATGGTTTAGGAACAGCAGCCAGAGATAATGCTACAGCTTATGAATTTGCCGATCGTAGTCAAAGAAATTACCGTGGTGGCGGTGGGTATGATAACCCTTATTGGACTATAAACAACGCTCCTGCTACGGAAGAAGTACATAGAGTATTTGGTAATTTTAAAACAAATTACGCGATTAACAACTGGGTTAATTTTGGTTTAAATGTTGGAGTTGATGTTACTTCTGATAAAAGAAAACAGGCATTCGAAGTTGGGTCACGAACGAATCCTACAGGTAGAATTATTCTAGATGATTTCTTAACAAGACAATCAGACATAAATCTATTTGTAACGGGTGATGGTGATCTTACTGATGATTTTTCATTTAACTATTTAGTTGGTGTCAACTATTTTAGTTTTGTAAGAGACAGATTGAATGAAGTTGGTATTGGTTTGCTTTTTCCCGGATTTATGGACATAAGCAATACCACAACAGTATCTGGTTTTGAAGACATAAATAGATATAGGTCTATGGGTATTTTTATGAACGCTCAAGTTGGTTGGAAAGATATGCTTTATCTTAACTTTTCTGCTAGACAAGATTATGATTCTAGATTACGTGATCCTGCAAAAGAATTTAAGGTTAGTGACATATCATTCTTCTATCCTTCAATCTCAGGGTCATTCGTGTTTACTGAAGTTTTACCAAAAAATAAAATTTTGTCTTTTGGTAAAATAAGAGCTTCTTGGGCACAAGTTGGTGCACCACCACCAGTGGCATATTCAACTTCAACCAGTTATGAAGTTGGTAATATTTTTGGAGGATGGGGAAATGGTATTACCTTCCCAATAGGTGGTATTACTTCGTTTGAACTAGATAATCTAGCTGGTAACCCTAATTTAAAATCAGAACTTACAACAACCACAGAATATGGTATTGATTTAAGATTTTTTGGCAATAGAATAACTCTTGATGCTGCTTATTTTCAAAGTGATATAGATGATGCCATTTTAAATGCATCATTACCAGCTTCTACCGGGTTTACTTCGAAATGGGTTAATGCCGGTATAATGACTAGTGAAGGTTGGGAAATTACTGTTGGTGGAAAACCAATAGTATCAGAAAATTTTAGTTGGAATACTACACTTAACTGGAGTGCAAGTGAAACAATAGTGAAAACACTAGCCCCGGGAATTGAAAGACTATTTTTAGCAGGCTTTGGTACAGCGGGTACTTATTTGGTAGAAGGTTTACCTTATGGCGCTATTGTAGGAGGTGCATACTTAAGAGAGCAAGCAGGTACTGCTTCAGACACTAGCTTATCTATACCAGGTGGTGCAATAGTTATTGATCCCGTGACAGGTTATCAAGCTGTTGATAACACGCAACGTGTAATTGGAGACCCTAATCCTGATTTTATCTTAGGATGGAATAACTCATTTACATATAAAAACTTGACATTAAACTTTTTATTAGACTGGAAAAAAGGTGGTGATATATGGAATGGTACAGCATGGGCTTTATCGTTTTTTGGTCGATCGCAACTTACAGCTGATACTAGAGAAGAAACTCCAATAGTATTAGATGGGGTTTTTCCGAATGGATCTCCAAACAATATACCAATTGTTAGAGATAGAAGTTACTGGACATCTGCAGTAGGTGGTTTCGGATCTGTAGGTGAGCAATTTGTAGATGACGGAGGTTGGATAAGATTAAGAGAATTATCTCTTTCTTATAACTTTTCTAAAGATTTATTTAAAAACATTCTGATTGAAAGTGCTTATATTACTTTTACTGGTAGAAACTTATGGATTGACACTGACTATAATGGGGTAGATCCTGAAACGAGCTTAACCGGTAATGGAAACGGTCAAGGTTTTGACTATTTTAACATGCCTGGTACCAAGTCATATATGTTCAAAGTTGGATTTAACTTTTAATAATAAACTAAGATGAAATTAAAAAATATAAATTTTAAAAACTTACTGATTATTTTTATAATCACATTGTCGTCAGTATCATGCGAAGACTTTTTTAACAGCGACAATTCAGATCCTAATAAACCATTTGATGTGCCCATCTCTGCGGCATTACCAGCAATACAATTAACTATTGTTGATTCAAAAGGTGGCTTATATTCGACTTTTAGTAATATGTTTATTCAACAAGTAGAAGGTGTTGAAAGACAGTGGGAATCTTTTAATAAATATGATATACAACCTGTTAGAACTAATGCTCCTTGGCAACAAATGTATGAAAACGTGTTTGTAGAGCTTAGAATTGTATCTCAAAAAGCTTCTGATGGTGGACTTAATCATTACTTGGGTATAGCTAAAACCACAGAAGCATATGCCCTTATGATGACTTCAGATGTTTTTGGTGATGTACCTTATACAGAAGCAGGTTTAGGTGATGAAAATTCAAATCCGGCATATGATGATCAGGCTACAGTTATTTACCCTGCCATAAGAACACTATTAACAGATGCTCTTGTGCTATTTGATGATGTAGCAGGATCACAATCGCCTGGCTCTGATGATGTGTTATATGGAGGTGATATAGATGCTTGGAAATTGGCAGTGCATGGTATTTTAGCCAGATATTATTTACATCTAGGTGATGCTACAAATGCACTAGCAGAAGCCAAGCTTTCTTTTACAAGTAGAGCAGATAATATGGGCTTTAAATATCCCGGTGCCGGTAATGATGCCGGATGGTTTGGTTTTAATGATGTAAGACTTGGTGATATTGAATTCCACCCTACAATGAGAGCAATCATGACAGGTTTAAATGATACAGATAGATTGGCAAAGTTAGATCAAACATTTGATGCAGATCATCCATACCTAGTAGCTGATTTGAGAGAAGATTTAATTACCTACAGAGAATTACAATTTATTATTGCTGAAACATCTACAGATGATACAGAAAAGCATACTGCTTATCTTAATGGTATTGAAGCTTCTTTTGAAGAAGTAGGTCTAGGAGCAGCAGAATTTAATGCTTATGTTGCTCAAAATGCAATAGATCCCGGAGTAGGTAATATTACATTAAATCACATCATGACTCAAAAATATATTGGCTTATTTGTACAACCTGAAGCCTTTAGTGATTGGAGAAGAACTGGCATTCCTAGTTTAACACCGGTAGCAGGTTCTGATGTACCTAGAAGATGGTTCTATCCTGAAAATGAATACTTATTTAATTCAAGTGCACCAGCACGTGATGATGATTTACTTTTTAAAAGAGTAGATTGGGATAACTAAACTATATTTAGTATTAATTTAATTTAATCAAGGGCTGTTAGTTTTAAAACTAACGGCTCTTGATCTTTTATAACAGGAAGTTTATTCTAATGTAAAAAGTATTACTGTTTTTTTATTCTATATATTTTAATATAACTTGAAATTTTAAACCAATTCTTGTTCAGAGGTATGATAAAAATTTTTTATCTATTTTTTACTTTATCTTTTTTGGCTATCTAAACTTAAAATTGGTTTTAGTTGCACACTAAATGTATTTCAACTTAACTTTCTTTTGATTAAACGCAACTCTTTCTAATTTTTATCATCATAAATATAACTCTTTGTTAAAGTCTGTTACCGTAAATTTAACTCTATATTAATTTATTGTGTAAATTAATTTGTTTTATTAACAAATTATTAAGACTTTTGGCAACAATTAATTCAAATAATATACAATGAAAACAAAGTTTAGTGGAATTTTAACGCTATTACTAGCGTTTGTAGTGCAATTTACTTTTGCACAAGAGAAAACTATCTCAGGTACAGTTACTGATGAAACAGGTCCTTTACCAGGAGTTAGTATAATAATTAAAGGCAGTACTGCTGGAACAGAAACTGATTTTGATGGAAAGTACACTATCAAAGCAAATACAGGTGATGTATTACAATTCAGTTTTGTTGGTATGTCAACCAAAGATGTTGTTGTGGGTACATCTAATACAATTAATGTAGTATTAGAAAATGACAATATTCTTGAGGAAGTTGTAGTAGTAGGTTATGGTACTAAAGCCAAAAGAGCTACAACTGGTTCTATTACAACAATTAAGGCAGCAGAAATAGAAACTGCTCCTGTTGCTAATTTTGCAGAAGCTTTACAAGGTAAAGCTGCTGGTTTGCAATCTATAAGTGCATCTGGGCAACCAGGTTCTAATAGTGCAGTAAGAATTAGAGGAACAGCTTCTGTAAATGGTTTTACTGAACCACTTTACATTATTGATGGTATTCCAGTTTCTTCCAATTCAGATAGTGATTTAGGCTCTGGAGGGTTAGATGTAAGTAACAGGGATCCTTTGTCTAATATAAACCCTTCTGATATTGAATCAGTTACTATTTTAAAGGATGCATCTTCAACATCAATATATGGAGCAAGAGCCGCAAATGGTATCATTATGATTACCACCAAAAAAGGAAAACAAGGAAAAGCAAAATTTGAATTCTCTACCTTAACTGGGGTTTCTGCAAGAGCTTTTACAGATTTTGAAGTTTTAAATACATCAGAATTTATTGAATTACATAGAGAAGCTGATATTAATGCTGGGGTAGCTCCAGCTATAGCTGTTTTAAACTATCCAGATAGTGATGTTAATACCAAATGGTCTGATTTAGCATATATAGACTGGAAAGCTATTACAACAAGACAAAATTTCTCTGTAAGAGGTGGTACCGAAAAAATGAATTATTTCATCTCTTTAGGTCATCTAAATCAAGAAGGTATTGCTGTAGGGTCGGGACTTGAAAGGTTGTCTGGTAATTTAAACTTACAAGCGAATGCTTCTGATAACATTCGTGTTGGTATGAGTATGAACTATAGTAGAACCGATCAAAGAACTGCTTTAGCAGAAAGTGCTTTCTTCGCAAGCCCAGTAGTAGCTACTTATTTGTTCCGCCCTACTTCTACTCCTTATTTAGAAGATGGAACACCAAACCCAGCAAATCCGGTAACAGGTGGTACATCATTTATTCAAGATTTATTTTATGACAAAGAAGGGTCTATAACTGATAGAATTATTGGAAGCGTATTTGGTGAAATTGATATTTTGAATGACTTTACTTTTAAAACTCAATTTGGTACTGATAGATCTTTCTTTAACTATAAAAGCTTTGGTAGCAGTCTAAATACTTCAAATCCATCTGGAGGTGCAGCCACTAGAGTGTATCAAGAAGTTTATAACTGGACTGTAACAAATACCCTACGTTGGACTAAAGATTTAAATGACAGTCATCATTTAGATATCTTATTAGGACAAGAAATGAACAAAGAAGGTGCAGATGATTTTACCGTAAATGTTGAAGATTTTCCTAATGGTATACTTCAAAATATTGGCTCAGCAGCAACTGTAGTTGGGCATGATAGTAATACTGCCGATTCAAGTTTAGAGTCATATTTTTTAAATGCCAATTATGATTTTAATAAAAAGTATCACTTAAATGCCACTATTCGTAGAGATGCATCTTCAAGATTTGGTCCTAATAACAAATGGGGTAATTTTTGGTCAGTAGGTGCTAACTGGGTAATTTCTAACGAAAGTTTTATGGATAATGTTGAATGGGTAGATGTATTGAAACTAAAATCAAGTTATGGTGTACAAGGTAACTTACCAAATAATAGATACTTATGGCAAGGTATACTAATAAATGACACATATAATGAAAACCCGGCATCTTTCCCATCTTCTACAAAACAAAATTTAGATTTAAAATGGGAAGAACAACTAATGTTTAACGTTGGATTAGAATTTGGTTTATTTGATAGAATCTCTGGTGAGGTTGCATACTTTAATAGAGAAACAGTAGATTTAATTTTTCCTAGAACATTTGAGGGTTCAAGTGGTTTTACTAGATCATTTTCAAATGAAGGTGATTTTGTAAATAAAGGTATTGAAGTTAATTTGTCATACCAGATGATTAAAATAGAAAATTTTAATTGGACAATAGGCGGTAACATTACCTTCTTAACAAATGAAGTTACTAGATTAGCTTCTGGTACCGAAGGTCCTGATGGGCTCTATAATAGAGAAGTCGGAGACCCATGGAATACTTTCTTCTTAGAAAGATGGGCTGGTGTAGATGTTGCTACCGGTAGTCCAATGTGGTATGATGCCAATAATAATATTACATTTAATTATAGTAATGCCTCTAGAGAAAAAGTAGGAAAAGCAGATCCTGATTTTTATGGAGGTTTTAATTCAGATATTAATTATAAAAATTGGGTATTAAGTGCTGCATTATCCTTCCAATATGGTAATGACATCTATAATAATACATCAAGAATTACAAATTCTGACGGCGCTTTTTCTGGGTTCAATCAATCAAGAGAACAATTAGACAGATGGCAACAATCAGGAGATGTTAGTGAAAACCCTCGTAGAATTACAGGTAATGGATCTCAGAGTAATCAAAGATCTACACGTTGGTTAGAAGACGGATCATATATACGTCTAAGAAGTGTTATGCTTGGTTATAATTTATCAAAATCAATAACAGATAAAACATTTTTATCTGGAGGTAAAATATACGTACAAGGAACTAATTTATTAACTTTTACTGACTTTAATGGAGATCCTGAACAAGCTCTTGACGGACAACATTGGTTTGTATACCCTAATGCTAAAACGATATCCTTAGGAATGAACCTATCATTTTAACAAAATTAAATTTTTATAATTATGAAAATAAAAAATATAAAATATATTGGATTACTAAGCTTTTTTATATCATTGGTTTCTTGTAATGATATAGAATTAGATCCAAATCAAGAAGACGCCGTATCTATTGCAAGTGGTATATCAGATATCAGATCTGCTACCGCTGCGGTTGATGGTTTGTATGATCTTTTATATAGAAGAGATTATTACGGAAGAGAATTAATGGTAACGCCTGAAGTAAGTGCAGATAATATTTTAGTAAGCCCATCAAATTCTGGAAGGTATTTACGACAATATCAATACTCTGTATTACCTACTGATGGTGTTATTGCAAATGTTTGGAATAATTTATATAAAAATATAAATGCTGCGAACACTATCTTGTTTTTTGCTGATAATGGAGCCATAGGTGATGCTTCTCAAGCTCAACTAGATGAAATTAAAGGACATGCTTATGCAATAAGAGGAATGGCACATTTTGATTTGGTAAGAACTTATGCTTTCCCATATACAGTAACCGATGCTTCTGTTGCTTCAGGAGCTAATGGTCAAGGTGGTCATTTAGGAGTGCCACTTTTAATTGAATACGAAGGTGAGCGCCATCAACCAAGAGCTAGTGTTGCAAATATTTACACACAAGTTATTGCTGATTTAACAGCTGCCATAGGTCTGCTACCTTCAACAGTTTACCCACAATCTAGTAAATTTAATCAATCAGCCGTAAAAGCTTTATTAGCTCGTGTAAGCTTATATAAAGGAGATTATCCTATTGCACTTTCTATGGCTAATCAAGTAATTGCAGATGGTCAATATTTTTTGACCTCAAACGCGAACTATATGAGTGATTGGGATGGTTCATTAAACACCTCTGAAGCATTATTACAATTGACTGCTTTTGCTAATGATCATAATGGCTTTGATTCATTAGCTTCTATCTACATTCCATTAGGAGATGATGGTAATGGCGGATATGGTGATTTGATACCTACTTCAGATATCAAAGACCTATATTCAGCAACTGATGTTAGAAAAGGATGGTTTAGAACTGTAGATGGTGTTGAGTATACTTATAAACTTCCTAATAGTTTTACAAATAATGTTCCATTAATAAGATTATCTGAAATGTATTTAATAGTTGCTGAAGCTGTTGCAAACGGAGCTGGAAATGCCACTGAAGGTCAAAATGCTTTAAATGCAATTGTACAAAGAGCTGATCCTGCTGCTGCTGCGAGTACTTCTACAGGAATTCCTTTATTAAATGAAACTCTTAATGAAAGAAGAAAAGAATTAGCATTTGAAGGACATAGAATGTACGATATAGTTAGAACACAAAACAACATGGTTAGAACTGATGTTGCTTCACCTTCAACTATAAGTACGGTAAACTACCCTGATTTTAGAATGGTTTGGCCGATTCCACAATCTGAAATTGATGCCAACGATAATCTTAATGAAAACAATACTGGTTATTAACAATAAAATTAAATTAAAATGAATTATAATCTAATAAAAACGTTTATCTTAACTATCTCTATAGGCTTATTTGTGTCTTGTGAAGAAGAAGATAAGAATGTGTACCTAGGAGAAAGTTATGTTTCCTTTGGAGCAACCACTTCTGCAAGTGCATTAGAAAGTTCAACTGTTCCTATTACTATAACAGCATATGCTTCTATTCCGAATCTTCAAAATGATGTTACAGTTGATTTCTCAATTACTAGTGATAATGCAACAAGTGCAAATTATACTGTTGTTGATAATAAATCTAATTTTACTTTTGGAGCTGATAAGTATACTGATCAAATCCAAATTATCCCAGTTGATAATTTTGATGAAGACGGTGAAAAATCTATTAATATAACATTAACTGGAGTTACCGGAGGATATACACTTGGTTTACCTGGTCCAGATGCAAATAGTAATACTTATGTTGTAACTATTCAAGATGATGATTGTGCATTTACACTTCAAGGTATGGGAGATGCAACTTGGTCTGGAGTGGATAATGTACCAGCATCTCAAGCCGGACCTAATGCCAGTCAAATTACAACATCTTTTGACGGTACAAATTTACTGATAGAAGGTATTGGTTATGGTTGGTTAACTGATACTGGCTTTTGGGATGAAGTTGTTATTGTTAGTCATAAGGTAATTGCAATTGTTGATTCACAAACGGGAACACTGTCAATTGCTCAACAACCATTATGTACTACAACTTGGCTTGGGAATCAACAGCCTGATTATAGTGTTGTAGGTACAGGTCAATTTGTTTCTTGCACAGGAACTTTGGTAATAGATTACGATTTGATTCAGAATGGCTCAGTTCTAAGATCATTTTCTGAAACAATCAAAATAAATTAATCTTTTATAAAAATATAGTTTAATTATGAAAAATAATATTTATAAAATAGGTGTATTATTTATGCTTATAGCTGTTACATTTTCTTGTAACGATAATGATGTAAATTATACTCCTAAAGAGTATGCTCAACCATCAAACTTAACGATTGCTGCATCGAATATTACAGATACAAGTTTTGATTTTAGTTTTACTGCTGCACAAGATGGTGTTGTTTATTATGCGGTGCAGCTATCTAGTGATCCTGCTCCAAATGCTGAAGCTATTATTAGAAGAAATTCTTCAAGTTTAATTAATGATAAATTAGATTTGGTTAGTAATGCTACAGAAACTGTAAATGCATCTGGTGGGGTTTATGGAGGTTATGATTATACAGTTTATGCTGTTATGACTAGTGTTGATGGTATAGCATCAGAAGTAAAGTCTGAAGGTCTGCAAACGTCTGACACTATGGATCCTGAATTTTTACCAGATAATTCAGTTCCTGGAAATGGAACCGGTTTTTATGACCCTACTGGCACTAATATATTTTTAAATTTTTCTGAACCGGTATTTTATAATGCTGGAGATGTAACTTTAACAGGCACTAGATCGGGTGAAATTATTGTAATTAGCAGTGGTTTTTCTCAAGTTCAAAATGTATTTATTGGATTTAGCCCGGGTCTTTTAGTAGAAGATGAAGTATATGTTGTTACTTTTGATGCAGATACTTTTAGAGATGTATCTGGTAAACCTGTGGCAGAAACTGGCTTTGGAGCATATTTTTGGGCAACAGATGATTACTCTACTGAATATGAATTGAGTCAACTTTTTGGTGGTGTTACCTCTAAAGATTTTGATTATGTATTAACCGATAATGTTGGCTTTGCCGGATTCGGATTTCCAATTCCGTTAACAGGTACCTATACAGTTAATTTAGATGGAGATAAAAGTGAATTTTTCAATGCGGTTGGTCAAACATTCAGAGATGATTCTTATGCATTTAAAGTTCGTTATGAAGCTATCGGTGGAAATGATTTAGATGGACCCGAAACGATTGGTTTGATATTTTTAGAGCCAAACCCACAACCATCTTTTCTTTCTACAGGCGGTGGTACGATAGATTTATTTTGGAATGCATGGTTCGATTTTGCATTATCTGACCTTACTGGTTTTTATGACTATTCAAATGGAAAGATTGACGTTGATGTTGATTTTGGCGATTATAATGGTTTTAATGGTAGTAACTATTTTGGAGATTTATTGTATGATTATACACCTACACCAATACCAGGTGCTCCTACTACAACTGCAATAGTTTCAAACAAAGTTTCTGTTGATAATATGTTGTCAATTAAAGCTTCAGCTAGCAGTTCTGCAAATATTAATTTAAATAGCCCTACAAACAGCCCGTCTGTTAGAGAATTATTTAATAAAACGAATAAACCATATAGAGCTAAAACAACTCTTAATTCTCTTGAAATTAAATAATCTAATAGTACAAACTATTTTAAACCGCCTCTAATGAGGCGGTTTTTTTATGCTCAATTATTACCTACATTTGTCTTATGCAAAACATCTCAAACATATTCGGCATAAGAGCCATTATAGAAGCAATTAATGCTAACAAAACTATTGAAAAGATATATATCCAAAAAGGCTTAAGCGGTCACTTATTTTCTGAATTAAATAGTCTGATAAAAAAGTATTCTATTTCTTCTAGTCATGTACCTATAGAAAAATTAGATAATTTATCTAAGCATCAAAATCATCAAGGTGTAATTGCAAAAATTTCGGCTATAGATTTTTATGATTTAGAAGCAATTTTAGAGAAAAATCAAAACAAAGGTTCATTATATATATTGTTAGACCAAATTACTGATGTACGTAATTTTGGTGCAATTTTACGTACCGCAGAATGTACCAGTGTTGATGCAGTTATAATTTCAAGTCAAGGTAGTGCTCCTTTAAATGCAGATGCTATAAAAACTTCTGCAGGAGCAGCTTTTAAAATTCCTATATGCAAAGTAAATCATCTATTAGATGCTATCTATCAGCTTCAAGCTGAAGACATACAAATAGTTGCCATTACCGAAAAAACAGATAATACTATTTATCAAGTTGACTTTAACAAGCCAACAGCTTTAATTATGGGTTCTGAACATAAAGGTATAACTCCTTCAATACTTAAAATTGCTGATACAAAAGCAAAATTACCTCTATTAGGTGAAATAGAATCTTTAAATGTATCTGTAGCATGTGGAGTGGCTTTATATGAAGTTGTTAGGCAAAAAAAGTTTAATAAATTATAAGTCATTTAGAAAATTAAAAGCAATTAATTTAAAACCACTTTTTTTATATTTATTCCATCATTTGATGATACTTTAAAGAAGTAAACTCCTGCAGACATACCGTTCAAATTAACTGTAGATACTTGCTTATTTAGTATTATTTTTTCTTTAACTATCCGACCATACGCATCAAATACAGCTATGGTTTGTTCTAAATCAAAATAATCTAGTTTTATATTAAAAATACCTTTACTTGGATTAGGGTAAACATTAAACTTGTTGAAATTGACTTCATTTATCGATAAAATATTTTCTCCTTCTTTTATTGTAATAGTTTTATTAATTTCAACATTAAATAAAACGTCTTCTACACCACTCAACCACTTAACTTTAACATAGTCAATAGTCTTTGCAGAGCCAAGACCAAAAAACTCAGTACTCGAATTTTGAGCGATATACCCTTCACCGTTTAATGTATACCTATATTGCGCCTTTCCATCAGAAAAAATTTCAATCTTACTACCAATTCCATCTTTATTACCAATAGTCCCTTCTAAATTAACCTTTAACCAATTGTTTGAATTTTGCGTAGTATTTTTCCATAAATAATTATTCGCATTATCATTAATTACAAATATTTCTGGTAAACCATCATTATCAACATCTCCAATTGCATTAGAGAAACTTCGAGCTATATCATTTTCAAAACCAATATCTGATGGTATGCTAAAAGTATTATTTCCTTGATTTTCATAAAATGCAGAAGGTAAAGTTGTAGATCCATCTAACATTCCACTTACATAAAGATCCAAATCAGTATCGTTATCAGCATCTAAAAAAACAGCTCCCCAAGCAACACTATAAAAATCTGTTCCAGTTATTACTGACACATCTGTGAACGTATCATTTCCATTATTATTTAAAAGTACATTTAAGTTAGATTCACTATTGCCTAAGTTTGTAATATATATATCAAACCAACCATCGTTATTAAAATCTCCTATTGTTGTTGACATTCCATCTGTAATGACACCCGCTCCTGTACTTAAACTTACATCAGTAAATGTCTCGTTTCCATTATTTTTATATAAGTAACTTTGGCTAAACCTGTGGTTAGTTACAAAAATATCTTGCCAACCATCATTATTATAATCAAAAAAAGCAGCACAAAATGTAGGGTCAATTATTTGGTTTAATTCAGCACTAATACTAACATTAGTAAAAGTGCCATCACCGTTATTTTTAAATAATGCATTAGGTTGTGTATCACCAAAATCTCTAAAACAAATATAAACATCTAAGTAACCATCATTATTATAGTCTCCCCAAGAAGAACCCCAGGAGTTTATAGCTGTAAGGTTTAATCCTGAAGAAATTGTAATATCAGAGAAATTAAAATTACCATCATTCTCATATAGTTTATTCAAATCAGTAGAGCAAGTGGCAAAAAGATCCATATCACCATCATTATCAAAATCAACCCATTGAACTTGTTTAGTTTCAAAATTATCATCTGGGATACTCATATTATCTAAAACAAATAATCCATTCACATTTTTATAAAACTTAATTGGCATACCTATTTCAGAAGAAACCGTAATATCATCCCATCCATCGTTATTATAATCACAAAAAGACACACCTCCCCCATACTCTCCATTACCATAAGTCATCTCAATACCCAATACTTCAGACATCTCTTCAAAAGAAATTTGAGAATACCCATTTAAATAGGTAATAATTATCAATAGTTTAATTAAATATTTCTTTTTCATTGGGTATCATTTACTTTTACTATTTTTATGAATGTATAAATATACAATTTACACAAATGATTAAGAGTACTTAATTAAAAAAGTGTTCATTCCTCCTCATCTAACAAATCTAATTCGCTTTCAACATAGCCTTCTTCTTCCCAATCATATTGCAATGGCTGTGGTCCGTGTTTCCGATATATAAAAGCAAATAACAATCCAACAATAAATCCTGAGAGGTGCCCTTCCCAAGATATTTCTTCTTTAGTAGGTAAAATATACCAAATCATACTTCCATATAAAAAGATCACTATTAAAGATACTGCTATTAGTCTATAATACTTACGTATCAATCCGCTAAACAAAATAAAACTAAATAATAAATATACGATACCACTTGCGCCTATATGATATGCATCTCGGGCAATGATCCAAGTTAATAGACCACTTAATAATGTGCCATATAACAATACTTTAAAGACTATTTTTCTGTAAAAGTAGAATAATGATGTAAGTAGTATAAAAAGCGGTAGAGAGTTATTAAATAAGTGTTTTATGCCGCTATGGATAAAAGGTGAAAATAATATGCCTCTTAATCCAGAAAATGTTCTGGGGTATAAACCATATTTACTTAAATATAAATTATAGTTTCCTTCTATCCAAAAAACAATCCATAATACTAATACAAAGTATAATGGAAAGGCAATCACTATCGGAGAAAATTTGAATTGCTTATGTTCTTCTTGTAAATTCATTCCCTCTTAACCTCCCCTACTTCGACTTCGCTCAGTACAAGTTCGGGGAGGAACTTGTATAAAATTTAATATGCTATTTATTCAAACTATAGCAAAAGTATAACCATTTATATGAAATAGTACAAATTGTCATGTTTTAATCAAATCATTTCAATACTTAATTACACCCCTTGAGTCCCGATAGCTATCGGGACTCAAGGGGACAATCCTCCTATAAAAATTTAATAAATAAACACTTTGTTTTTCTATCTTTACACAATGAACACTCCATTAGCTGAACGCATACGCCCAAAAAAACTAGATGATTATATTAGTCAACAACATTTAGTGGGTAAAAATGGAGCCTTAACGCAGCATATTAAACGGGGAGTAATTCCATCACTTATTTTTTGGGGGCCTCCCGGAATTGGAAAAACTACATTAGCAAATATTATTGCCAATGAATCTGAACGTCCGTTTTATTCACTTAGTGCTATAAATTCCGGAGTTAAAGACATTAGGGATGTTATTGATAAAGCCAAACAAAGTGGAGGCTTATTTACTACTAAAAACCCCATTTTATTTATTGATGAAATCCACAGATTTAGTAAATCACAACAAGATTCATTATTAGGAGCTGTAGAAAAAGGTTGGGTTACTTTAATAGGTGCAACTACAGAAAATCCCAGTTTTGAAGTGATCCCTGCCCTACTCTCACGATGTCAGGTGTATATTTTAAATTCATTTGATAAAGATGATCTGGTTGCTTTATTAAACAGAGCTATTAAAGAGGATGCTCTAATCTCTAAAAAGAAAATACAGCTTAAAGAAACAGATGTGTTGATGCAATTATCTGGAGGTGATGCCAGAAAATTATTGAATATTTTTGAATTGATTGTAAACTCTGAAGATGGTAAAATTGTCATTACTAATGATAAGGTGTTAGAAAAAGTACAACAAAACACTGTTAGATATGATAAAACAGGCGAACAGCATTATGATATCATTTCTGCTTTTATAAAATCTATCCGTGGAAGCGACCCAAATGCAGCAGTATATTGGTTAGCTAGAATGATTGAAGGCGGTGAAGATGTTAAATTTATCGCCAGACGCATGTTAATATTAGCTTCAGAAGATATTGGTAATGCCAATCCAACTGCCTTAATATTGGCTAATTCTACCTTTCAATCAGTATCAATGATTGGAAATCCTGAATCTAGAATCATTTTAAGCCAATGTGCTATCTATTTAGCAAATTCACCTAAAAGTAATGCATCATATAAAGCAATTGGAGATGCCCAACAATTGGTTAGAGAGACCGGCGATTTGTCAGTTCCATTACATTTGCGAAACGCTCCAACAAAATTAATGAAAGACCTCGACTATGGTAAAGACTATCAATATGCACATAATTATGATGATAATTTTATAGACCAAGAGTTTTTACCAGATGATATTGCTAACACTAAACTTTATGAACCGGGTAATAACAACCGAGAAAATAGTTTTAAGGAATTTTTAAAGAGACGTTGGAAAAATAAATATGATTATTAAAATTTAATAGTTAATATTTTTTGAACTAACTTATCTAGTTCATAATATTCAAGAACCCATTTATTATTTTCCTTATATATAATTCCTTTTTTATTTCTAAGAAAATATACATCTTCTTTACTTGATTTTAACAATACATATACAACTTTGGGTGTACTATCAACCAACTGATAACCTAATGCGTTTGCTTGTGCATATAATAAGTTTGTAGCTATTTCTTTTTGCTCAATTTCATTAATAATTTCTGTTTTAACAGGTGCGACTTTTTCAACTACCTCAATAGGAGCAACTTCTTTTACAACCTCAACTGGTTTCTCTTCTGTTTCAACTTTAACAGGAATCACTTCTTTTACAATAACAGCAGGTTTCTCTTCTATAACAGTTTCATATTTCTTAACAGAAACAGGAACTTTTACAGGATTATATTTATAATCTAACAAAGAAATAGACTCGAAAGCATTCCTCAAAGCCTCTTGATATGCTTTTTTATAATCTTTTTGTTTGCTCTTACCCTCATTACTGGTATATACAACCTCATTCTTACAATTAACCAGTTCAACAACTATTTTAGTGCTAAAAAGACCTGAATTACTTTTAACTTTAGATATAAGACCCAAACATGGGTTATTTGCTAACTCTTGAGATTTACTATCACTATCAAATATTGTTTTAAACCCTTCTTTTTTAAATAAGAATTTAGTTAATGAGTTTAATTGATACTGGTCGTCAGATTTTAAAAAGTCATACTTTTTAGGGACAATCATATATTTATAATCATTCAACGATTGTTGACTGAATATGGTGTTAGAAATAATGACTAATACAAAAATCAAAACTCTTTTAATATTCATAATTAGATAAATTTTAATAATATATACTTTGAGTTTAAAGGTAAGTATAAATTTTTATACAAAGTGTTATTCATCAAAAATCAAATTCATCCCAAAAAGAAAAGATATTCTTTTTGAATTATAAAAGTCATCATAACTTAGTAAGTTATCAGCATTTGCATACATATTAAGTTTACCAATTTGAGTAGAAAACCCTAACCCGATATTTGAAAACGAATGTGAATCTGCTGTATAGGTAATTTTAGCCTTTAAAAAATCTTTTATTCTTCTACTGTAATATAAAGTGGCTGCTAATTGTGGTTGCTTGGGTCTAAAAATAGTATAGAGTTGTACACCAACTTCATTTTGATATGCTCTTTGTTGGGAATAAGATGAGCTACTGCAAGCAGCTTGTCTATAATGTTTCCCAAATTTGTACTGAAGTGCTGTATTCATTTTGGGCGATCTAAATGAGACATAGGTAGATTGTAAAGTGTCTATTGGAATTTGAGGGTAAATATCATCGCTTATAACATCCCAATAATCTAATGTTTCATCTGTCGGCGGATCAATTAAACCTATATCATTTATTTCAACATCTCCATTTATTTTATAAGTGACAACATCTTTTGAATAGGTTATAAAACCTACATCTAAAAGACTTCCTAAAAGAGTCATGTTATCTTTTAAGTGATAAGTAAATCCAACATCAAAACCCAGCCCTAAATTACCTCCAAATAGTATATTTTTTACTGCATCAACGGCAAAGGCTTTTCTAGAGGTTCCAATAAACCCTGAACTATTAAATGTAACATCAACATTATTTAACAGATGTTGATAATTATTATTTTGGTCTAACCTTGTTGAAATACTGCCTTTGTTGTTTAGTGATTGAATATTAAAAGCTCCTGAATAGATTTTAGCTCTTGCGCCAATACTTAATTTTTTGTTTATCTTTCTTGAGATTCCAACATGAAAAACGCCTATTGTCTCACTTTTAAAGCTTATATCATTAATATTGTGGCTTTTATTTAAATCAATATTTCCGTTACCATCAGTATTTCCTTGATAGAATAGAATTGCTAAATCTTTGGGATAATAACTGATCAAATCAAACTCTTGATAAAAACCAAAGCTTAGATAATCTTTATCGTTTTTAAGTTTAAAACCTATATTGATGATATCTAATTGTTCATTTATACTTATAAAATCTCTTGAGTTTAATCTAAATAATATACTCCGTAGCTTATCTTCTATGTCTAATCCATCATTAGCAAACAGATTACTTATCAAACTATTACTTGTACCTACATTTACAAAGGCTCCAGACAAAAAAGGAATACCAATATGTTTAGAAAAATTTACTTCACCACCCGGATTTTCAAGTAGTGACTGCGGAACTTCTTCTAATCCATATAAAAACTGCTTGTTTTGAGTTATTGCGCCAGTACTAACGAAAAGTAGTAAAAAAAATATTAGAAAGGGGAGCTTCATTTATAAAAAAACGATTCCAAATTATAGATATTGTTTAATTTCTATGAGATTATTAATACTTATTGTGTTATTATTGACAGGTTCATTATGAATATTAAAAAAGATAGTTTGCATACCAATTTGTTGTGCTCCTAGAATATCCGCTTCTAAGTTATCACCTATCATCATGCTTTTTTTTGGTTCGGCATTGGCAACTTTTAAGGCATGGTTAAATATAACCGGATTTGGTTTTTTAACTCCTACACTTTCTGAAGTGATCACTTTATCAAAAAAATGTAATATTTCTGACTTTTTTAGTTTTTTTAATTGAACTTCTTCAAAGCCATTAGTGATGATATGTAACTCGTACTTTGGTAATAAATATTTCAAAACATCAATAGTTCCCTCAAACAGCGTATTATAATTAGATAAATTATCAATATATATTTCAGATAGATGATGTATCATATCATCTGATATTGTATACTTTAAACCATCAAAGGCTTCTTTTAATCTGCCATATCGCAACTTGGGTTTACTTATTTTTTCTTCTCTATATAGTTTCCAATACTTATGGTTTATAGGTATATAATGACTTAAAAAATCCGTCAGTTTCACATCAATTTTGCTTTGATCAAAAATAAATTCAAACGTTTTAGCTGAGTTTATTTCAAAATCCCAAAGAGTATGATCTAAATCGAAAAAGATGTGTTTGATGTTCATATATTAATAGGTATTTCAGCCTTCAAAAGATGTTTTTTAAAAGTAAGAATATAAGATAGAATAAATAATAAACCTAAGATCAATTTTACAATAATATTCAATTCAAATATTTTATCTAATGTAAAATAAATTACAATCTGTAATACTAAAAATATTATAATTTGGTACACAGTATTGTAATCACTTCTTGTGAGTTTTAAAACCTTTACGTCAAAAAAATGAAATATTAAAATCAAGAGAGAATAGGTAACCACAGTAGTTACTGCAGCCCATTTATAACCATATAGGCCTATGAAAATATAATTTAATATAATATTTAATATCGCTGCACCTATAACAATCATACTCAATACTTTTAATTTATTAGAAAATTTTAATCGTAGCTCATAAAAATTTGAAAGCCCTTGTAAATAGGCTGCAAAAAAGATAAAAGGCATTATAATATAACCCACTCTAAACTCTTTGCCTAAAAGAATGTTTGCAATGTCTTTTGAAAAAAGGCTAAAATAGGTAATGATGGGCAATCCGTAAATAATAAAAACCTTGATATACTTTTGAATTAAGCGAATAGAGTTATTAAAATTAGTCTCTAATTCTTTTAACAGCGTAGGATTAATAGTATTAAAGAAAATAGTAACCAAAACAACTACTGACATTTGGCTTATTTTATATACTTGATCATAGACTCCTACTGTTTCTAAGTTACTTAACAAATAAATAAAATACCTATCACTAGATGTGATCACTAAAAATCCAATATTGATTATTAGACCAGCACTTCCATAAATAACTAATTCTTTTAAATTAGTTATTTTAATAAGTTTATAGTCAAATGTTACTTCTACCGGGTTAATTATAATCAAGAATAGTACTGCTAGGACATCAATAATAACCAAACTAGAAATCAATGCACTTATATTTGCGTCAAATTTAAAAACTAAAAATAATGTGATTGTTATACTCAGAGAAGCTTTGATCGATTGAAAAATTGTATAAAATTTGGCTTTCCCCTTTAATCTTACTATTACCATATAAAAGAGAAATAATTGATTGAAAAGTAATTGAAAAAAGGAGTAGAATATCAATTGTTTAACCAACATATTTTCTGCTGCCATATACCAAAAGACTGAAACTATCAGCAATATTAAAAATGACAAACCATAAAGAAATAATAAGTTTGAATATAAGGTCTTTAATATTTTTTCAGTTTTATACTTAGTGTAATACCTCCAAATACATGAACCGATCCAGGAAAACAATAACATCCCTAAATAAGCAAAAGTTAAACTAACCAAACCTAAATATCCATACTCTTCTTTATTGAAATGACGTGTAAAAACAGGCGTTTTTATAAAACCTATTAGTAATGGTACAAAAGAGGCTAAAAAGTACCAACTAAAATCTTTTAAAAAAGAATTATTTTTATTTGACATTTTTTATATTCTTTTCTCTTTCATTTAATGCTTTGGTATAAAAACCAATTAGACGATCGAGTTCAAAATCCCATTTATACTTTTCTAATGTTGCTTTACGTCCATTGTTACTATATAAATCATATTTTTCAATATCTGTTAATAATGTTATCATGGCATTTGAGATATTTTCTAGATTATTAGGATCTACGGTAATACCACAATTATCTTTTTCAATATATTCTTTTATATGTCCAAAATTACTCCCGATGATAGGTAATGCAAATGCCATATATTCAAATACTTTTATAGGCATTTTAATGGTTAGTGCTTTTGCTGGTAGCCAAGTTATTAACCCAACTTTACTCTTATTATAAAAATCACTTACTTCAGCGTATTTTACAAATGAAAATAACTGAACATTATTTTTCAAATCATTATCATCTATAAATTTTTGAAGTTTTAACTTTAAAGTATCTGGTGTGTATCTACCAACATATATGACTTTTATTTTTGGAATCGTTTTTTTTGCAATTTTTGTTGCCTCTAAAATTTTCATTGCGCCTCTAGACTCAGTTATTCCACCACAATAGATAAAATCATATCTTTTTTCAGCTAAAGATGACTTGTTATAATCTTTGTAAACATCAGTGAAATTGAAAATAGATACTGCTTTATCTTTCCCTAGTTTTCTCCTAAAATTATCTCTTACAATATTTTCATTTGCTATAACTAAATCATAATTTTTAGCCTTTTTCTTTTCCCAACTATCTACCCACCAAGAGAATACCCTTATTCCTATTTTACTTGTTTTTATAAACGAAGTATAATCTTCAGCATAGGGTTCTCTAGCATCATAGAATACAACAGGCTTTTGTTTTAAAATTTTTAATTTTTTACCAATTTTATTGATCCATAAATCATGAAAGTGATACACATCAGCATTTATTTTAGCTGCTTTTTTTAAAAGTGTTCTATAATTATTAGTGGGATTTAAATTTTTAAGAATAAAATTTAAATATCGATTTTTAGAAAATGTTTTAACTTTTAAAATTTCATATTTAATCCCTTCTTTTGTTATCCCTTTTTTAATTTCATCTCTGATCAATAAATAATAAACATCATACCCTTTCTCCTTTAATGGAATAGCCATTTTCCAATAAATTCTATCATCAAACAAATCATGTTTATCTGCCAAGAAACATATTTTAATTTTCTTAATCATTGACAATCTTTTTTATTCTTTAACTAGTTTTTTACACTAAAAGTTGGCATTTTATTGTAATAACTTTTTAATCAACATCATTCCTTTTCTAATTCCAAAAACCGGATATGGCGCATTTGTGGCTCCAAAACTTTTATAAAAATTACCTATTGAAGGTATTGAAGATCCTTCAAAATCAAAAATATTATCAGTTTTTTCAAATTGTTTTAAAACCGAGTCAACCATAAATGTTGTCGCTCCGGTTTTCTTACCTTGTTTATTAGACGCTCCGAAAAGATAATAAATCCTATTTCTAAAATGAAGAAAAAAACCACGAGCTACAATCTGATTCTGCATATATATATTTCTTTGAAAACCATAATTTTCACTTAAACAAAACTCTACTAATTTATATAAATTTTTAAATGATTCATCTTTAATATTTAATAAAGGAAAAACTTCTCTATATAATTTAATTAATTCCTTCACATTATTCTTATCATCGAAATACAATTTACTTTCAGTTGCTTTTCTAAGGCTTTTTTTTCTATCTTTTCTATAATTCTTAAAAATATTATCATACGTTTTATTCAAACTCAATTCATAATTTATTTTTACTGATTTTCTACCATGTGTTAAACTCATATTTTGAGCATTAAAATTATAATATAAGAGAAAAATAGAAGGTGTTTTTTTTATGAAAGAGCTAATTACCATTTGAGAAATCTCAGTTGATGAAAATATTCCTAACTGTTGTATCCAAGGAGCTTGATAAATATAATTAATGCCATACTTTTTTCGTTTTGGTAAAGGCATAACGGCAACATAATCATCTTTAACAAGTACATCCCAATTATCACAAACAATATCTAAATACCAACTATAAGCATAGATACGTGTATTAACTGCATTATAAATACATTTGTCGTATTTCTGCACATCTAATTCTTTTCGGGTTAAATGCTTTATCATTTATTAATTATAGAAAGTTGTTTAAAAACGTCTATATAGAGTTTTTTCCATCTGCGCCATCTTCCTTTATTGCTAAGTGTATCGTTATGAAAAAGTGTAATAAATGTTCCGTCTACATTTTTTACTTCCTGTGCTAATTTTATAATCACTTCATAAGCTCTTTTATTTGACAGCTCTAAATAATCACGTAAAGTAACATCCATTACAGCAAAAGGGTATACCTTTAATGGGGTTTGAATTTCATAATCTAAATCGTAAAAATAAAATGGTGTACAGGTACTTGCTCTAAATCCATAATGCGCTGCATAACCCATAGTATGGTCTTCCTTTACCTCTAAGTTAACCAGATTTTGATAGGTTTCGGGCATATCTAAACGTAAATAATGCTGACGCGATTTCTCTACCGGTCTATTTAAAATATTTTCTAATCGTAATTTTTCTTTCTTTAATATTTCCTCATTTTTCATTGTAAAGTACGAAGGATGCAAACCTACGTCAGCATAATCTGCAATAGACTTAATTAAAGACCTATATTTTGTGTTTCTTGACGATATATTTTTATCATAAGTAGTATAATCACCAACTAAAAAGAAAAATAGAGTTTTGATATTATATTGTTTCTGAAAATCAAGAAATTCATCAAAAGTATCAAAAGGGTCTTGTTTAAAACCCAATAACACAAGCGTTCTGTCCCATACATCTAACAGCTTAAATTTAGATAAATCATTAAAATAACCTCCAATAGTTCTTATAATGCCTTTAAGCTTAAAACTGTAAGCTATATCAACATCTATCGTAGATATACACTCAAATTTTCTCTCTGTAAATTGATATTCAGTAAATTTTTCTTTTAACAACAATTTAAACTTATATGCCCAAATATCAATTAAAGGTTTGTCTAAAAATTTATGTTTGAAAGCTAAGCTCTCTTCGGCAGAAAAACGTCCAAATTGATCTTTTACATGTGGTAAATACTCTTCATACCTACTTACTAAATAAAAGGTAGCTGCAAAAATATCAAAAGGAATTGTCGCTTCTTGACGCGATTGAAAAAAACAAGCTGTATCATCCCATTCACCAATATGAATTTCAACATCATTGATACCTTGTTCAAATAACAGATCATTACTTCTAATAAAAATCTCTTTCCCTAAAGGTTGTTTGGTATAAGATAACTTTAAATCATTATGAGCAATAAATTCCTCTACTTTAGTAGTGAAAGTAACTGGAATATTTAAAATTCTAGTAAAAAAATGTTTAAAAGTGTAGGTTAGTCTTGGTGTAACCTTATGTGTATAAACTAAAAGCATTAATTAATATCGATTCTACCACTCCCAGCCCTAAGTATTCGAGACGGGATAGTGATAATTAACAAAACTTATTATTTTTCAATAATCTTTTAGGCTTAATGACCGAAGACTGATGTTTTGTAACTTTTTTCCTATAAAATTGAGAGTACATAATTAGATTTAGATTTTAATCTAAAATTTGATTCATGAACATCTATTCTAGAACTTCTGTCTTCCGTCATCTGACTTCTAGCCAGTAAATAAATATGAAAAAGATCTAATTCTTTACTTAATTGATGAAAGAGCTATCATATCAAATTACTATCGGCAAAGCTAAAATACGATTTTTCAGTAATTAATAAATGGTCTAAAATTTTTATATCTAAAATTTTACCTGCTTCTTGTATCTTTTTAGTTAAGTCTAAATCTGATTTACTTGGTTTTAAGCTTCCTGAGGGATGATTATGACATAAAATAACAGCAACTGACGATAACTCTAACGCTTTTTTAAACAAGATTCTAACATCTACCAAAGTACCTGTAATGCCACCACTACTTAATTGATTTTTATATATTATTTTATTAGAATTATTGAGATACAGTACCCAAAACTCTTCGTGAGACAACTCACCTATAATAGGCTGCATTATATCAAATACTGCTTTGCTGCTTTTTATTTTTGGTCTTATAAGCGCTTCTTCTAACCGACGTCTTCTGCCTAACTCTAAGGCTGTAATTACAGCAATTGCTTTGGCTTCGCCAATCCCTTTAAATTGAGTGAGATCATTAACCGACAGCTTTGCCAATTCGTTTAAATTATTGTTTGTAAAAGTTAATATTCGTTTGGCTAAATCAACTGCACTCTCTTGTTTATTACCCGAACCTATCAAAATAGCGATCAATTCAGCATCAGAAAGCACATTTTTACCCTTATGTACTAATTTTTCTCTCGGTCTATCATCTTCTTTCCAATTTTTTATTGAAAAAGATTTATGTTTAGCAATCATTTAACAAAATTTCTCCAAAGGTATAAAAGAAAAAAATAATACATTTGTTAGTATTTTAAATTAAATTTTAATGAGGATAATTATTGCAGGAGCTGGTGAAGTCGGATTTCATTTAGCAAAATTACTATCTTTTGAATCTCATGATATTACGCTAATTGATGAAAAAAAGGAGCGATTAACTCATGCTGATACTCGTTTAGATATACGAGTAATGAAAGGTAATGCCACCTCGATTTCAATATTAAGAGACGCCAATGTTGCCAATACAGATTTGGTAATTGCAGTTACTTCTAATGAAACTGTAAATATTACTATTAGTGTATTGGCAAAAAGATTGGGAGCAGCACGTACTATTTCTAGAATTAACAATTCCGAATTTATTGACAACAAAAATGAAATCAATTTTTCTGAACTAGGCATTGATGAATTAATTTCAACTGAAGAGTTAGCATCTAATGAAATAAAAATGCTACTTAATCAAGCCGCTTTTAACCACATGCATGAGTATGATGATGGGGAATTAAGCATGTTGGGCATTATTTTATCTAAAACGGCACCTTTTGTGGGCATGTCTGTACAAGAAGCTGCTGCTACTTTCCCTGGAATTCATTTTATGCCTATCGCTATCCAAGGTAAAAATTCTGATGATATAGAAATTCCACGTGGCAATACCGTTTTCAATGTTGGTGATTTAGCTTATTTTATCACACTTAAAGAAGGTGTAGATGAATTGTATAAGCTAACAGGCAAAACAAGAAAAGAAGTTCATAATGTAATGATCTTAGGTGGAAGTTCAATTGGAAAAAGAACTGTTAAAGATTTATGTAACAAAAAGTTAAATGTTAAAATTATAGAAATAAACAGAGCAAAAGCATTAGAACTTGCAGATGACTTGCCTAATGCTCTAGTTGTATGTGGTGATGGTAGAGATGTAGAATTATTATTAGAAGAGAACATAGAAGAAATGGATGTTTTTATTGCTGCAACTGAAAGTCCTGAAACCAATATCATGACTTGTTTGGTGGCAAAATCTAAAGGTGTAAAGAAAACCATCGCTTTGGTAGAAAATGTTGATTATTCTAAACTATCGCATTCTATTGGTATTGACACAATTATTAATAAAAAATTATTAGCGGCAAATAGTATATTCAAATATATAAGAAAAGGAGATGTGTTAGAAATTGCAACGCTGAATAACCTAGATGCTGAAATTTTAGAGTTTAAAGTCCGTGAAAATTCAAAAATTACACAAAAAATTATCAGAGAATTAAATTTTCCACGAAACGCTACCATTGGAGGTGTTATTAGAAATGGCAAAGGATATATAGCTCTTGGTGACTTTAAAATTCAGCATGAAGATAAAGTTGTAGTAAGCTGTTTGGCTGATTCTGTAAGGAAAGTCGAGAAATTTTTCGATTAATTTTAAATACTCCTAGTATAACTATTTTCTAAATAATGAAAAAATTAAACATAAAAATCATTTTTCAAATGATGGGTTTTTTACTCATATTTAATGGTTTATTTATGTTTATTTCTAGTAGTATTGGCTATTTTTATAAAGATGGTTCAAGTAGAGGAATATTCTTTGCTGGTTTAGTTACTGTAAGTGCTGGCTTATTATTTCAATTTGCAACAAAAGGATTTAAAAAAGAAGTTAAAAAACGTGAAGGTTATATTATTGTAACATTAGGGTGGGTTTTTATGTCATTGTCAGGTTCCTTACCTTACTTATTTACAGGATCAATCCCATCTTTTACCAATGCTTTTTTTGAAACCATATCAGGTTATACAACTACCGGAGCTTCCATTCTAAACGATATTGAAAGTATGCAAAAAGGCATATTATTTTGGCGTAGCACTACACATTGGATTGGTGGTATGGGAATTATCGTATTAACTATAGCCGTTTTACCTTTATTGGGTATTGGTGGTATGCAGCTTTTTGCTGCAGAAGCACCAGGACCATCAGCTGATAAATTACATCCTAGAATTAAAGATACTGCAATGAGATTGTGGTATATCTATTTTGGTTTTACAGTCACAGAAGCTATCCTTTTAAAGCTTGCAGGCATGAGTGTTTTTGATGCTGTAAATCACGCTATGAGTACTTTATCTACAGGTGGATTTTCAACTAAAAATTCCAGTATTGCCCATTGGAACAATCAACCCATGATTCAATATATCATTACCTTTTTTATGATTTTGGCTGGCACAAACTTTGTACTAAGTTATTTTGCCTTTAAAGGAAAAATAAATAAAGTGTTACATGATGAAGAATTTAAAACATACTTTTTTAATATAATTGGAATAACTATAATTGTTGCTTTGGTAGTTTATTTTAATGCTGATATTTCTCAACTTCCAACAGAAGCACAAGTGATTGCTCACCCAATGGTATTTGGTGAATTCGAAAGTGTCATAAGGCATGCATTGTTTCAAGTTGTTGCAATAATAACTACGACAGGCTTTGTTACTGCTGATTTTACCATTTGGACACCTTTTTTAACTGTACTATTCTTTTTCTTAATGTTTTTCGGGGCATCAGCAGGATCAACTGCTGGTGGTGTTAAATTTGTCCGCTATATTATTATGATTAAAAACGGATTTTTAGAATTTAAAAGATCTATACATCCTAATGCTATTGTTCCTGTTCGATATAACAACAAAACAGTATCACAAGACATCGTATTTAACATTATGGCGTTTTTTATACTATATTTGATTGTATTCATGATTGGAGCTTTAGTCTTTGGCTTAATGGGTTTAGATTATGCGACTGCCCTTGGCGGAGCTGCTTCATCGTTAGGTAATGTTGGACCTGCATTTGGTAAATTAAGCCCTACAAATAATTTTAACAATTTACCTGATATAGGTAAATGGTGGTCAGCATTTTTAATGCTTTTAGGTAGGTTAGAACTCTTTACCGTAATGATTTTATTTACACCATATTTTTGGAAATCAAATAAATTTTGAAATTTAAAGATCAATTAAATAGAAACCTGTATTTAGATAATAATCCTCAACGGATTGTATCATTAGTCCCAAGTCAAACAGAATTATTGGTTGATTTAGGATTGGAAGAAAACATTGTAGGTATTACTAAATATTGTGTACATCCTACACATTTAAAAGATTCAAAAACCATAGTTGGCGGAACAAAAAAAGTGAACTATAAAAAAATTGCAGCACTAAGTCCAGATATTATCATTTGCAATAAAGAAGAAAACACTGAAGAGATTGTTAGTGAACTAGAAAAACATTTCTCTGTATATGTTTCTGATGTTGTTGCTTTTGAAGATATATTCAAAATGATCACAGATTTTGGAGAAATCTTCAATATAAAATCAATAGCCTTACAGTTGATAAATAAAATTCAATCTAAACTGAGTGATTTTAATAATTTTATCAAGCAATATTCACCAAAAAAAGTTGCATACTTTATTTGGCCTAAACCATGGATGGTTGCCGGTGGTAATAATTATATCAATGAAACTCTCAAATTAAATAAATTTGAGAACATTTTTGAAAATGCCCCTGATAGATATCTTGAAGTTTATATTGAATATTTAGTTAGCTTGAATTTTGATTTAAAACCTGAATTGATAATATTACCCTCAGAACCCTTTCATTTTAAGGAAGAACATGTTGAGAAGTTAAAAAAATTTATTGATTGTCAATTTATTTTTGTGGATGGAGAAATGTTCAGCTGGTACGGATCAAGGCTCTTGAAAGCGCTAGATTATTTTAAAAATTTGCACAAGAACATAAACTAAATATTTACTAAATTAGCACATCCCTATTCAAGGTTTTTTCATTCATCTACGAATTTTTTGCTATGATATTTATTTCAAAATTTTTAATACCAAAAAAATACAATGGTATGGCTATCTATCCTTTTATTTTTATAAAAAATAAAAAATTAGCTGGCAATTCTATATTGATAAACCATGAACGTATTCATTTAAGACAACAAATAGAGTTATTATGGATTTTCTTCTTTACATGGTATATCATCGAATTCTTAATACATTTAATAAGATTAAGAAATTGGAACAAAGCTTACCACAATATAAGTTTTGAAAAAGAAGCCTATCATAATGAGGATAATCTTTATTATTTAGAAGATCGTAAATTCTGGACCTTTTTAAAATACTTCAATTGATATTAAACCGTTTTTAATCGTAAATTGCACTGTTTTATATTATAAATTATAATGGAGCAAATTCAACCATATATTCCCAAAAATAAAATCAGAATTGTAACAGCTGCCTCGCTATTTGACGGTCATGATGCTGCCATAAATATTATGCGCAGAATAATTCAGGCAACTGGAGTTGAAGTCATTCATTTAGGGCATGACCGTAGTGTTGAAGAAGTGGTTAATACTGCCATACAGGAAGATGCAAATGCAATAGCTATGACCTCGTATCAAGGTGGTCATAATGAGTATTTTAAATACATGTATGATCTGCTTAAAGAAAAAGGAGCTTCTCAAATAAAAATATTTGGTGGCGGTGGCGGTGTAATTCTACCTGAAGAGATTCAAGATTTGATGAAATACGGAATCACCAGAATCTATTCACCAGATGATGGTCGTAAAATGGGCTTACAAGGTATGATCAATGATATGATTGAGCAATGTGATAGCCCATCTCCTAAACTGCCTATAGAGAATGGAATATTTGATTTACTTCAAAATAAAGATGTAAATACAATTGCTCGTCTGATAACGATAGCAGAAAATTATCCTAAAAAATATGAAGAACTTGCTAAGAGCTTTTCCCCTTTGGGGAAAACGGGAAAACGAGATTCTGTTCCAGTTCTGGGAATCACTGGTACCGGTGGCTCAGGTAAATCATCATTAGTTGATGAATTGGTACGTAGATATTTAGTTGATTTTAAAGAAAAGATGATTGCTATAGTCTCAGTAGATCCTTCGAAAAGAAAAACCGGAGGCGCTTTATTAGGTGATAGGATACGAATGAATGCAATTAAAAATGAACGTGTTTATATGCGTTCATTAGCTACGCGTCAATCAAATTTAGCATTATCAAAACACGTGAATGATGCCATTAATATTCTAAAAGCAGCTGCATTTGATCTGATTATTATAGAAACTTCGGGTATAGGTCAATCTGATACTGAGATTTTAGATCATTCTGATGTTTCATTATATGTAATGACTCCTGAATATGGTGCTGCTACTCAGCTTGAGAAAATTGATATGATCGATTTTGCCGATGTTATTGCTCTGAATAAATTTGATAAACGTGGCGCTTTAGATGCCTTACGTGATGTTAAAAAACAATATCAACGCAATCATAATTTATGGGATAATAATGTAGACAGCATGCCTGTTTATGGTACAATTGCTTCTCAATTTAACGATCCGGGTGCTAATACACTATATAAAGTATTAATTGATAAGATCAATCAAAAAACCAGTGCTGATTTTAAAAGTTCTTTCGAAATTTCAGATGAAACTTCTGAAAAACAATTTATCATTCCGCCGAATAGAACTCGTTACTTATCTGAAATTACTGAGAACAATCGCAACTATGATAAAATATCTAGAGAACAAAAAGAAATAGCGCAAAAATTATATGGCGTTTTTCAAACGATCTGTTCTGTTGCTAACACAAATGTCTGTTCGAGCGCAGTCGAGAACTCCATTTTAACAGCTACAGGTCTTAATGAAGAAGAGATTCTTCTCCCGAGTACTCGGGAGAAGCAACCTCATGAAGATAATTCTCAATTCCTAAAACTCCTATTTAAAGAATTTGCTCGTATCAAAATGGACTTAAACCCACACAACTGGGAAACCATTCTAAATTGGCAAGACAAAAAACAACGTTATAAAGACGAAATATATTCCTTTAAAGTTCGTAATAAAGAAATTAATATTCAAACACATACTGAGTCTTTATCACATTTACAAATTCCTAAAATAGCATTACCAAAATACGAGGCTTGGGGTGATATTTTGCACTGGACATTGCAAGAAAACGTACCTGGTGAATTCCCTTTTGCCGCAGGTATCTATCCGTTTAAACGTACCGGTGAAGATCCTACCAGAATGTTTGCAGGTGAAGGCGGACCGGAACGCACCAACAGGCGTTTCCATTATGTGAGTTTAGACATGGATGCTAAACGGCTTTCTACAGCATTTGATTCGGTTACCCTTTATGGGAATGATCCTCATATACGTCCTGATATTTATGGAAAGATAGGAAATGCCGGCGTTTCTATTTGCTGTTTAGATGATGCCAAAAAACTGTATTCCGGATTTGAATTGACAAATCCGATGACCTCAGTTTCAATGACCATCAATGGACCTGCACCAATGTTATTAGGTTTTTTTATGAATGCTGCTATTGATCAAGAATGTGAAAAACATATTCTTGAAAACAAACTGGAAAAAAAGATTAAGCAAAAAATTATTGATATTTATAAAAAGAAAGGCGTTAACAAACCAGAATACATTTGTTCTAATGGAAAAGCATATCATCCTCCCTTTGGGAAGACAGGAGGTGGGCTTTTACCTGAAGGAAATAATGGTTTAGGCTTACTACTTCTTGGTGTTACAGGTGATGAAGTATTACCCAATGATATTTATCAAAAAATTAAAACTGATACGATAACCAAAGTACGCGGTACGGTTCAAGCAGATATTTTAAAAGAAGATCAGGCACAAAATACCTGTATTTTCTCTACAGAATTTGCTTTACGCTTAATGGGTGATGTACAAGAATATTTCATTCAACATAATGTCCGTAATTTTTATTCGGTTTCTATTTCAGGCTATCATATTGCTGAGGCCGGTGCAAATCCGATTTCACAATTGGCATTTACGCTTTCTAATGGTTTCACTTATGTGGAATATTACTTATCTCGTGGAATGGATATCAATAAGTTCGGTCCTAACTTATCCTTCTTTTTCTCAAACGGAGTCGATCCTGAATATTCAGTAATTGGTCGTGTTGCTCGTAAAATTTGGGCAAAAGCCATGAAATTAAAATACGGTGCCAACGAAAGAGCACAAATGTTAAAATATCATATCCAAACTTCGGGTCGTTCATTACATGCTCAAGAAATTGATTTTAATGATATTAGAACTTCATTACAAGCCTTATATGCCATTTATGATAATTGTAATTCATTACATACCAATGCTTATGATGAAGCCATTACTACGCCAACAGAAGAATCTGTACGAAGAGCCATGGCAATTCAATTGATAATTAATAAAGAATTGGGATTGGCAAAAAATGAAAATCCAATTCAAGGTGCTTTTATTATTGAAGAATTAACTGATCTGGTTGAAGAGGCTGTGTTGGCAGAATTTGATAGAATTACAGAACGTGGTGGAGTATTAGGTGCAATGGAAACGATGTATCAACGCTCAAAAATTCAGGAAGAAAGTTTGTATTATGAAACCTTGAAGCATACAGGCGAATTCCCAATTATAGGCGTAAATACTTTTTTAAGTAGTAAAGGATCACCTACTATTATTCCTAAAGAAGTTATCAGAGCTACCGAAAAAGAGAAAAAATATCAAATTACAGTAGTTGAAAACTTAAATAAAGGTAATACTGAAAAAGTAACAGAGCAGCTCCGATTATTACAAGAAAAATCAATTCATAATGAGAATATTTTTGAGCAATTGATGGAAGCTACTAAAGTATGCTCGTTAGGTGAAATTACCCATGCCTTGTTTGAGGTTGGCGGACAGTATAGACGGAATATGTAAGCAGGCTCTTGACTTTGCTTTTTCAGCAAAGTCTTAGAGATCGCTTATCCCGTAGAGTGAAACGAGTACGGGATCTATATTTTTTTATTCAATTAAAATAATCGCTTATCCTGAGCGCAGTCGAAGGATCTTTTGAAATTTATAATAACCTGTCTTAAGTATCTCAACTTCGCTCGATATAAACTTTGTCGAAGGGCTTATCCCAAAAACTGAATCCTTCCAGAGTTTAAAACTCTGGAAGGATTGTTAAGAGATACTCTAACTTTAATTTTATTTAAAAAGATTAACTTGCAAACATAAAAGATATAACAACAATATAGTGGCTATGCTAATGTTAGCTATAAGTTGAAAAAAACTTACTTATACTATTCAAAAAGATAAAATAATTGCCTTTCCTATAACAACTCTATATTATTCAAAAAATAAAAATGAAATAAGAGAGTTGATTAAAGTTGGAATTGAGAAAAATAAATAATGACACCACTACAATTTACTATTTCATCGAAACATGAACGAACCAGTAATAATTAAAGAATTAGGATTAATTTACGGAAGGGATGCAATCTTTTTGGATAAAATTGAATTTAATGGAACTCATTCTGTAAAACTGATTGGAGAATTCAACAGCTCGTTGTGTGAAAATGTAAAAGACAATAAAGACAAGTATATTCCATACGAAATAACTTTTAAAGAAATACTTGAATTTAAAATGATAGAACTTGATTTTTATAATTGCAAAAATTCTGTTTCAAGTTTTGAAAAGGTATCTGAATCAAAAAGAATATCTGAATTCAGAAAATCTTATCATGGAGGTATTAAAGTAAAGAATACTCACTAACATTATATTTTTCACACATACGACGATGTGATTGAATTAATTGCTAGTGAATTTGACCTAAAATTAAAGAATAAAAAGGAAAAAAAAAAAACAATATAAAATCAATAATCTGGGTCTATGTATAATCCTGATAGCAATCGGGACAATAGTAATTACTTATTCAACAACCGAAGAACAAACCCTCCCTAAACAAACCTATATTTTTTATACATTTACAATCTAATGTAAGTACATGGAAAAATTCAATGAATATCTTCAAATAGCACAAGAAAAAATAATTTTCTTTGCACCTAAAGTCTTATTGGCAGTTGCCATACTTTGGATTGGTTTTAAGATCATTAAAAAACTGATAAAACTATTTGAACTTGCCTTAGAAAAAGGAGGAATGTCGGCTAATATTCGCCCGTTCTTAATGTCAATAGTTAGTGTATCACTAAAAGTATTGTTACTTCTTATTGTGGCAGGAATTATTGGTATAGAACTTACTATTTTCGCCACCATATTAGCTGCTTCGGTTTTTGCCATCGGTATGTCATTACAAGGGAGTTTGGGTAATTTTGCATCCGGACTTATCGTCTTATCATTAAAGCCTTACAATATTGGTGATTGGATTCAAATTGATGATAAATTTGGCAAGGTTGAAGAAATAGGTGTTTTTAATACCGTTATTATCTCACCGGGTAATAAAACGTTGATCATTCCTAACTCTAAAATAACGGATGATGTGGTTACCAATTATTCTAAAAAAGGGATGATACGTTTAGAAATAAATATTACAATGCCTTATGAAGAAAGTTTCCCTAAAATAAAGAATATCATCATAGAAGCACTTTCAACAATTCCCAAAATATTAAAAGATCCTCAGCCAGAAATTGGTATTGAAAATTTTGATAGTCATAATATTCAAATTGCAGTACGCCCTTATGCCATACCTGATGATTATTGGGATGTTACTTTTGCATCTTATGAGAGTATTAAAAAAGCCTTTAGTGAACATAATATTAAAGTAGCTTACTCTGAAGGTGTTGAATTTGGTACTATTGGAGAGTAAATTTATACTACAGAGTTCTGTAGACATTATTAAGAACAAAATTTTGTTTTAAAATAAAGTTTATTTGGCTTGAAGCTTGATGTATAAAGTCAGAAGGTCTAATAGAACATTTTCTTTTGTAGATTTACATAAATTAACGTGAGTTCGATGTAAGAAATGTAGTTAATAATGCAAAATATTGATTATCAGTATTTTGTCTGTTCGAGCGCAGTCGAGAACTATTTAAAAACCTTTCGACTTTAGTTTATCTTGAGCGAAGACGAAAGGCTTAAGGAGATATTAAAATTTTCATTTCACAGTTAAAATACTGATTATTAGTTTTTAAAAAATAGTTATATCGAACTCACGTTAAATAACTTTTCACAGCATGATACAATTCACCCATCGTTTCTTTATCCTAATTTTCTTAAGCATTTCAATAATAGCTTGTAAAAAAACCATCCCAGCAACAGTAGAAAATAAGCCTGATACTTATGTCAAAGACCATTATGACAAAAAAGAAGTTACTATTACGATGCGTGATGGCATCAAGTTACATACAACAATCTATTCACCAAAAGATAAAAATACTACCTATCCTATTTTGATGATGCGTACCCCTTATAGTTGTGCGCCTTATGGAGAGGATAAATATCGTAAAAAAATAGGTCCAAATATTCATCTGATGAAAGAAGGAAACATCATCGTCTATCAAGATGTAAGAGGAAGATGGATGAGTGAAGGTACTTATGATAATATGCGTGCATATATTCCCAATAAAAAATCAGATACTGATGTTGATGAAAGTTCTGATACTTATGACACCATTGATTGGCTGGTAAAAAATGTTAAAAATAATAACGGCAATGTGGGTACTTGGGGAATTTCTTATCCTGGATTTTATGCTACTTATTCTACCATTGATGCGCATCCTGCATTAAAAGCCGCTTCACCACAAGCTTGTATTGGTGATTTCTTTTTTGATGATTTTCATCATAATGGGGCTTATTTATTGAGTTATTTTAGAGCTACAGCTCTATTTGGTACGCAAAAAGACAAACCAACTGATACAGCTTGGTATAAACTACCTGACCTAAAAACACAAGATCAATATCAATTCTTTTTAGATGCTGGCCCGTTAAGCAATCTAAATAAATATTTTCAATACGAAACTGTTGATAATCCTTCTTTAAAGAATAATGACAAGACTGATGATTTCTTTTGGGAAGAACTCAAAGAACATCCTAATTACGATAGTGTTTGGCAAAGTAAAGGCATTATTCAACACTTAAAAAGCGTGAAGTCATCAGTAGCTACTATGATAGTTGGTGGCTGGTTTGATGCTGAAGATCTGTACGGACCTTTAGAAACTTATAAAGCCATTGAAGAATACAATCCAAAAAACTATAATACAATGGTTTTTGGTCCTTGGGATCATGGTGCTTGGGCACGAAGTAAAGGAAAAAATATAGTTGGCAATTATTATTTTGGCGATTCTATTTCGGAATTTTTTCAAAAAAAAATTGAAACAAAATTCTTTAATCATTTCCTGAAAAATGATGGTACTATAAATTCAGGTTTACCGGAAGCTTATGTTTTTGATTCGGGTAAAAAACAATGGAAAATGTATGATAGCTGGCCACCTGAAGGTGTTGAAAAAGTATCTATGTTCTTATCTGATAATCAAAAATTAACGCCAAGTTTTAGTTCTAATAAACCTATCAGATTTATTAGTGACATTAAAAGGCCTGTACCCTATTCTGAAGATATCAAAACCGTATTTACACCTAGAAAATACATGACCGATGATCAACGTTTTACTGCCAGAAGACCCGATGTATTGGTTTTTGAAACACTTGTTTTACAAGAAGATCTAACCTTAGCTGGAGATATTCTGGCAAAATTAAAGGTTGCTACAACCGGTACTGACGCTGATTGGATTGTGAAGGTTATTGATGTACATCCATCAGATACAGAAGAACAGAAAGAAGGCATGCAAGATCATTTAAAAATGAGTAATTATCATTTAATGGTACGTAGTGAAGTAATGCGTGGTAAATTCAGGAATAGTTTTTCTAAACCCGAACCATTTGTACCCAATAAACCAACAGATGTTAATATCAAATTACAAGATGTATTTCATACTTTTAAAAAAGGGCATAAATTACAAATACAGGTACAGAGCACTTGGTTCCCTTTAATTGATTTGAATCCTCAAACTTTTGTGCCTAATATCTTTAAAGCAAAAAAAGAAGACTTTAAAACCCAAACGCATACCGTTTATACGTCATCGTCAATAGAATTTTCAGTTTTAAAATAAAACTTAAACTGTAAATCTTATTAACCACTGTTGGTGTTTTTTACCAACATTTAAAGTTTGTTGGTGAAAAGCACCAACAAAGACAGAAAACCTTAAACTGCCCTCGAATTACCTGATCTTTACACCATTTCTGGCGAAATGGCATTCAAACTGACGAAAATTTATTATCCGTTATTCACATCAAACTATTTTAACGCCCGTTTTAACCAAACACTTAATGCAACTGCTATTAAACTTAATACTCCCATTAAATACCAATTTGCATCAAAACCATATCTATCAATAACTTCCATACCTGTTTTGGCGCTAAAAATATGTGCTAATGAAAATGCCATCGTATATAATGCCATGTACAAGCCTTCCTTTCCTTTAACTGCTCTTGTCATTGCAAAAGCATTTGTAAACGGAAATGCCAACATTTCAGCAACAGTTATAATAATCATACTAATTATTAGTATACTTATTCCAACAGAAACATTGAGCACAAAAAAACTCGCTGCAAACAATAAAAGCGCAAAAAGAATAATCTGAATTCTATTTATTGAAGATTCTTCTAATTTATGTATTATAGGCATTTCGGTTAAAAAGATAATTATACCGTTCATAGACATTAACAAACCTATTTCAACTTCAGTCAAACTATAAACATCTACATAATATAAAGGCATCGTAGAAAATAGTTGCATAAAAGTAAAACTCATTAAAAATACAATTACTAGAAAGATCCAATACGGTTTGTCATTAAAAATAGAGTTGTTAACGCTAATTTCTTCTACTTCTTTTTCCTTTCTTACTAACGCCTTATTTTTTAATACAATTTTAAACAATATGATAGCCAAAATACAAGTTAATCCATCTATCCAAAATAGTCCTTTATAACTTAATCCGGCAATAATCAAACCTCCAATAAAAGGTCCAAATGAAAACCCTAAATTAATAGCCAATCGAATTAGCGTAAGCGAACGTGTTTGATTTTCAGGCTTACTATAAGCATTTAATGATACAAACATTGCCGGTCTAAAAGTATCAGCAACAGTCATAATTATAAATATGGCAATCATAAAACCCCAAAAGCTTGTAACGTATTGTAAGCCTATAAACAGAAATCCTGTCAATAATAAACTCCAAAACATTATTTTATAATATCCGACTTTATCGGTAAGCTTCCCTCCAATCCAAGAGCCTAAAAATGAACCCACACCAAAAGCACTCATTATCCAACCTACTTGTGGTAATGAAAACTCTAAATCTTTAGTTAAATACAATGACAAAAACGGAATTATCATTGTTCCTGCTCTATTAATAAAGGTGATAAGTGCCAACCACCATATTTCTGGTGATAAGCCCGTAAATGAGTCTTTATATAATTTTAATGTTCGTTTTACCATAATTTGGTTTCGTTTTATAAAACTAAAAAACCCGGCGTTAAGCCGGGTTCAATTTGTATTGTTATTCTTTATAGTTAGATAGTTACAACAAATATACATACCGGTTTTGATCTGAATAAATAGATCTTAGTTGGACACGTGTTTTTGTTGAATACATTATTGTTCTTTATTTTAATTTCCACTTTCGCAGGAATGACAATTTAATATGAAATCCTGTTGCGAGCAACAGGAAATCTCTTTTCAAAACCAAAACTACAAAATATTTTTAAATAAAAAATTAGTCCCTGTTGGTGTTTTTTACCAACAGTTAAAGTTTGTTGGTGAAAAACACCAACAAAGGCAGGAATTCTTATCTTCGTTTTAAATTTTGAATTTATGCAAAAAATTAACCTTTTATTAATTTTATTGACCTTCTTAGGAGGATGCTCTCAAAAAAAAGAAATATTTGATGATTACACTGCTTCTATAAAAAACTTTCAATATAAATTGAATGTAGAGTTTTCTGATACTAAAATTTCCCCTTTAACAAAAAAGGATCTTAAGAAGTTTAAATCTTTGGATTTCTTCCCGATAGATTCAACTTACAGAGTCATTGCAAAATTTGAATTGAATGAAAATCCAATATTTTTTGAAATGCCAACCTCAACAGATAGAAGGCCTATTTATAAAACATACGGTACTGCAACATTTACACTTAATGGAAAAGAATTAAAACTGCATATCTATCAAAATCAAAACCTTATCAAAGAGCCTGATTACAAAAATTATTTGTTTATTCCTTTTACTGATTTGACCAATAGTAACGGAAGCTACGGCGGTGGTAGATATATCGATCTTGAAATTCCAGAAGGTGATACTATGGTAATTGATTTTAATAGAGCTTACAATCCGTATTGTGCTTATAACGAAAAATACTCATGCCCTATTCCACCACGTGAAAATGATTTACCCGTAAAAATTAAAGCCGGAGTGAAAGATTACCTTAAATAAATTCCAATCCCGAATTATTGGGACAAATAACAAATTCCAAAATCAATTTATCAATATCTTGAGATTTGTATCTTTAAGGTTTGAATAATTTAATCAAATGAATATCAAAAAAGATATCATACAAAGTCATCAACGAATCTTACCATATATACATCGTACACCTGTCCTTACATCACAAATGATCAATGAGGTTGCAGGAGCATCATTATTTTTTAAATGTGAGAACTTTCAAAAAATGGGTGCTTTTAAAATGCGTGGCGCTACCAATGCGATCTTGCAATTAAGTGATACCCAAAAAAGAAAAGGTGTTGTTACGCATTCGTCCGGTAATTTTGCACAAGCATTGTCATTAGCAGCTAAAAACTTAAATATTAATGCTTACATAGTAATGCCTAGTAATGCTCCTGAAGTAAAGAAAAAAGCTGTTCGTGAATATGGTGGTATTATTACAGAATGTAAACCTACATTGGAAGCCAGAGAAACAACAGCAAATCAAATTCAACAAGAAAAAGGTGCAATCTTTGTACATCCTTTTAATAATTTTAATGTGATCTTAGGTAATGCTTCTGTAGGAAAAGAATTATTAGAAGATAAACCTGACTTGGATACTATTGTTGTACCCGTTGGTGGTGGTGGTTTGATTTCCGGGATTGCTTTAAGTGCTATTGTATTTGGCAATAATTGCAAAGTGATTGGGGCAGAACCTTTTGCTGTTGATGATGCTTATCGTTCCTTAGAAAGTGGTAAAATAGAATATAATTTAACTACTGATACTATTGCTGACGGACTCAAAACTTCATTGGGTGATATTACTTTTAATATCATCAATAATCATGTGGAGAAAATTATCAGGGTTACCGAAGAAGAAATTATAGATGCTATGCAACTCATTTGGGAGCGTATAAAAGTTATTATAGAACCTTCAAGTGCTGTTACATTGGCTGCAATTCTAAATTCAAAGCAGTATTTTATAAATAAAAAAGTAGGCTTGATATTGTCTGGTGGTAATGTAGATTTTCGTAAATTACCTTTTTAATCGATACTGTAATAATAAATACTATGGCAGCATTGATACCTTACCTTGTTTTTTCAGGAAACTGTAGAGAAGCTTTAGAATTTTATGCAACTGTCTTTAAAGGCGAAGTTGTATCTATACAAACATTCGGCGAAGCACCAATAGATTTTCCTGACGAATCGAAAGATCGAATTTTTGACTCAGAATTTAAAGCCGGAAACATTCATTTTAAAGCATCTGATGATTTTCCGCCAAACCAAACTGTTACTAAAGGAAGTAATTTTTCTCTTTTTGTATATTTTTCAGATACTCAATTCAAGAAAGAAGCTTTCAATGAATTGTCTAAAGATGGAAATGTTTGATTTCCTTTAGATGAAAATTTCGGAATGTTAAAAGATAAATATGGAATGCAATGGATGTTTGCTAATGAAGAATAAGCTTATTGCGAAGTATTTACAATAAAAAAATTCTTAAAACCGACTATCTCCGACACAAAGCGTCTAGGAATTCTTTAGGTTAAACGCAACCATTTTAAAACACAAGCATCTTTATTATAAAATTAAGATGATTATGAAAAAAGTATATTTCCTTTTAATTTCAGTTTTTATATTAAGCTGTTCACAAAGTGATGATGCTGGTAAAAAAGACATCTTATTAAGAGTAAAAAATATCAGTCAGTTTGAATTTAAAGATGTTCTGGTAAATACAAGTGGTGGTGAACAGAGTTTTGGTAACATTGATATAAGTCAGGATTCTGATTATAAATCTTTTGATTTTGCTTACCGTTATGCATTTATTGAATTGAAAATTGATGGTAATACTTATACTATACAGCCTATTGATTATGTTGGTGAGACCAAGTTAGATAATGGAAAATATACGTATGAAGTTAATGCTGTTGATAGTGGAAATCAGTATTCAAGATTAACGGTAACTTTAATAAAAGATTAATTATGAAACGACGATTAATAGATTTTAAAATTACATTTTCAAAAGGGAATGCTTGATTCCGTAGTCTCGGGATTAATGTGAGAGCGAAGCGGTTCCATATGTGCAAAAATTTTGGAATAGCTTTATTTACAACTAATTACAAAATTTTAAACGTATGAAAAAAGTAGCCATTTTATTAATCTGTTTAGTTCTTCTAATCAACTGTAAGAGTGATGATACAATGTCAACCAATGATACATGGAATCTAGTTAACATAAGTGGTGGTTTTGCCGGAATTGATAAAAATTTTAATGTTGGTGAAATTATCTGGACTTTTAACGAGCAAAATTCAACTTTAATCATTGAAAAAAATACGCAAGAACCTTTTATTGGTATTGATGAAGGAACTTATTCTTATACTATTGAAAATATCAATAGCACTACCTATTTAAACCTCGACAATATTGAAAAAGGGAGTTATACTGTTTCTCAAGATCAAATAATAATAGACGAAAATATAACATCAACCGGGTCAGGTGCTGATCGTTATGTATTTAAACTTGAAAAGTAAACATTTTCATAATACTTTTACTAAATACAATCCTAAGAATACAGCCGCAAAACCTACAATAATACTTGCTAATGTATAGAGAGCCAATTGCATCAGATCTCCTGATTTTAAAAATAAATGGTTTTCATAAGTAAAAGCAGAAAACGTGGTAAATCCGCCACAAAACCCTGTTGCCAATAATAATGTTTGATTTTGGCTTAAAGCTTCATTTTTTAATGCAAATCCTAAAATGACACCTATAAATAAACTTCCAAGTATATTTACTAAAAATGTACCATAAGGTATTCCTGATTCCGGACTGTTCAAATATTTAGTCAAGATATATCTCGCCATACTACCGAAACCTCCGCCTACAAATACAAATAGTAATTGCTTCATTTCTTAATGTTTATTTGTTAATACGTTTATTAATGTAATTGTAATAAACGGACAACCATTTTACAACTTTACGTTGTCAGCATCATTTGCATTCCATTTACCTGTAATGGTTCCTTTATTTAAAGTTACAAAACCCGGATTAGCTCTAATGATGGTTTTTAATGTTGTTTCATCGCAAAATAACAAGTCGAAATCTAGCTTAAATTCGGTTTTAATCTTTTCAAAATCTTCTTGGTTTGATGCAGAAAATGCATACACATCATATCCATCTTGCATCGCCTTGGTAGTCATTTCTTTAACTTTAGAGAATGCATTTTTATCTGCCTTTGCTAAATCATACATTACAACCAACATTAATTTTTCTTTCTGCATTAAAAACTCTGTAAAGTCAACACCTTCTTTTTCCATAGTAAAATCATGAATAGGAGGCTCATATCCTTTTTCAATCAGTTTTGTTTTTCTATCTACAAAAGTAGCGCCTTCAATGTCCCACGGTTTTTCTTCGGTAGTATATTCTTTATCTTCTCCATTGACTTTATAAATCCAAGTATCTTTATAAACTGCTTTTTTTGCGTCTTCAGGATAAACCATTCCTTCAGGTATATTTTTACCTACAGCATAAGCTCTAAAATCGATAACCGGTAAATGTACCAACACATAATAGGTAATAAATAAAAATGCGAAAAGTGATGCGAATGAAATCCATTTGGCTAAATTTTTACTAAAAATGGGATTGATATGTTTTGTATTGAATAATAAGAACACAATCAAAACCACTAAAAAAATATTTTTATAAAAGGTTTCCCAAGGTGTTAAGGTAATGGCATCGCCAAAACATCCACAGTCAGTAACTTTATTATAATATGCCGAATACCATGTTAAAAACAAAAATATTACGATCATAATCAACAAGCTCCAAACAGTAATTTTGGGTTTAAAACCTACTAGGAGCATTACGCCTAACATAATTTCGGCTAGGATTAAAAATATAGAAAATGGTAAAGCATACGGAATTAAAAATTCTAAATTCAATACATCAGCACCAAAATATTCTTGGAATTTATAAGCTGATCCTAAGGGGTCAACTAGTTTAACAAATCCTGAAAAAATAAAGGTTGCTGCAACTAATAATCGTGCTATTTGTGTTAGAAATTTCATATTTTATTCTCATTCATTAGAATCAATGCAAAAATTGCATAGTTGATCATATCTTGATAATTAGCATCAATACCTTCAGAAACCAATGTTTTTCCTTTATTATCTTCAATTTGTTTTACTCTCAATAGTTTTTGCAAAATCAAATCGGTCAATGAATTGACACGCATTTCGCGCCAAGCTTCTCCATAATCATGATTTTTATCTTCCATTAATGACTTTGTAATTTCTATATGCTTATCATACAGTTGTGTTGCTTCTTCTACATTCAAATCAGGTTCATCTGCAACCCCTTTTTCTAATTGAATCAATGCCATTAATGAATAATTGATAATACCTATAAATTCAGGTATTTCATTTTCATCTACTTTTTGAACTTCATTTTCTTGTAATTGTCTAATACGCTGCGCCTTGATAAAAATCTGATCTGTTAATGAAGGTAATCGTAAAATACGCCACGCACTGCCATAATCTTTCATCTTATTGATAAAAAGTTCACGACATTCTGTAATTATAGCATCATATTGCTTAGAAGTTCTTTGCATATAATCTGTCAAAGGTTATTTTTATTTTCATCCTGATAGTTATCGGGACGAAAATATAAAAAAACTTAGTAAATAATCTCAATCGTTTGTTTATTTTTACACGTATTATAAACTTTTGGTACTAACACAGATTTAATTGAAGTAGTATTAAAGTCTCGACTTTAGTTTATCTTGAGCATTACAGAGCAGTAAAACATATTTTGCTGTGAAGGTAGCAAGCAAAGCTTAATGAAAGGCTCGACCAGACATTTTGATGTCTCCTCAAGTGTGATCGAGAAATTAATCAACTACTAAACTTCTGGTAATATCATCCTAAATTTATTATTTTATGAAACGTATTGCTGTATTTTGCGGATCGAGTATTGGTTTTAACACTGTTTATGCTGAAGCTGCAAAAAAACTAGGAAGCTATTTTGCCCAACACAATATTGGTTTGGTATACGGTGGTGGTAAAATAGGTATGATGGGGACTATAGCTGATGCCATTTTAGAAAATAACGGAGAAGTTATTGGTGTTATTCCGAATTTATTGAGGCATGAAGAAGTTGCACACACCAAAATCACGAAGATGATCGTCACAAAAAAAATGTCAAAACGAAAAGTAAAAATCAGCCGACTTGTTGATGGATATATTGCTTTGGCAGGGGGTTTTGGGACGTTAGACGAGCTTTTTGAAGCACTCACTTTAGGGCAATTAGGTATCGAAAACAAACCCATTGGCATTTTAAATACTAATGGATTTTTTGACCATACATTAAAACAGTTAGACTTAATGGTAGCAGAAGGGTTTTTAAAATCTACAAATAGAGAGATGCTGTTAGTGGATTCATCTATTGATAGATTGATTCAAAAAATGAAAAACTATCAAGCTCCAACAGTTTCTAAAGTAGTAAATACTGTGGCGAGTAAATAGTGAAAAATACAAAATTCAAGCAACTAATAAATTATAATTAGTAAATTTCAATGAACAATAGCATCCAAAAATCAACAGGATCAATAGTCTCTAATAAATAACATGTACATAAACTGTAAAGGAAACCTCATCGATCTATCTTCACCCAAAGTGATGGGTATTTTAAACATCACTCCGGATTCTTTTTATGATGGCGGTAAATTTAATAGTGACAAAGATATATTAAACCAGACAGAAAAAATGTTGAGTGAAGGTGCAACTTTTATTGATATTGGTGCTTATTCGTCAAGACCGAGTGCACAACATATTAGTGAAGAAGAAGAGCTAAAAAGAATTACTCCGGTTATAGAATTATTATCAAAGAAGTTTCCTGATATTTTAATTTCTGTTGATACATTCAGAAGCAATGTCGCTAAAGAATGCATCAATAATGGTGCTTGTATGATTAATGATATTTCGGCAGGTTCTATGGATGATAATATGTTTTCAATCATTGCTAAATTACAAGTGCCATATATTATGATGCATATGCAAGGCACTCCTCAAAATATGCAAAGTGATCCCACTTATGAAGATATTGTTCATGAGATTATTCTTTATTTCTCAAATAAAATAAGCCAACTAAGAGTTTTAGGTGTAAACGATATTATTATTGATGTTGGTTTTGGTTTCGGAAAAACTCTTGAACAAAATTATAAACTCCTTAATGAGTTAGCACTTTTTAAAAATTTAGATCTACCAATTTTAACAGGAATATCAAGAAAGTCTATGCTCTATAAATTATTAGACACCACACCTGATAAATCTCTAAACGCAACCACTGTTGCTAATACTATAACCTTACTAAACGGCACTACTATTTTACGAGTTCATGATGTTAAAGAAGCCAATGAAGCTATTAAAATAACTCAATTCCTTAGAAGTTAGACATTCGGCATCATTTTTGTTAATATTTTGTTAAATACAGAGTCGGATTTCTCATTATTTTGTGAAGATTTGATTCAATTGTATTCCCCTCAACTACCTACCTTATAATTGAAGTATAACCTAAAAATAAAATTATGAGCGAAAGAAATCCTCCCGAAATTAATGCTGGTTCAATGGCCGATATTGCATTTTTACTACTTATCTTTTTTCTGGTAACAACTACATTAGATACAGAATTAGGAATCATCAAAAGATTACCTGAAAAAACGTCGGAAATTAGGATGGAAGTTAATCAAAAAAATGTGCTAGAAATTAATATTAATTCAACAAATGAAATATTAATTGAAGGTAAACATATTGTTCAAATAGAAAATGTTAGACAATTAATAGTCGATTTTATTGATAATGGTGCAGGAACTGATGTAAATGGTAATAAATGTACTTGGTGCAATGGTAAAAAAAACAATGAATCATCTGATCATCCTGACAAAGCAATCATCAAATTACAAAGTAATAGAAATACCTCATATGCTTCTTATATAGCATTACAGAATGAAATTATTGGAGCCTATAGTGAATTAAGAAATAGATTGTCTCTATCTCTATATGGTAAATCTTTTGATACCATGCTAACAAACTTCAAAAAAGATAAAAACAACAAAGTCTTGCATTCAAAAATTAAATCGATTAAAGTAAAGTATCCTCAACATATTTTAGAAGAAGCACCTATTGAATAATTAAATCCGTATTAAACTATGAATTGGTTTTTGTAAATTAGAATAAAGGGTATTAAACCGAGATCCCGCTGAAAATAGCGGGATTAGTTCGACTAACTAAAAAATTGAAATTAATTTTTTAGAGTCTCACGAATAAATTATTAGTATTTTTACAAAAATCCTTTTTATTTGGAAACATTCAATTTTTTAGATTTCAATTTTTTAGATATCCTCGACATTGTATTAGTAGCACTACTACTCTATTATATATACAAATTAGTTAGAGGAACTGTAGCCATCAATATATTTATAGGTATTGCCATTGTATATTTAATTTGGAAACTTACGGTTGCTTTACAGATGGAATTGCTAAGTGATATTTTAGGAAAATTTCTTGGCGGTGGTTTTATAGCTTTAATTATTGTTTTTCAACAAGAGATCAGAAAATTTTTACTCATGGTTGGTTCTACCAATTTTGCAACGAAAAAAGGTTTTATGAAACGTTTAAAATTCATGAAGTCTGATGCCATAATTACAACTGATGTTGAAAACATTATTGCCGCTTGTACTACAATGTCAAAAACTAAAACCGGTGCCTTAATTGTCTTAGAAAGAAATAATAATTTAGAACTCATCAAACAGACGGGTGATGCTATGAATGCTGAAGTGAATATACCATTGTTAAATAGTATTTTTTACAAGAACAGTCCGTTACATGATGGCGCCATTGTTATAGAAGACAATATAATTACTGCAACCAGGGTAATTTTACCACTTGAGAAAGGTATTGACATTCCTGCTAGATTTGGCTTGCGCCATAGGGCTGCTATCGGTGTAACTATGCATACTGATGCACTAGCAATTGTTGTTTCTGAGGAAACAGGAAAAATTTCTTATATTAAGAATGGTGAATTTATCTTATTTGATGATACTGAGCATCTGATTGAAATGATAAAAGATGATTTGGAATAGTTTTAGAAGGTTAGAAGTCAGAGGGTCGAAGGCGGAAGTAGAGTAAGTGATTAAATAAATAATTTCTTGAAACAAACTATCCTTGAGACAGAGCCATAGAGGTATACTTCGACAAGTTCAGCACATGTTTCGTTCGTTTCATTTTGACCTTTTAGGTCAAAAACCGAAATTATGTATTTTGCCTCACCCGTAATCGCTAAATGCGATTACGACCTCTCCAAAGGAGAGGTAAACTGGAAACCTCGACGCAAAGCGTCGAGGAATTCTTTAGATTAAATACTTAACTTGCCTTAGCCGTTTCAAATTGAATTTCGTATAATCTGTTATAATACCCTTTTTGTTGTAGTAATTCTTTGTGAGTACCTTGTTCAACAATGTTTCCTTTTTCCATTACAATAATCTTATCTGCTTTTTTAATGGTCGCCAATCGATGCGCAATAATAATTGAAGTCCTGTTTTTAGTAATGGTATCTGTAGCTTTTTGAATCAGTTTTTCTGATTGTGAATCAATAGAAGATGTGGCTTCATCTAAAACTAAAATAGCCGGCTTACTTACATAAGCTCGTAAAAAAGCTATCAGTTGTCGCTGTCCTGAAGACAACATACTGCCTCTTTCTTTTACATTATAATGATAGTTATTAGGTAAACTCATTATAAAATCATGTATCCCTATTTTTTTAGCAGCAACTTTTACTTCTTCTAAAGGAATAGTATTATTGTTTAACGTAATATTATTAAAAATTGAATCAGAGAATAAAAATACATCTTGTAAAACAACACCAATCTGATCTCTTAATGAATGTAAGGTAAATTGATCTATATCTATACCATCAATAGCAATCTCACCCGAATTAATATTATAAAACCTATTTAATAAATTGATAATAGTCGATTTACCTGCTCCGGTTGCACCAACAACAGCAACTGTTTCACCTTGTTTTACTTCAAAAGATATTCCCTTTAAAACAGGTTCGTCTTTTATATAACTAAATGTTACATCCTTAAAACTGATATCTCCCCTTAAATTTTCAGCAACTAATGTTCCTGTATTCACTTCTTCAGCATCTTCATCAAGCACATTAAATACTCTCTCGGCTGCAACCATACCCATTTGTAAGGTGTTGAATTTATCTGCAATTTGACGTAGCGGTCTAAATAAACCCATTGTCATCATTATGAAACTGGTTATGGTGCCTAACATTTCTTGACCTCCGGAAATAGCTTTTAATCCACCATACCAAACAACAACTGCTAAGGTTAAAGAAGATAAAATTTCTACTATGGGAAAAAAAATAGAATAATACCATACCGTTCTAATATGGGCTTTTTTATGTTTGTCATTTATTTCTACAAACTTATCATACTCTATTTTTTCGCGTGTAAATAATTGCACAATCTTCATTCCTGTAACTCGTTCTTGCACAAAACTATTTAAATTTGCTACCTGATTTCTAACATCTTGAAAGGTAGATTTTATCTTGATCTGAAAAATTTTGGTAGCATAAATTATAATGGGTAATACAGCAATTACAATTAAAGCCAAGCCCCAATCCATCCAAATCATAACAATTATGATAACTAACATTTGTAATAGATCACTTATAATCACAAATAATCCTTGACCAAAAATACTGGCAATTGTTTCTGTATCAGAAACCACTCTGGTCACTAATTTACCAACAGGGGAAGTATTGAAATATTGCATCTTAAAGCGCAGCATACGTCCAAATAATTCCGTCCTAATATCTTTAATAATGTGTTGCCCTAACCAATTGGTAAAATAGATATATAAAAATTGAAATACTACTTGAAGTATTTTTACGCCTAACATTATCAAACTAAAAATCAATAATTGTTCTGCGTTTTTATTAATAATATAGTCATCTACTACTATCTTTAAAAGCATTGGGTATACAGCTGCTAAGCCAGCCAAAAACAATACTGACATAATAGAAACTATAAATTGAGAACGATAACTTTTTACATACATTAGTAATCGCTTAAACAATTTTAAGTCAAAAACTTTACCAGTTACTTTTTCGCTCATTTATGGTTTGTGGTTTGTGGTTTGTGGAAATTGAGAATCTTTTATCTATTCTCTTTTTTATCTTTATTATCAAACAATCCTTCTTTATAAATAACTTTGGTTAAGAACAATCCTTGAGGTGGAACTGAAACTCCTGCATTGCTCCTATTCTCACTTTTTATAATATCTATCACATCTTGTTTTGTTTTTTTATCTAAACCTACATCTATTAAAGTGCCGACTATTGCCCTTACCATATTTCTTAAAAACCTATCGGCTGTTATATGAAAAGTCAACAAATTATTTTCTAACACCCATTTTGCTTCCGTAATTTTACAATTGTAGGTCTTTACATCTGTTTTAGATTTAGAAAAACATTTAAAATTAGTGTATTCTAACAAAATGGCTACAGCTTCATTCATCTTTTTAACATCTAATTCTCGCTGATGTATTTGCCAAGTGGTATCTAATAAAAATGGGTTCCTACCCAACCATATTCTATATTCATAACTTCTGCTGATAGCATCAAATCTGGCATGTGTCTCATCATTCACTAAAAAAATGGCAGTAATTACAATATCATCAGGTAAAAAGGCATTCAGTTTTTGTTTGATTTCTTGTTCATCTAATTTAAAATCAATATCAAAATGTGCAAATAATTGTAGAGCATGTACTCCAGTATCAGTTCTGCCTGCACCTATTATACTCACATCTTTTCTTAAAATAGTTGATAACGCATCAGTTATGACTTCTTGTACAGATACTGCATTGGGTTGTATTTGCCAACCATGGTAATTTTTTCCGTTATATGTAATTTCGATAAAGTATCTCAAAAAAAATTATTTTATTTTTCCAATGAGATCCCGCTTTTTACTGAAACAAATTCAGCACAAGCAGCGGGATCAGTTCAACTAACTATCTTTAATTCGTCGCCTTTGGCTACTCTTAAAGATAGAGTTTCACTAAAGTATCTCAAGAAATAGTATTTTTGCTTAAAGCAAAGATATAAAATCACTACTTTTTAAATCTTAATTAAAAATTAAATTTTAAGCATTGAAACGAATTTTACTATTATCGGATACTCATAGTTTTATTGATCCTCAAATTATAAAATATATAAGGCAAGCTGATGAAGTATGGCATGCTGGTGATGTTGGTAATATAGAAGTAACTGACACTATACAGAAACTAAAACCTTTACGTGCCGTTTATGGAAATATTGATAACAATGAGGTTAGGGCTGAGTTTCCGTTAGATAATAAATTTACTGTAGAAAATGTTAGTGTTTGGATAACCCATATCGGTGGATATCCTAAACGTTATGACAATCGAATAAGAGAAGCGATACATAAAAATCCACCTATAATTTTTATTTCTGGACACTCACATATTTTAAAAGTAATGTTTGACAAAAAATTGAATTTATTACACTTAAATCCGGGCGCAGCAGGAAAACATGGATTTCATCAAGTAAGAACTATGTTGCGTTTTGAAATTAATAAAGATAAGATTGAAAATTTGGAGATTATAGAACTTTAGAAACGGACTTAAGCAACTGCTTCTTTAAATTGTATAGGTACTAAAATAAAGATATTTGTTCCTTCATCTTTTGAAGACTCTACAGTAAACACACCTTTCATTATTTTAATTCTTGCACTAATATGGCTCAACCCTAAACCGTCTTTTCTTATTGCTTTTTTCATATCAAAACCAATACCATCATCATTAATTCTAATACCTAACTTATCATCAGCTCTATGTACTAACATAATTGTTGCATTTGAAGCTTTACTGTGTTTTAATATATTATTAATTAGCTCTTCAATGATATTATGAATTTTTATTTCAAAATCTTGCTCATATCTTTTGATACCATTATCATCACTTAACAATGATATTTGTGAATTAGAATATTTCTGACACATATCATGTACTGCAAATGCCAACCCAAATTTTAACAATACAGACGAAATTAATTCATGTGACAAATCTCTAATTTTTACCGAAGCCTCATTGACAATTGACTGCGCCCTTGTAATCTCTTTAGGGGCATCTTTTCTTAATTGCGCTTTGGTAGCTTGTAAATGTAAGTTGGCTGACGAAAGTAATGCACTTACACTATCATGTAATGTTTCTGCTATAGATTTACGTTCTTTTTCTTTAGCGTCTATGGTTGCATTTATTATTTTAGTATGCATTTCATTCTCTATCTGTTCTAGTTTATTGCGCTGTTTTAACCTATAGTTTCTATAAAATATATAACTCAACACCATAATTATTAAAAAGGTTATTGCTGAACCATAAAATAAAAGTTTAGTCCTTAAAAGTTTTGATTTTTCTTCTTCTGTCTTTTGAGCTTCTTTGGCTACATTATACTTCGCCTCTATTTCTGAAATATTTTGAATTCTATTTGCCTCAGCCAAACTATCTGTTAGATTGGTAGCATCTTCTAAATAATAATAAGCTTTTTTAAAATCTTTTAACTGTTCATTTACATAGGCTAAATTATAGAGAGTATTCTCTTTAATCTTAAAAGCTCTTTTGGTTTTTAAAAATTTTACGTTATCATAGGCTTTTAAATAATTTATTCTTACGTCTTTATATTCTTCTTTAGCATATAAGATATTACTAAGATTTATTAAAGCCGTAGCAATGGCCAAAGTATCTTTTTGTTGTTTTTTAATTTCTAAAGATGTACTCCCATATTCTTCCGCTAATTCAAGGTTATTTTCTTCCATAGCTATCCCGCTTAACTCATTATAAGCTTTTGAAATCTCCTTAGCAGTATTAATAGTTAAAGGATAGCTTTTTACTATATTATAATAATAAATGGCGCTATCATATTTTTTTTCTTTATAAAATGTAGAACCAACTCCTAAATATGATTTTAAAATAGTAATGGTATCATTTATTAACTCTGGCTCCTTTAAAGAAATCTTATAATAATTTCTTGCCTTGGCGTAGTTTTTTGCTGATCTAAAAACTTCACCAATAAAGTATGAATATTGTATTTTAAGTTTTGATAGTTCAGGTTTTAATTTTAACTTGTCTAAGCCTTTTAACAATATATCAATAGCTTTTTCTTGTTCTTTATTACCATAAAAACTCTTTGCTCTTAATAATGCTATTCTTAGTGCATTACTATCGATAACAATAAATTTCTTATTTAATTCAAGTAGTTCTATTGTAATCAGGGCTTCCTCATATTCCTGTTTTACAATTTGTTCTTCAATCTGTTGTAATTTTTCCGGGATAGTGATTTCTAAAGATTCATTTTGAGAATAAATAGTAAAACAGCTAAAAATAAATATTAACAGCAACAAACACCTTTTTCTAATTGATGCGGGTTGATAAAACAACGTTGTCGGTTTATTTGTCAAAATTAAAGGTAGATTAAATGATCTCGTTTTTCATGGCAAAAATGGCCAGACCCACACTATTCTTTACATTTATTTTTTTGATCAAATTTTTACGATGTGTTTCTATGGTACTATCGCTTACATGTAATTCCACTGCTATTTCTTTGGTGGTGTATTGCTGGGCAATCAATTTTAATATTTGGTATTCCCTTCTTGTCAACGAATTCATCAGCATACCTTCCGGGCTTATTTTATCATGTGTGGGTTTGCCCATTAAGGTCTTCATCATTTTTTCTTTGACCTCTTCACTAAAATATTGCTGCCCTTTAGAGACATTTCGAATGGCCTGTACTATATGTTCGCCGGCAGATTTTTTAGGCACAAAACCTTTGGCACCCATACTTAATACTTCTTTGATCAATTTAACATCATCATAACTAGATAAAATGACAACATGAGGCACATCTTCATAGGTTTGAAATTTCTTTAACACCTCGATGCCGTCTAGCTTTGGCATATTAATATCTAGCACCAATACATCGGCAGAATGTTCATCAAACCAATTTAATACCTCAATACCGTTTAAAGAATAGCCTACCACTTCAATATCTTTCTCAAGACCCAATACAGCAATCACCCCATCAATTAAGATCTGATGATCATCAGCAATATGTACCGTTATTTTATCGTCCTTAAAAAACTCGACTAACTCTTCGTCTATCATTATAAATGGCTGTTTAATTTCACCTAAATTTTAAACATAAAACTTTACTATATATTGTGTTAATATAAGAAATAAAGATAAAAAAAATCCGAGAGTTAAAACTTTCGGATTTATAAATTTATATTAGAACAATATCAAAAATAATAACAAAAAAATTTGTTATAGTTCAGAAAGATGTCTAGGTTTTGTTTTTATTGCAACATAAGCTGTTGCTAAATACATTTCACCACTAGTTGTAGCCACATCCGTATTACTTAAAATGTAGCTATTAAAGTCAATAGCACCTCTATCAAAGGTTAAGGTATGTGTTACAGTAGCTCCTGAGCTACCATTATCAATTAAATTGATATGTGCACCTTCTGCATTTACATTAGAAGTTACAACTGTCATAGCATCAACAGTAAAAGTAACTGTATATTCATTATTAACTTGTTCAATTATTGGGAAAGATTGTAATAAAGTACCGTCAATGTCTTTTAAAATGATTGTTTTGTCAGTGTTGTTGGTAAAAGAAGCCAATACCAATACCGCACTCAGGGCGAGTAAAATTTTTCTCATGATTAGGGGATTTTAGAGTTATTAAATTGTTTAGAGTTGTTTATAAAATGTAAAACTTTTGATTTTATATATGCATCAAAAGTATGGTCATAACCAAGCAAAAACAATAGTGAAAACAAGGAGTTTAAAAAATACCCAAAAACCACTAATCTCTACCCAAAAACCACTAACTTTTGATGGTTACTGGAGTAAAGTAAATAAAAAATTGTTAATAAAATACTATTTTTGTTAATAAATATTTATCATAAAAAAGATAACTACTTGATTTTTAAATAAATACATATTTATTAACAATTAAAAAATTATTTTGCATAAACCAAAATAATTAGTACTTTAGCAACAGAGAAAAGGAAACTCCTATTTATAGTAAGGAGAGAAGCAATTTGTAGATGCTGATTTCAGCTTTTTAACTTCTCACCTTTCTCCCCTTCCTTTCTCCCCTTATTTCAAGGAGTATGTATATAAGTGTTTAGCGACAATTAATACTCCAAAATTATTGCAAAAAAGAATGCCTGTCAATAGAGCAAATGGGTATTTTTAAAATTCATGGTTTTCCATGAGTTTTTGCAAAAATTTAAAACAGCCAAGTTCTTGCTTGGCTGTTTTTGTTTTTTATAACTAATTCCCGTTGTGCATTTTGTATAAAATTCGTCTCCCAAAACTTCCGATGAGTAAATTTTAAAAATTGAAAATGAGTGAAACCAGCCTTGCCGGCAGGTAGGTTAGTATCGAGAATTTAAATTTTAAGATAGTTCTCAATACTCCCGGGGCTTCGGGATTACCGAAAATCACTATCACTGACGGATTTACTAAGTTGTTCATATTACTATACTTACATCTCATTAATAATTAACGTGAGTTCGATGTAAGAAATGTAGTTAATAATGCATAATATTGATTATTAGCACTTTGTCTGTTCGAGCGCAGTCGAGAACTATTTAAAAACCTTTCGACTTTAGTTTATCTTGAGCGAAGACGAAAGGCTCAAGGAGACATTAAAATTTTCATTTCACATTTAAAATACTGATTATTAATTGTTTAAAAAAATAGTTATATCGAGCTCATTTTAATTATGCAAAATGCACAACAGATTTACTAAAATAGAAAAGCCTCTCAATACGAGAGGCTTTTACACACATATAACATAAGATGTTAGAATTATCGCAATCTATCTACAGATTTTACAAGGTCTTCATCCTTCTTTATTGCTTTGTTTGCTATTACTAATAGTACAATAACAATAATAGGTAATCCGAGCCCAATACCCTTCTCAGAAACTTGCATTTCTCCAGATAAAGTTAGTAGATTATAAATCAATACTCCTAATAAAATAAGGTTTATTAAAATATTAAGTCGGTTTATAACAAACTGGTCTTTTCTCTTTTTAAATAAAAATATGCTTACAAGACTCATTAAACCGGAAAGTATGAACAAAATAGGTATTATTTTTATGGTAATTTCTTTTTCAACTAATAAATTCATTACATAATATTCTACATTGACAACGTTTTCCCACAAAGAAAATACAAAGGTCAATCCTAAAGAAATAATAGCACCTATAAATAAATATAAAGATTGAATACGCTGAATCATGTAGTAGTTTGTAAATATTTTCGCAAAAATACATTAAACTTTTTAAGAAATAAAGCTCTATATAAAATATAATTTGTATAATTGCATCACATTTAAAACATATTGTAAATCTACTTCATTTTACAATATTCAAAATATATCATATCAACTAATTTTTATTTTATATAACTCTTATATTTTAAAAGGAAATATCCTTAAATTAATTTAATCACATTTATTTATAATGTTTGAAATTGAATCATTAAAACAAAAAAAGCTCCCTGAATTACAGGAAATTGCAGAAAAAATTGGCGTACCAAAGTTTCGTCAACTAAAAAAATTAGACTTAGTATATCAAATATTAGATGTTCAAGCCTCTAATCCAATTTCTCAAGAAAAAGCTCCAATACAAAAAACACAACGTAAACGTATACAGAGAGCACCTTCTCAAGAAAAAGCTACAGAGAAAACTCATAATCAAGAGCAAAAGCCTCCCGTAGTTGAAGTGGAAAAGCCTACAGTAAAAGAAAACGCTACAAAAGAAAGTACTACAAAAGAAAGTACTACAAGTTCTGAAAAAGTACAACAAAACACCTCTAATCAAAAGAATTTTAGAAAGAACCATACTCAAAATGGTTCACATCAAAAAAGTTCAAACCCTAAACAACATAAACAAGCAGGTAATACTGCCAGAAGGCAAGGTAAATACAGAGATCCGGATTTTGAATTCGATGGTATTATAGAAAGTGAAGGAGTGTTAGAAATAATGCAAGATGGTTATGGATTCTTAAGATCATCAGATTATAATTATTTATCATCTCCTGATGATATTTATGTGTCTCAATCACAAATAAAATTATTTGGATTAAAAACGGGAGATACGGTTCGTGGTATTGTACGACCTCCTAAAGAAGGTGAGAAGTATTTCCCATTGATCAGAGTATCATTAATTAATGGTTTAAATCCGAGTATTGTTAGAGATAGGGTATCTTTTGAACATTTAACTCCTTTATTTCCTAATGAAAAATTTAATCTGGCTGAAAAAGGTAGTTCTACCTCAACTCGAATTATAGATTTATTTTCTCCTATCGGGAAAGGACAAAGAGGTATGATCGTTTCTCAACCTAAAACCGGTAAGACCATATTATTAAAGGATATTGCCAATGCCATAGCTGCCAATCATCCTGAAGTATATCAAATAGTTCTATTAATTGACGAGCGACCTGAAGAAGTAACAGATATGCAACGTAATGTTAAAGGTGAAGTTGTTGCTTCTACATTTGACGAACCGGCTGAAAAACATGTACGTGTTGCCAATATAGTCCTTGAAAAAGCAAAACGGTTGGTAGAATGCGGACATGATGTGGTTATCTTGTTAGATTCTATTACACGTCTGGCAAGAGCTTATAATACTGTTGCACCGGCCTCCGGTAAAATACTTTCCGGTGGTATAGATGCCAATGCTTTGCACAAACCGAAACGATTTTTTGGTGCAGCTCGTAAGATAGAAAATGGTGGTTCTTTAACTATTATAGCCACTGCTTTAACAGATACCGGCTCAAAAATGGATGAAGTTATCTTTGAAGAGTTTAAAGGTACCGGTAATATGGAATTACAGTTAGACAGAAATATTGCTAACAGACGTATTTACCCGGCTGTTGATCTAGTTAGATCCAGCACACGTAGAGATGATCTCTTATTAGATGAAAAAACTGTACAACGTATGTGGGTAATGCGTAAGTATTTAGCAGACATGAACCCTATTGAAGCAATGGAATTTATTAGCGAAAAAATTAAATTCTCTAAAAATAATCAAGAGTTTTTAATGTCAATGAATAGCTAATAAAGAAATTTCTTTATTACACCTCACCCAAAACTTTCCTCAAAAGTTTTGACCTCTCCTCAAGGAGAGGAGGAAATTGGAAACCCTGAGATATCGCTCAGGGAGGACTCTTTATATTAAAATTTACTAATTCAAGTGATTGAGAATCAGACATATTTTTGTTTGGCTCTTTTTTTATTTCTAAATAGTTTTAAATACCTGAAAATTTATGTATCTTTGCCGTCCAAATCGCGGGATAGAGCAGTAGGTAGCTCGTTGGGCTCATAACCCAAAGGTCACTGGTTCGAGTCCAGTTCCCGCTACTAGTAAACAAAGGGCTTCCAAGAAATTGGAAGCTTTTTTTATTTCTACGGGTACAGAATAGGTACAGAATCTTAAGTTTTTCATAGTAGCCATAAAAAATGACACTATTTATTATCATCTAGTGTTAAAAACTATAAATTTTTAGTATTAATGAGCAATCGAAATGTGTTTTTGTGCACACACCAAAAACATTCTTGTCTGCTCCCGAAGGTCGTAGAAGAAAAAATATCATTTACTGTAAATGATATTTTAACTATAATAGAAACTGATAGCCGTTTTTAAATTTGTGGATTCAGAGGTTGGGAATGTGGCGGAGAATCCACAAGTTTAAAAATGAACCAATCTCGCCAAAGCGAGTGCGGTAGTATTCATTGAAATTGATAAAAGTTATAAATAATTACCTTCTAAGATTATCTTTTAACTCATTATACTCATCTTTTGTTAACTTTAATAGGTAGTGATTCGTGCCAAACGTACTATTAACAAACTTAAAATTTTTAACAGTTTTATTTATATGTTGTTTTAATTGGTTCAACTCTGCTTCCTTTTTATGGTATGCTTCACGATAATATTTTAATTCTTTATTCTCTCTAATTTGGGTTAGTTCTTCTAAACTTTTCTTTTCAACTTGTAAAGGTTCTTCTTCCTTTTCAACAAATAACGATTCTAACATTTCACGAGTAGGTATCAATTGTGTTTTCTCTATAGTTCTTAAAATAGTCATTACCGCTTTTGTTCTTTTGCTTAAAGCTCTTGTATAGGATAGAAAAGGATTGTGCATAGTGTCATAAGGGGAAAGCCCAGTATCTTCAAAAAAAGCAATCATATAGTCTAACGTTTCTGAGTAACTTGGACTTGTTTTTTTAGAATATTCTTTGAACTTTTCAATGACTTTTTTCTTTAACCGAATCGTATTAAAATCATCCATATTTTATGAAATTGTTACAATGAATCCTTGATTTTACAAGGCTCATTTTCATTTTTGCGTTAAATTACAAAAAATACAATTCTTTAAAACAGCTTTATTTAATTGATTTTCAATTAAATATGAAATTAGTAACATCGCGTAGCGTGTTACCCTCTTGCTTTTCCCTTAGATTCGCAATGTCATTTACATAGAGCCTTTTTTTTAGATGAGATAACTACATATAGTAATCGTCTTTTCTATA
>VAPL010374265.1_pt1 | contig 63287 bp, 53 predicted proteins | sample 3395061 | NCBI WGS metagenome assembly VAPL01 (sample SAMN08290444, study PRJNA428436) | hydrothermal vent metagenome | isolation source: Deep-sea hydrothermal vent chimney 2 | place: Pacific Ocean: Juan De Fuca Ridge | depth 2182 m m | reverse complement strand
GTTTAATCCAACTTGAAAAGTTCGGGCAATTACAATCCGTAAATTAAAAATGCTGACAAACAAATCATGAAAAAGAACATATTTTATATTTTAATTTTTTTTGAATCCTGCGCTTCTGCTCAGGAACAAAAAGAAAATATGCTCGGGCCTTTGCGTGTTAGCGAAGCAAATCCTAGGTATTTTACCGATGACAGTGGTGATGCTATATATCTTACGGGGTCGCATACATGGGATAATCTTGTAGAGATGAAATCTTCAGATGGTCAAGCTGATTTTGATTACATCGCTTTTATAAAATGGATGAAGAAATCCAATTTCAATTTTATGCGATTATGGGCATGGGAACTTCTAAATTGGGAAACAGGTATAAACCCAATAAATAATCCACAAACTCTTACAGTATATCCTCATCCCTGGGAGCGCACAGGTCCGGGCAATGCATTAGATGGTAAGCCAAGGTTTGATTTAAATTATCTTTTAACACAAAAATAAATTGGATGAAAAACCTTCTATTTACTTTTTTAATGCTTAACACGTTTGTAGGTGTTGCCCAGGAAACCAAACGCCCAAATGTTCTTTTAATAATTACCGATGACCAGGGGTATGGCGACTTGAGTTTTACAGGTAATCCACACATAAAAACAGATGTATTAGATAAGTTCGCCAAAGAAAGCATAAGGCTAAATAACTTCTATGTATCTCCGGTATGTGCACCAACCCGGTCCAGTTTGATGACAGGACGATATTCATTGCGGACCGGCGTACACGACACGTACAATGGTGGGGCGATTATGGCTTCCAATGAAGTTACCATTGCCGAGATGCTGAAGCAAGCCAATTATACAACTGGGATATTTGGAAAATGGCATTTAGGAGATAACTATCCTTCCCGACCTGATGATCAGGGGTTTGATGAATCGGTCATTCATCATTCCGGTGGAATGGGACAGGTTGGCGACATTACCACCTATTTTAAGAAAGACAGCAGCTACTTCGATCCGGTACTTTGGCATAATGGGAAAAGGGAAGCTTATGAAGGCTATTGCTCAGATATCTTTGCAGAAGAGGCCATTGATTTTATAGAAAAACATCGCAATTCACCTTTTTTCTGTTATCTTTCTTTTAATGCCCCGCACACACCTCTGCAGGTTCCCGATAAGTATTATCAGATGTATAAATCAATAGATCCCGCTTCTGGGTTTGAGGATGACAAGAGACCTTTTTCGGCGATGAGCGAAAAAGACAAGGTGGATGCCAGAAAGGTGTATGCGATGGTTACCAATATTGACGACAATATTGGCAAAGTACTGAAAAAACTGGATGAACTGAATATTGCTAAAAACACCCTGGTAATATTTATGACTGACAATGGGCCACAGCAAACCCGGTATCTTGCAGGTATGCGAGGACTCAAGAGCTCGGTTTATCGTGGAGGAGTCAGAGTCCCTTTTTTCATGAAACTTCCATCACATTTTGAAGGAGATAAGGATATTGCCACAACCACGGCACATATTGATATTCTACCTACGCTGGCAGAAATATGTGATGTAGCAATGCCAAAAAGCAGAATAATTGATGGTAAGAATTTATTGCCTGTAATAAAAGGTGAGCCGGTTGACTGGACAGACAGGTCATTGTTTTTCTATTGGACAAGGAAGTATCCTGAATTGTACAAAAATGTTGCCTTACAAAAAGGCAGATATAAATTGGTTGGGCAAGCAGCATATAATGCCGATATACTTGATTTTGAGTTGTTTGATATAGATGCAGACCCCTATGAGCAAAATAACATTGTAAAGGAAAATACCGGAATTGCCAAGGCGCTGAAATACGAGTTGGATCAAAATTTCCATGAGTTGGTAAATTCAGAAAACCTAGTAAATGGCCCACGCATATTCATTGGAAATGAGCATGAAAACCCAACCTTTCTGACCAGGAACGATGCTGAGGGAGAACGTAAAATTTGGCATCAGGGAGAAGTTTATGGAAAGTGGAGAGTAAGTATTGCAGCTGGAAATTACAATATCAAATACAAATTTCTTAATCCGGTAAAGGCAAATGGCATCATGTACCTTGAGACAAGAACATTTATAAATCAAATGACAAATGAGCAACAGGATGCCGAATATATTGAGATGAAAAACGTCTATCTACCAGAGATGGAATGTGATTTCATTCCCTTTTATATGGTTGATTCCAAGAGAATATTGCCTTTTTGGGTAGAAATAGAAAAAATAGGATAGACAGAGGAATCGGTGTTGACTGCTTTTTGGCTTCAGTATTTGGGCACTAAATAAGACATCTTGTAAACGAACTATAACATGAAAATAATTTTTGCAATTGCATTGTTTGTTACATCCATTGATTTATTTGGTCAGACCGAAATAAAAATATGGGAAAAACAGGAAATAGGTTTTACAAGTTCAAAGGTTTACGGCAAGCCAATTTATGATGTAAAGGATTTCGAATTTGTATTTACTTCACCAACGGGAATTGAGCGTAAAGTGAATGGCTATTGGGATGGTGGGGATTCCTGGAAAGTCCGGTTTCAACCAGGTGAATTGGGTAAATGGTCATGGGAATCGTCATGTTCTGATGAGGAGAATGAAGGCCTTCACCACCGGCAGAGTGTTTTTGTATGTTAGCCCAATGACAGCAAACAAGCAATATATAAACATGGGGCAATCATGCATGCCAAAGGGAAATACCATTTTTCTCATAATGATGGCACGCCTTTTTTTGGGTGGCAGGCACAGCATGGAATGGAGCTATGAAATCTACTGATGAAGAATGGAAAACCTACCTCACACATCGCAGGGATCATAATTACAACACAATTCAAATTATAACCACGCAATTCCGAGGATTAGATAAAAATGCAGAGGGATTGGTCGCCTTTGATGGTGGTGCTGAAATCACCATCAATCCTGAGTTTTTTAAAAGGATGGATAAAAAGATTGATGAGATCAATAGCTATGGGTTGTTGGCGTCACCTGCTATACTTTGGGCAATCCAATATACACCGGCAATATTCAATTCGCAGAATGGCAAATTAATTATCGAGCAAAACGAAGATGCTGATATGGTGTTAATGTTAAATTGAATGAAATAATTTTAGTTGATAGCTGATTCGAATTTTAACAATTGAACCATGTGTAAACTGATTAGAATTAAACTTTTTGATGTCGATGATCCAGGACTATTTATGACTGGGAAACCATGAAACTATTGCGTAGGGAGTACAAACTTCGATAGGAACCAAAATTATAAAAAAAACAATAAAATATTTTAGCAATATAAAGTATAAAAAATGAAAGTAGAAATTAACGAAAGTATGATAAAAATGGCTAAATCGGCAGCTGGAAAAGGTGCAGATTTGATACGAAGCACCATATCGGCAAAAGGCCATGCAAATATATTGATAGTAACAGGAGCCTCTCAAATTGAAATGCTCGGATATCTGACTAACGAAGATATAGATTGGTCAGTAGTCACATGTTTTCATATGGATGAGTACATAGATATGCCAGCCACCCACAATGCATCATTTCGAAAGTATTTGAGAACCTGTCTACTCGACCACCAACAAAGGCTGGAGTTTCAAATTGACCTAATTATCATCAAAACCCCAGCAATTTCATCATCGACTCGCTGTCTTGCTCTTCAGCAAAAACACGTGTGATCAGGGAATTATTTTTATCTCTATCAATAATAATATGCTTTGGTGAGGGGATCAGGCAATGCTGTAATCCCCCAAAACCACCAAGGGATTCCTGGTAGGCACCGGCATGAAAAAAACCAATATAAAGTGGATGGTTATGTCCGATTTTTGGTAGAAATAATTCCGAGGTGTGGGTTTCAGAACTATAATAATCGAGGCTGTCACAAGTCAGCCCACCAATATTTACCTTGTGGTAATGATGATCCCATTGGTTGATCGCCATCATGATGTATTTCTGATTTATGCCATACGAGTCTGGGATTTGAGTGATAAATGACCCATCGATCATATACCAAAGTTCTTTGTCATTTTGCAATTTGGTGTCTAAAACACCATAAATAGTTGCACCACTTTCCCCAACAGTATAAGTGCCAAATTCAGTAATAATATTGGGTGTGGGAACATGGTTTTTATCACAAATCCATTTTATATTTTGTATGATCTGATCGACAATATGTTCATAATCAAAGTCAAACTGCAAGGATGTTTTAATTGGGAAACCTCCACCAATATCTATGGTATCCAGTTCGGCGCATTTTTTTTTGAGTTCGCAATATTTAAAAATAAATCGGCTAAGCTCACTCCAAAAATAGGCCGAATCGCTAATGCCCCAATGGATAAAGAAATGGAGCATCTTAAGTTTTATATTAGGATTATCTTGAATTTTATCTTTGTACAGTTTGTTCACATCGGCATACCTCACACCAAGGCGGGAAGTATAAAATTCAAAATTTGGTTCCTCGTCGGCAGCGACCCGAATACCAACTTGCAAGGGCTTGCGAATGTTATCGATATAATAATCTATTTCACCGAGATTATCCAGTATCGGAATACAGTTTTCAAAACCGTCATTGATGATTTCCGAAATATATTTTTTATACAGTGGTCTTTTAAATCCATTACAAACAATAAATATCTTTTTGTCAATGCTCCCTTTTTCATGGAGCTTTCTAACAATCTGAAGGTCATATGCCGAAGAAGTTTCGAGATGAACATCATTGTCCAATACCTCGTCCAGCACAAAACTGAAGTGCGAAGATTTAGTGCAATAGCAATACATATAGTTGCCACGATATTTGTGCTTGCTCATGGCCTTATTGAACAATTGCTTTGCTGTCTTTATGTTCTCTCCAATTTTTGGCAGGTAGGTCAACTTCAATGGCGTGCCATGTTCTTTGATTATTTCCATTAATGGAATGCCATTAAAGAGCAGTTCATTATTTTCTACACTAAACTCCTTCTGGGGAAAATCGAAAGTATGTCTAATTAAATCCTCGTAAAGCTTCATTTGTGCAAATAGTAAGCTGAATAATTCATGGGAAATATCAATGCGTTAATAATTTCTGTATTATGACCACATCAAACAGGTGCTGGTAGTGCCAAACTGTTATATTCATAAAATAGAATTGGGATGCAATATTGCCATTAATTTGCAATCTTTGCAACCCAAAAAATTCAATCATAATAAGAATGGAATCTGCAAACGGCAAGAGTTTAGAACAAACAATAAAAGAAGAAATTGGAGCAATTTTTCAAAAATTATTTGAACATGCGCTTAACGAAAAGGAATTGACCATACTTCCTACAAGAAAGGAGTTTGAGGGAGATTATACATTTGTTACATTTCCGGTAGCGAGATATGCCAAAAAAAATCCAGTAGAAACTGCACAACTGATTGGTAAATCAATTAAAGAGACGTCTGATTTAGTGGAAGATTTTAATGTTGTAAAGGGATTTCTAAATTTAAAAATTGGCATTAAAAATTGGTTGGAGATATTTCAAAAAGTCTACTTCAATAAAAGCTTTGGCCTGCTGCCCTCCAAAGGCAAAAAGGTGGTCATAGAGTATTCTTCTCCCAACACCAACAAACCACTTCACCTGGGACATCTCAGGAATAATTTTCTTGGTTTTTCTGTAGCTCAGATTCAAAAGACAGCAGGCTACGATGTAGAAAAGGTAAATCTTGTAAATGATCGGGGCATTCATATTTGCAAATCTATGCTTGCGTACCAGAGATTTGGCAACGGTGAGACACCCGAATCATCAGGCATGAAAGGTGATCATTTGATTGGAAAATACTATGTGAGATTTGACAAGGAATACAAAATTGAAATCCAGAATCTTGTAGAAAAAGGATCGAAAAAAGAAGATGCCGAAAAGGAAGCCCCTTTACTTAAAGATGCGCAAAAAATGTTGCTTGATTGGGAAAATGGGGTAGAGGAAATTGTGCGTCTCTGGAGGCAAATGAATGCCTGGGTTTATGAAGGATTTGACCAGACTTACAATCGAATGGGGGTAAGTTTCGACAAGACCTACCACGAATCCGATACCTACCTTTTGGGAAAAGCAATTGTTGAAGAAGGACTGAAAAAGGGCCAATTCTACAAAAAAGATAATGGAGCCATTTGGGCAGATCTGAGAGATGAAGGTTTGGATGAAAAATTGCTCCTACGTGCAGATGGCACATCTGTGTATATGACGCAAGACCTTGGTACGGCAGATCTCAAATTCTCGGATTATACTTATGACAAATCGGTTTATGTGGTTGGCAACGAACAGGATTATCATTTTGATGTGTTATTTAAAATATTGAAAAAATTGGGCCGGCCATATGCTGCCGGACTTTTTCACCTTTCTTATGGAATGGTCGATTTGCCAAGTGGAAAAATGAAATCGCGCGAAGGAACAGTTGTCGATGCAGATGACCTGATGGATGAAATGACAGCAACGGCCAAGAGGCATACGCTCGAACTGGGTAAAATTGATGGGTTTGATGAAGATCAGGCCAATGAATTATTTGAAACCCTGGGCCTTGGAGCATTGAAATACTTTTTGCTGAAAGTCGATCCTAAAAAACGGATGCTATTCAATCCTGAAGATTCTATCCAGTTTCATGGAAATACAGGACCATTCATTCAGTATTCTCATGCGAGAATTTCTGCAATTGTCCGAAAAGCCCAGCAGTTGAATATCAATTTCGACAGCTATGATATAGATAAATTAGGCGAAACCCATGAGACAATTCGCTCAATTATATTTTTGTTAAATAGCTTTCATCGATTGATTGACGAAGCAGCAAAAAATTATTCTCCTGCAGTTATTGCCCAGTTTGTTTACGATCTGGCCAAAGAGTATAATCGTTTTTATACTGAAGAATTAATTTTGAAAGAAGCAGATGAAAACTATATGAAGTTTAAAATTGCGCTATCAAAGCAGGTAGCGAAAACCATTAAATTATCCATGGGATTGTTAGGTGTGCGTGTTCCTGATCGAATGTAAGTGATGGAGAAAAGTGGTTTAGGTAGTAAGTTTTTCGTTGCTGTGAGACTACCAATGACGTAAAAAAATACCGTGATAGTCCCCGGACCCGCCTGCCGGCGAGGCAGGAATCTGGGAATTACCTGATTTTTTTTTACTTCATTGACAACCTGCCTACTGTAGGCGGATTCGTGTTAAACGTCCTCGCGGGGTCTCTTTTGGACCCCACGTGAGCTGTGGGATCTCCAAAGGAAGACCCCACAAAGACAAAAATGTTAATTCTCGCGATGACGTTAGGGCTAAACGAAATTGGAATAAGTATATCAAATTAATCGATTAATAATTCAATAATTATGAGCCAGGCCAAAGATTGGTTGCAAGCAATACGATTAAGAACTCTACCCCTGGCCCTTGCCAGCATTGGACTCGGCAGCTTTTTGGCAGCTTTTGAAGATAAGTTCCAATGGCCAGTATTATTGCTTAGTGGATTGACGACAATTTTTTTGCAAGTTCTTTCTAATCTAGCCAATGACTATGGAGATACGCAGCATGGCGCAGATCATGTCGAGCGCAAAGGACCAACCCGAGCCATACAATCAGGAAAAATATCTCCAAAGTCCATGAAGTTGGCAATTTATATTTTTATTGGATTGTCCTTGATCAGCGGGCTGGCGTTACTTTATATTTCCATGTCTGGTCTTAGCAAATCATTTATCATCATGTTTATCATTGGCATCTTTGCCATTGGAGCAGCGATGAACTATACCATGGGGAAAAACCCATATGGCTATGCCGGGTTTGGTGATTTGTTTGTAGTCCTGTTCTTTGGATTTGTAGGTGTGATGGGCACTTACTTTTGTCATACCGGAAGTTTCAATATCCCGACTTTGCTTCCGGCATTTAGTTGTGGGTTGCTCTCTACTGCCGTGCTCAATGTAAATAATATCAGGGATATTGAATCAGATAAAATAGCCGGCAAGATGTCCATCCCTGTGAGAATAGGTAGAAACAAAGCAGTCATCTATCATTGGATGTTATTATTGATAGCAATTATTTCTTCCCTAATTTTTGTACTTATCAACTTTCACTCTCCCTTTCAATTTTTATTTTTAGTTACAACCCCCTTGCTATTTTTCAATGGATTGAAAGTATCTACAATCCATGACCCAAAAAAGCTAGATCCATTCCTCAAGCAGATGGCCATTTCTACCCTGCTGTTTATCATCACTTTTGGTATAGGTAATTTGATTTGATAATGTAATCGCTTTTGCGGTGGGAAATTTTTATATTTAGTGTGGCCTAATTCTACTCAAAGGCAAAGTTCCAGAAAGCTTGAGGCCATTAATATAGTGATCGACAAAATCATATTAAATGGTAATACCAAATTTCTGTTCCTACATGCGCTTTAAATCAAATTCAGAAAAAACCATGATTTAGAAATAGAATTTATAGACGTCTCAATTATTTATCTTACCAAGAGCTCATGAAAGCAAAATCAATAGAAGAAATACAATCTGCCTTGGTTGAATGCAAAGACAATAGCCTTTATTTAATTCTCAGAATTGCTACTAGACAAAACAAGTTCGATAAATCCGGACATATTTTCACCACAAAACCCCCAGCCAGGGAACCGGGCCGGGGTTATCATTGAGTTATGATATTATTACCAAAGGCCAAGATGGTCACCTGGAAGTGGAGACTGAAGAAGGTGAAGCGATGAGGTTTGTTGTTAGGTTGCCTGTTGTCTGACTCACGAATTTAAATAGATTAAAGGATTACACGGATTAAAACTCACAGGCATGGAAGAAAAGTTTATTTTTATAAAGAGCAATTTATTTTGGAGCAGAACTTCAGTAAATTTTTAACAGTATAAACATATGAAAAAAAAGTATCAAATTCTTATAGCTTTTCTTTTCGTTGTTGCCGTTCAGGTATATGTTCCTGCATCTATGATCCTCGATAATGAGGATATTCTTATTACCGGTAAAACCTTTAAGTTTCTTGTTGAACCAATCGATCCTAATGATCCAATGCGGGGGAAATACATCACATTGAGATTTAAAGAAAATACTTTTACTACAACCGAAATAAATTTATATGACTGGGGCGAGGATATTTTTGTGATACTCGATAAAAATCCAGATGGTTATGCCGAAATTCAGAGCCTTTCTAAAGAAATACCTCATAATTCCGATTTTGTAGAAGCAAAAATTTGGAGTATTAGTATATTTAACGATACCACGAGCATTAACATCAGCTATCCATTTGATCGTTTTTATATGGATGAATTTCTGGCTCCCAAGGCGGAAATAATTTACAATGAATCTCTTGGAGATTCTCTAACAACTACCTATGCTTTGGTGAAAATAAAAGAAGGCAAGGCTGTATTGAAAGATGTGATGATTGACGAAAAATCGATTAAAGACATGATTAGTAAGTAAATTTTAGCAGATTTTCTATTTATTTTTTTGGTGATTACAAATTAAACCAGTACGTGAGTTTGGCAGTTATTGCTCTGTTCTTGGATTTAAAATGTTCGGGAAAATAATTTTCCGTATATACAATAAAAAAATCTGAAACCGGTGCATATCTGTATTGCAGCCGGGCATTAATATTTATATTATCGATTTGGTTGTTGTATTGAAAAAAAGCAGTTAAAAATATGTTCTTGGTAAACGTAATATCAAATTTAGGTCCCAAAAGCCAGATTGTTCCACTAGCGTGAGGAGCCGGTAATGAAACTTTATTGTAGGAATAATTTAAACTGGCAACACCGATTAATCCCATACGGTAGTTCAGAGTGCCATCAAATCTTATAATACTTCCGCTGTAAAATTCACCAAGTTGAGTTACTAAATCAAAGTAAAAATCCTTGCGTCTGTCAGATCTATATTCCGAAATAAAACTTGTATATATATAGTCTGTGCCAGCCTCAAGTGGAAGTCTGTCAGAACCAATCGGATCGAAATCATCAAAAAGAAAGGTGTAATCATTTCTTATCCCTCCATTAAAAGAAGCACCGGAACCAAATCTAATTTCATAATATCCGGTAAACTGATGGTCTGTCTTGCCATAATTTCCATTCCAAATATATTCTGTTTTTAGACCCGGGCCATGGCTCGCAATATTACTTTTTGGATAGAATAAAAACTGTATTCCCGGGGCGACCATATTATAATCAGTCCTCGGGACAAAGCCCACTTCCGGATTAAAGTTTTTACCAACAATCTGATGATTCCATTCAATTTTAATGGCCGGCACATTATAAATCAGGTTAACACCATGAGAAAATGCATCCTTATTACCTCCAGGCAAGATCGATTGGTGATAAAATATTTTTCCATACCATTGATTATTTGCCGAAGCAAGGTTGTAATCAAGGCCAACTAAGCGGTTATAATTACTTTTTGAAATTCCATCACCCAGTGTAGAATCATTTTCCAATATGTTTGTCGCTTGTTTATTTATTGCCAGGAAGGAGATATTTGATCTTGCAAAAAGTTGTCTTTGAACAGCTATAATGGAGTAGTTGTACCCCGGGCGATTGATAGAGACGTCTTTGGCCGTTTGCATATTCATTATTCCAATTCGCCAGTTTTTGTCAATTCTTCCACTTAAACGCGCTCCATACTGGATTTTATTTTGTACAAATAGTGAGGTATTGGGATCTTGCGCAATACCAATTCTTCGGGAAAAAAAAGGTCGTAATCTAGATGCCCCAAATGATGCAAAAACATCTTGATTTTCAAGAAAAAATTGTCGACGTTCAGGGAAAAATAATTCAAATCTTGTAAGGTTTGACTGTTGAACATCAGCTTCGACTTGAGAAAAGTCTGGATTATAGGTAAGATCCAGATTTAGTGAGGGTGTTACTCCGATTTTAATATCTCCACCAATATTACTACCGTACTCAGGTGCTGAACCATCAATAAAGTCTCTGGACACCAGGCCCGAAACATATGGGATGATTGAAATATTGGCACCAGGTTTTGGAAGTGGTTGATCAAATATGAGCTTTCCGGAAAATGCCAGTGAAAATATAAATTGATTTCTTGGGATATGTCCCCAAGTTGATCTTTCTGCAGTTTTACTGTCAAGCCGATAAAAGTTGGCATTCCAGGTTGTCGAGCCACCTTTATATCTCAATGTTTTTAAAGGAATTGCCATTTCGGCTGTCCAGTAACCATCAAATGTCTTTGCCTCCGAATACCATTTATTATCCCAGGAAAGGCTGAAGCCGGACTGCGCTCTGGTTGAACCTGTGATACCAGAAATCAAGCCTTCCCTTTGAACGCCAAAAGGATTTATTCCAAAGATCATCCCGTTGGTTTTATCAGCAAACGGATCAAAAATGACAGAAATGACGTCATTGTGGTTACCCCTGAAATCCCGCCTCAAAGATGTCGTAACCCAGGGACCTGCTACCGGATCTATAATTTTAAAACCCACATAAATAAATTGATCATCAAAGGTGATTTTTGCTTCGGAGATTGTGTTTGATGTCATGGTATCCATAGGAAAATATTGCCAAAAATCGGTAGCCATTTCTGCAGACTCCCAGTCATTTTCATTCAATATTCCATCAATCTCAATTTTGCCGACAGCTTTTTTTACTTTTAGTTTTGGAGGATTATAGGTATTATCCTGACAATGAGCATTTGATATTATCAGGCAGCTTAACAATAATAAAACATAAGATGAAATCCATTTTTCCACTCTATTAAATTAGTAAAAAGTTATATATTACTCATACTACGCAAGTGATTTTTGGAAGTTACTTCTAAAGAGACTGCATATTTTCGCTGAATTTAATTATCTCTGCATCCTTCGGCAAGATCTGCGGGAAGCAATCTTAAAGTATCGTATGAAAGAATACCAGATACTGAGTCGTTGAAATGTTGGCGTGAAAAGTAGTTCGTTTATCAAATAACCAATTAAGATTTAGTCAATTCTAACCTACTTAATGCATGTCAAGTGGGCTTATGTGAAATGGATAAATTGAGGCTAAATTAGTTTCGTATTGCGAACCACTATTTCGAAAGCTTCGTAATCTGCTTCAATTTTATCTTGCGAAACTCAACTTCCGATCCTTCTGCCTGTATTGCTATCTGGCCTTTATTGGTGGTGCAATCATATCCATAGTTAACCAAATCACCATTTACCCATACTTTTATTTCTCTATCCAGGCATTCCACTTTCATTGTATTCCATTTTCCCACTTCTTTCTCAGAACCATCAGTAAGATTAAGCACTCTTCTTTTTTTGCCTTCGGTAATTCCCCATTCTTCTTTTGGCCCTCGCCGCTCTTCCATATCAGGGACAGTGATATCTTCTACAATACACCAAAAATCTCCTGCATTTTCGTGCATCATTTGCACTTCCAAAGATTTTGGAAACATTTTGTAAAGCGCCCTGGGAGTAGAAGCATGAACGAGTACACCGCAATTTCCGGGTTTTCCAGCAAAACGATACTCAACAGTCAATTGGTAATTTTTATATTCGGCATCGGTGATCAAATGTCCATTGGGTGTGCCAAGACTCACCAACATACCATCACGAATGATAAAAGGATTTATCGCATCGGTGTTATCATCCATATCTGGCACATCTACATGCCATCCATCAAGATTTTTACCATTAAACAAATTTACTGTTTGGGCTTTTGAAACATTGTAATTAAATAAAATTGAAACCAAAATCCCTACGATTACTATTGACCTTTTCATATTTTGTGATTTATAATGTTAATTATTTTATAATTGTTTGCGCATAAACTTCAATCCAATCGAGCCTTGAGCAAGCTCTTGAACCGCCTCCTCTCATCAAATCTGTGCAGCCAATTTCTGCTACTTTGCTCAAATCAATCTGGTCTTTTGCAATAGGTTTTATTGGCTGAATTTTTTCAATATCCAACAGCCACCAATTAATATCTGAAATATTAAACTCACTAATTCTCCAGTCGTTTGAGGGGCCATCGAACCGGTCGCTGATAAGCCACCTACCATCTGCCAGCTTTAATATTATCCTCAAGTTATGAAAACCTGATTGCTTGGTTCTCCATTTGATTTTTGCAAAAGAAGAAAGATCAGCATATGCATCTTTATGTTTCATTGTCATTGCCCAGGAATCTATACAAAGTCCAGACCACATATAAAATGGATCGTCAACGGGTTTGTCATGATTGCTTTTCTTTAAACTATCCTGGCCTTGGCCATACAAAGAAAGTTCTAAAACCTCATTGGCGATATGATTTTGATTAATAGGAATTTCTGCAGGAGTTTCTTTAAAGTCTTCTCTAAAAAATAAGTCGGGCCTGTAATCCTGACCATACGAAACAAAAGATAAATACAGCAATAAAAATAAAATGAAAACTCTCATGAATTCGATTTAGAAAAATTTTGAATAGACACCAAATGTAATGACAATATAGTAGAATTAACTTGAATAATAAAAATGACGATAGTTAAAAAAAGGATATATATTTGGTGATTAATTATTTATATATATTATGAATCCGAGGTTATTTTACATGAAATTACCATTCATACTTCTTGTATATATATTAGCTATTTCGCAAAGCTGTACTTCCATTATTCCGGAAGACGTGAGTATCGCATATGAAAATCTTCCAAAGGAAGTTGATTTTAATATGCAAGTAAAGCCCATTATTTCTGATCGATGCTATGCCTGTCATGGCCCTGATAAAGATTCCAGAAAGGCAGACCTTCGTTTTGATACAAAAGAAGGATTGTTTGCCAAAACAGAAAATGGCAATATTATAATAAAGCCCGGCAACATCAATAAAAGTGAGTTTGTAAAACGGATATTAAGTGACGACCCGGAGTACATGATGCCTCCCCCAAAAAGTAAACTATTGCTGTCACCCAAAGAAAAAGCGGAGATAGTTAAATGGGTAGAGCAAGGAGCAGAATGGAAAGAACATTGGTCTTATTTACCACCCGAAAGTATCGAACCTCCTTTGATTGAAAAACCATGGAAAATATCCAATGAAATTGACAATTTTATTTATGAAAAATTGAATCAGGAAGGCCTGGCTCCTTCCCCAACTGCCGAAAAAGAAGTTTTATTACGAAGAGTCACCATGGACCTGACAGGACTTCCGCCTACTATTTCAGAAATTGAGAGTTTTATAAATGATACTTCTCCAAATGCTTATGAAAAGGTTGTTAACAAATTGCTGGGTTCTATTGAGCATGCCGAGCGATTGACTCTGGAATGGCTCGATCTTGCGAGATATTCCGATTCGCATGGATTTCATGCCGATGGACTCAGAATGATGTGGCCATGGCGCAATTGGGTAATCAAGGCTTTTCATAAAAACATATCTTATGATGATTTTGTGACACAACAATTGGCTGGTGATTTAATACCCAATGCTTCTAAAGACCAAATTCTGGCCACGGCTTTTAATCGCAATCACCCAATGACCGCTGAGGGAGGGGCAATTGATGAAGAGTTTAGAATAGAATATATTTCAAACAGGACCAATACTTTTGGCACAGCTTTCCTTGGGCTGACTGTAGAATGCGCAAAATGTCACGATCATAAATTTGATCCTATTTCGCAAAAGGAATATTATCAGTTAAGCGCATTTTTTGGTAATGTAAATGAGCTGGGTATGACCGGTGATGATGGCAACTATGGCCCTTTACTTTTGCTTTCGAATGACAATACTGATGCAATTATTAACAATTTAGATAGGGATATTACTGTTCTTGAAAATGAGGAATCTATTGAAGATGAACATGCCAACTCCATTATTGATTATCTTAATAATAAAGATTTTGAAAAAATTAAGCCGATCGCACATCATGGTTTCGAGCGGATTATAAAAACAGATTCTTCTAAATATTTGGACCATCGACCATGGACAAAAACAAATGGTGATGTAAAATTGGTGAAGGGTATATTCAAAAATGCAGCCTACTTTGACAGTGAGTACAACAACGTAATAATGCATAAGTTTGGCAGCTTTGAAATGACAGATCCATTTTCCTTTTCAGTATGGATAAATCCTGATGAGAAGTCTGACAAGACCCAGGTTATTATGGGAAATGCCGGAGGGAAAAATACCATGTGGCGCGGTTGGGATTCCTATCTTGATTTGAATAATAATATGTGTGTACGATTGATCAGTGCCTTACCAAATAACTTTATTTATGTTAAGACACCTGATGTAGTTCCTATTGGAGAATGGACAAATATCATTGTGACCTATGATGGGTCTGCCAAAGCATCCGGCTTGCATATCTATATCAATGGAAAACAATCAAATGAAAAAATAGTGCATGACCATCTGTACAAAAGCATCGTACCATGGGGTATGGACAGAAAGCCAGTAGATCGACCACTAAGACTTGGCAAAAGTTATAGATCATCCACCGGGGATAATGGTGTTTATAAAGGACATATTGATGAGTTAACTTTTTTTGATGTTGAGATTTTGGCTCAGCAAATACCATCTGTTTTTGAAAGATCCGGCAAAGGAAATCTTGATTTCATTTATAATCCAATAAGTAAAAAAAAGGTATCTGAATCGTTGCTGGAGTTGAGAAAAGAAAAACTTTTATCAATAGACACGATTCCTGAAATCATGGTAATGGAGGAAACCCCAACACCCAGAAAAACCTTTATTCTCAGCAGAGGTGAATATGATAAGCCTATTGAAGAGGTGAATATGGGAACGCTTGAAAAAGTCCTGAGTTTCTCAGAGGACTTCCCAGAAAATAGACTGGGATTGAGTTATTGGCTTTTTGATGAACGAAACCCGCTTACTGCCAGAGTTGCAGTTAATCGTTATTGGCAGATGATTTTTGGTAGGGGAATTGTCAGAACAGCCAATGATTTTGGAAGCCAGGGCGCATTGCCATCTCATCCTGATTTGTTGGATTGGCTTGCTGTTTATTTTATGGATTCCGGCTGGGATTTGCAGGCTTTATTAAAACTGATGGTGATGAGTAATACTTACCAGCAATCATCAATAGTTAATAAATCTTTGGCCGAAGTCGATCCCGATAATATATTATTGGCAAGAGGGCCGAGCCATCGGTGGCAAGCAGAAATAATCCGTGACAATGCCCTGGCAGCAAGTGGTCTCCTTTATAAAAAAGTGGGAGGTAAAAGCGCAAAACCTTATCAACCGGAAGGTTTGTGGATAGAATTAGGAAATTTCTCTCATTTTTTGCTGAGGTTTAATCAAGACCATGACAACAACCAATACCGGCGTAGCATGTACACTTTTATCAGAAGATCTTCCCCGCCACCTTTCATGACTTTGTTTGACGCCCCAACCAGGGAGATTTGTACAATCACCAGAGAAATGACGAATACCCCATTGCAAGCCCTGGTATTGCTCAATGATCCTCAATTTGTTGAAGCTTCCAGAGCGCTGGCTTATAGATTGAAGACTGAAGGAGGGGCATCCTTGCAAGATCAGATAAGTACCGGATTTCAGTTGGTACTGAGTCGCAAGCCTCGTATTGAAGAAATAGACCTAATGAAGAGCCTTTATAATAAGGAACTTGAAGAGTTTAGAAAAGACCAAAAGGGAACGGAAGAATTTCTGAAGGTGGGAGATTTTGAATTATCTCACGAATTGAATAATCCGGAAATGGCAGCGCTAACAGTCTTGGCGAACACCATTTATAATATGGATGAAATGTATACTAAAAGATAGTCTTATGTGTCATAGTCAAAATACTAACTATACCCGCAGAGATTTTTTGACCAAAGCATCACTTGGTCTTGGAGGTTTGGCATTGAGTTCTCTTATTGATCCATCAATCTTAAATGCTAACCCATTAACCAACTCAAGTGGTGGAATACTTGGTCGACCGCATTTTACTCCTAAAGCAAAAAGAATCATTTATTTATTTCAGAGCGGGGCACCTTCACAACTCGATTTATTTGATTATAAACCTTTGCTGAACAAATTGAATGGCCAGGAGCTTCCTGAGAGTATTAGGCAAGGTCAGCGACTTACCGGAATGACCGCCGGTCAGTCTTCTTTCCCTTTGGCAGGGACTATTTTCGATTTTGAGCAACGAGGAAATAACGGAGCTTGGGTAAGTGACCTTATGCCTTATACTGCCAAAATTACAGACGAATTGTGTTTTGTGAAATCAATGTACACAGAGGCCATCAACCACGATCCGGCAGTCACATTTATGCAAACGGGTTCGCAATTTCCCGGCAGACCGGCAATGGGTTCATGGGTAAGCTATGGCCTGGGTTCTGACAATAAAAACTTGCCTAATTTTGTTGTTCTTGTTACAAAAGACAAACGAGGCCAACCGCTATATTCTAGATTGTGGGGAAATGGTTTTTTACCTTCAGAACACCAAGGCGTACAATTTAGGGCTGGTAAGAATCCGGTACTTTATTTAAATAATCCACCGGGTGTTTCCGAATCCAACAGAAGAACTCAACTGGATTATTTGGGCAAATTACAGGAACTTCAATTCGACAAATTGGAAGACCCTGAAATAAATGCCAGAATGTCGCAGTACGAAATGGCTTTTAGAATGCAAACTTCTGTTCCGGAAATTATGGATACTTCCGGAGAACCGGAGCATATTTATAAATCGTATGGCCCCGATAGTAAAATTCCCGGGACTTACGCAGCCAATTGCCTTTTGGCGAGAAAGCTCATCGAAAAAGATGTGAAATTTATTCAACTCTATCACCAGGGTTGGGATCAACACGGCAATTTGCCCAAGGCCATTGCCAAGCAGTGTAAAGAAACCGACCAACCCACTGCTGCGCTCATCATGGATTTAAAGCAAAGAGGGTTGCTGGAAGACACGCTGGTAATTTGGGGTGGTGAGTTTGGCAGAACAAATTACTCGCAAGGTGAGCTGACCACAACCAATTTTGGTAGAGATCATCATCCCAAATGCTTCACATTGTTCATGGCAGGCGCTGGTGTAAAGAAGGGGATGATCTATGGATCGACAGATGATTTTGGATATAACATTGTTGAAAACCCAGTACATGTTCATGATTTTCAGGCGACAATTATGCATTTGCTTGGTGTAGATCATGAACGGCTCACTTTCAAATATCAGGGCAGAAATTTCCGGCTAACGGATGTACATGGTCATGTAGTAAATGATTTATTAACTTAAAATTGAATTGATGGAAATTGATTTATTTATCGGAAGATTCCACCCTTTGGTTGTTCATTTGCCTATTGGTTTTTTGCTTTTGGCCATTATTATGGAATTGATTTCTATAAAATACCCAGAGAAATTCTTGCTCTCTCAAGCTGTTAAATTGACCCTCATAGCTGGAATTCTGGGATCAATCGTCACAATAGTTACCGGGCTGTTACTGTCCAATGAAGGCAATTACGATATTGACACCTTAAATACCCACAAATGGATGGGGATATCAATATTAATTTTATCTATCATTTTATTGTCGATCAAGCATTTTGCTTCAGATTACTCATCAAAGATTTCTATGATTTTGTCAGTATTATTTTTTATACTGATTTCTGCAACTGGGCATTTAGGAGGGGTTCTCACACATGGTGAAGATTATTTATTTCAATATGCACCAACTTTTGTTAGGCAAATTGCTGGAATGGAAAAAAATGAAAAGCAAGATTTCAGTTCTATACATCCTGATTCTATAAATATTTATACACATATATTACAGCCTGTATTGGAGGCGAAATGCGTAGAATGCCATAATCCCAGCAAAAAAGAAGGAGATCTCATTTTAACGTCTTTCAGTAATTTGATGATTGGTGGAGAGGATGGCAAGATTATAAATACACAAGATCCTTATAGTAGTTCATTGTTAACGAGGGTAACATTGCCATTGGGCCATAAAAAGTTTATGCCGCCAAAGGGGTCGCCACTATCATTTGGCGAAATAAAAATTCTGGAATGTTGGATGAGCTCAGGAGCAGATAGCACAACAAAGTTTTCGGACCTGAAATTGAATAATGAATTAATTTCTATTATTGAAAGGGATTATGATTTGGATTATAATGAAAAGCCATTTATTGAGAAAATGCTTGTTGAACCTGTTTCAAGTCAAACAATTGAAAAATTGGAACAGGGAGAATATTTAGTGATGAATTTAGGAGTTTCAACAAACATGCTCTCATTGAAATTTCAATCAAATAAGCTTACTACAGAAAATTTGAAATTGCTTGAGCTTGTCAAGGATCAGGTGACTTGGCTTGATCTCAGCAATTGTGATTTTTCGGACGATATGCTAACATCAATTAGTAAATTGATCAATGTCACCAGACTTGATCTTCATTCTAATCCTATATCTGATGCTGAAATTGCGGAAATTGCTGAATTGAAACATCTCGAATCATTAAATCTTTATAATACCAATATCTCGGATTCTGGGTTAATGACCATTGTAAAAATGGAAGGGCTCAAGAGGCTTTATGTATGGCAAACCAAAGTATCTGATCAAGGATTGGACCAAGCTCAATTGAAAAATCCGACCCTGGAAATAGATAATGGATTTAACTTGAATTAAAAATCCTACCGCCGAAGTATAAATTGGTTAACAGCCTGAAGTAAATTTAATGCGGTAAAATCGGGTTTGCATTCCTTGGGTTTCTGATTTGAAATCAAAATTGTCTTTAATCCCATCTTTTTACCACACTCCATATCTCTACATCTATCACCAACAAACCATGATGCTGAGGGATCAATATCAAATCTGGCTATGGATTTTTCTACCATCAATGTATTTGGCTTTCGCGAAAGTGAATTTGTCACCGAGGGGTGGTAAGGGCTATAATAAATGTGGTCTATTAAATTATGTGTTTCTTCCAGTAAGATATTATGGCAAGCATTCATTTGCTCTCTACTATATAAACCCTTTGAAATTCCAGCTTGATTGGTGATAACAATGGCTAAAAATCCAGAGGCTTTAATTTTTTCTATTGCCTCCACAACTCCTTCAATGATAATAAAATCCTCTGGTAAAAAAGTATAATCTCCTCTTTCTACATTTAATACTCCATCTCGATCAAGGAAAACACATTTATTTTGAGTCATAGATTACTAGTTTTTTGTTGCAAGGTTAATAAACGAAATAGAGAGTTGAAATCAAATAAAGCATATCTTTTTACACACATAAATCTTTCTTCGCAAGATGAAAATAAGATTCAATATTCCTATTTGATTTTTAATGGCTCAATAAAATCTTCTTTCATTGTGTATGGCAGTTGGTACACATTTTTCCCCTGTGAATCAGTAAAGTATAATTTTGACTTGGAAAAATTTAATGGATCCCCGTCTGCCCAAAAACAATAGAAAGGATCTTTTGCATTTTCCGGACGACGGACATAAGTGTGATTGTATTTGCTATTTTTTGTAACAGTTTTCTTTTTCTTCCATGATTTCCCGGAATCAATGCTCTCCCATAAAATAACTTCACCCCCAGTCTGGTATTTTTGTGGCCCATCATCAGTTGGTGCGATAACAACCCAATGATCATCTTCAATATTAAGGCTGCCCATATCATAATTATGATCAGATTGACCAATAATTGTTGTTTGCCATGCTGTCCCATTAAAGGAAGTCACTTTCCAATCTCTTGGGTCATTTTCTGGTCCCGGTTGATGACCACTACTTGTTATATACAAACAAACCGGATTGCCATGCTTATCAAAATTCAAATCTTTTAAATATAAATTCTTCCCCATAATTGCGTAATCAATAAGGCGAGCACCACAATTCACTTTTGCCATAGGTATATCTAGCTTTTCTCGATTAATGGTAGTCCAGGTTTTTCCAAAATCCATTGTTTGGGCATAGTATAAATCTGTACGTTTATCTACATTTCCATTGGGATGCCGATTAAAAAATGTACAAATCAGATTTTCATTTTTCCCGCTGACTTGGTAATGCCCGCTTTTCGTTGCTCCATCTTCGATTATTCCAGCCAACTTTTTATCATTTGTCCACAAAATGCCATTTTTACTCGATTCGAAATACAATTCTCTTACTCCAGTATATTTTGTAAAAAAATGAAAAAAACCATTATTCAAATCCCACAAAGGTTGAGGATAAGTCATTTCTTCTTCAGTGATTTTTAAGAACGAAGTAATATCATAAGGCAATTCACTTCTGTACTTAAATCCAGGTCGGCGACTCCCCCTTCCGCTGATAAAAACCCATATATAGCCATCGTTATCAATGGATATACTTGGATTATCATGAGGATCATCTACTCCTTTTTTATCATAGACCACAGTGGGTTTTGGTACTTTTCCGGTTTCATGGTCAAAATAGGAAATCATGCAAAGCAAGTGTTGCTCTTCTTCATCGGTAGTTCCTCCATAAACAAAAAATGTTTTCTTTGCCTGAGGAGAATAAATTGCCAGTGGTCGATGTTTGGCAGTGTATGTTCCTAACCCACCAGAATATTTATCGCCATATTTTGAATTTTGTCCAAGGGTATACCAAATGCCCTTATAGCCATTGATTTTTAGGTTGTTCAGATTTGATTGAGCATGGATATTTGGAGAGAGGACTATTATTAAAATGAATGTAGACCAAATACTTTTATAATTATTCATGTTAGTAATTTAGACATGGATTGATTTCAAATTTATTCCAGTGATATTTTGAATATTATTATTAACAACATATGGATTGTTTATTCAAATACAAGATTAAAACTGCCGTTGTTTTACATATTATTAATCAATTCTCTCAGAAGAAATTTACAATAATATCATTCCTTAATAAAGTACTAAAATATAGTTTTTCAGTAAAATTTATATTTTTGTGGAGGAAGAAAATGAGATTAAATTGATAGAGTTTTAAATTTTGATCAATTTAACTAAAAGCTAAAGACAAATTATAAATAAAAGTGAGCGATAGTTTAGTTATCATACCAACATATTGTGAAAAGGAAAACATCAAGTCCATTATTGTAGCGGTTTTTGCACTAAAGCAAGATTTTCACGTACTGGTAATTGACGACAATTCGCCAGATGGCACCGCCGATATTGTAAAGCAACTCATGCTCAATTTTCCAGATCAACTTTTTATACTAGAAAGAGCGGGCAAGCTTGGCTTGGGAACAGCGTATATCGAAGGATTCAAATATGCCTTAAAACGCCAGTACAAATATATTTTTGAAATGGATGCTGATTTTTCGCACAATCCCAAAGACCTCGAATTGTTGTACAATGCTTGCGCAAAAGATAGCTACGACCTCGCAATCGGTTCGCGATATGCAACAGGAGTTAATGTGGTAAATTGGCCAATGGGAAGAGTTTTGTTGTCGTATTTTGCAAGCCTCTATGTCCAGATTGTCACAGGGATGGACATTAAAGACGCCACAGCAGGATTTGTATGTTATCGTAGAAAAGTACTGGAAACCATCAATCTTGATAAAGTGAAATTTGTGGGGTATGCTTTTCAGATTGAAATGAAATTTACAACATGGAAGTTTGGGTTTAAAATCAAAGAAGTACCCATCATTTTCACTAACCGTGTTTTGGGAGAATCTAAAATGTCGACAGGGATTTTGAGCGAAGCAATTTTTGGAATTATCAGAATGAAAATAAGAAGTTATTTCAAGTCTTATAAAAAGGTTAAATAGAGCTTGTCCATAAACTCTACTAATCAAACTTAATAGATTTCATCGGAGAAATTCTCGAAATGATCATGGTTGGGACTAATAACACAAGGCTGACCATTGTAAAAATCAGAAAATTCAAAATCAAGATAGTTACCAAATTCCATTCAATGGGTACAAATTCCATATAATAATTTTTTGGATCCAGGGTCAGCAACTGAAATTTGCTTTGCAACATGCCAAAGGAAATGCCAATGATATTTCCCAATATCAATCCCTTGATAATTAGTCCCATGCCATTAAAAACAAATATCTTTCGGATGGTTTTATTCGTTGCTCCCAGTGCCTTAAATACACCAATCATTTGTGTTCTTTCCATGATCAAGATAAGTAGGATGGAGATCATATTGAAGCAGGCAACAAAAAGTGTAAGGCTTAAAAAGATGACGACGTTTCTGTTTAGTAACATTAACCAATCAAATATTTCGGCAAACTTGTCACTTACTTTTTCTATATAAAGTTCGTATCCAACTTCATCTTCAAGCTTTTCCTGATAATAATCTACATTGTCAAAATCGGTAAGAAATATCTCAAAACCACCAACAAGACTGTCAGGCCAATTGCTTATGCGCTGCACAAGTCGTATATCTCCCAATATGATCTTCTCATCAAAATCTTCCATTCCGGTTTCATAAATCCCGCTGATGGTAAGTTTTCTGACTCTGACAGGATCTACAAAATAGATCAATGTTCCATCTCCAATAGATAGATTGAGTTTGTTTGCAATGGTTTGGCTGATGATGATTTCTTTTGAATATGTTTTACCGTCAAAATTTGGAAACCGGCCTTTCTTAATATTTTGTTCAAATCTTGATAAATCAAAAGAATTGGAAACACCTTTTAATACGATCCCTTCTACCTCTTCATTGACCTTCAGCATTCCGGCTTTATTGGCAAATTCCTGTATATGATCAATGTAATCAAATTTAGAATAATCATTGAAGAGACTGAGGTTTTTTGAAATCGGATCTTCTTCGTAGGAGCGGCTAAGCGTAAACTTCGTAACTTGCAAGTGCCCACTAAAACTGATAATCTTCTCCTGGATTTTTAATTGAAACCCTTTCAATATCAAAAAAGAAATAATCATAATCGCCAAACCCATGCCAATACTTGCAATGGCAATTTTATGAATTGTTCCAGAGAATGAGTTAGACTCTTTGCCGCCGATTCTTTTTGATATGAAATAAGATAGGTTCAAGAATATATTTAATTTTAAACTTTAGATTCTTTTTCACCGCAAAATAACAAATCTGATATGATTAGATTCTATTTATTCCTTTCAATTTTATCATTTTCTTTAATAACAGGATGCAAAGCAGATTCTGACGGAGAAGATTTGATAATCGGAGCAGTTAAAACAGACCAATATTTACCATCCTTAAAAGATAAATCTGTTGGGCTTTTGATCAATCATACATCCATGGTGGGTGATGTTCATCTTGTTGATTTCCTTATAAGTAATGGGATCTCAATAGAAAAGATATTTGCTCCAGAGCATGGCTTTAGAGGAAAAGCCGATGCAGGCGAAAAGATTGATGATAATATTGATGCCAAAACGGGCATCAGTATAGTTTCGATTTATGGTAAAAACAGAAAGCCAACACCAGAAATGATGGATGGATTGGATGTTGTAGTATTCGACATCCAAGACGTGGGAACGAGGTTCTATACCTATATCAGCTCCATGCACTACATGATGGAAGCTTGCGCAGAAAATAATATTATGATGATGGTTCTTGATCGGCCCAACCCGAATGGACATTATATTGATGGGCCTATTTTGAACCCTGAATTCAAATCCTTTGTGGGAATGCACCCTATTCCTATAGTTCATGGACTTACCGTTGGGGAATTGGCCAATATGATCAATGGAGAAAGTTGGTTAAAGGATGGTTTGGAATGCGACCTTAAGATTGTTCCTATGGAGAATTATAACCATTCTGATACTTATAGATTGCCCATAAAGCCATCTCCAAATTTACCGAATGATCATTCGATCTATCTTTATCCTTCTTTATGTTTTTTCGAGGGTACAAATATAAGCATTGGCCGAGGGACTGAATTTCCTTTTCAGGTAATAGGTTACCCTAATAAAAAATACGGTAATTTTTCATTTACTCCAAAATCAATTGATGGTATGGCAAAGCATCCAAAGTTGGAGGGTGAGACATGTTATGGGGTTGATTTGAGAAATGCAGAGAGACCTGATCGTTTAGATTTGAGCTATTTAATTTCTTTTTATAATTTATGGGAAGAGGAAGAATCATTTTTTATAAAATACTTTAACACCCTGGCTGGAACAGATAAATTAAGAAAACAAATTGAAAGTGGCATGTCTGCCGAGGCAATCAGAGCTACATGGCAGAAAGGTCTTGATACTTATAAAAAACTCAGATCGAAATATTTGTTGTATGAAGATTAGAATTGATTGACAATGAACAACAAGCTGATAATCTACCAAACCGAAGACGGAAAAATTAAAATAGAAACACATTTTGAGAATGAGACTGTTTGGCTTAATCAATCTCAGATTTCAGAATTGTTTCAAAAAGAACGAAGTGTAATAACCAAGCATATAGGAAACCTATTTAAAGAAGGTGAATTGGATGAAAAAACCAATGTGCAATTTTTGCACATTGGTGGTTCAGATAAACCTGTTAAATTTTACAATCTTGATATTGTTATTTCAGTCGGTTACAGAGTCAAATCGCATCGTGGCATTCATTTCCGCAAATGGGCTACTGCACTTATCAAAGAGTATCTGATAAAAGGTTTTGCCATGAATGACGACCTGCTAAAAGAGGCAGGAGGCGGCAACTATTTTGATGAGTTGCTGGCTCGAATTCGAGATATTCGTTCGTCTGAAAAAGTATTTTGGAGGAAGGTATTGGATATTTATGCAACAAGTATCGACTATGACCCAAACACGGAGCAATCCTTATCGGTATTCAAAACAATACAAAACAAAATGCACTGGGCTACTCATGGAGAAACAGCAGCTGAAACTATTTATTCAAGAGTAGATGCATCCAGGAAAAATATAGGACTGACAAATTTCAAAGGAGAAATTCCTACAAAACAAGAAACTGAAATCGCTAAAAATTATCTCTCACAAGATGAACTTAACATCTTGAACCGGATGGTAACGGCATATCTCGAAATTGCAGAAATACAAGCCCTAAATCGTACCCCAATGTATATGGCAGATTGGACAAAACAGTTAGATAATTTTCTGACCATAACAGGCAAAGAGAAATTGCAGCATGCAGGAAAAATTAGCCATCAAAAAGCGATTGAAAAAGCGCATAGCGAATATGAAATGTGCAAGGAGAAAATAAAAAATAGAATTTCACAAGTAGAAAAAGATTTTATAAAACAGATTGAAGACAAATCGAAGAGCTTGGAGAAATGATACTGTTTACTTGAAGTAGATTATACAACGAAACATGTTGGAGAAAAAAATGCTTCCCGCAGATAGCGCAGATGTTCGCAGAGTAATTCGTCTAAATTATTTCTGCGAACATCTGCGAACATCTGCGAGATCTGCGGGACAAAAAATAACATAAAATGAGAGACTTACGCATAATTTTCATGGGCACACCGGAGTTTGCTGTTGGGAGCCTGGAGAAGTTGGTTGAAAAAAAATTTAATGTCGTTGCTGTCATCACAGCACCAGACAAACCAAAAGGGCGCGGACAGCAACTGGCCGTTTCGGCAGTTAAAAAATATGCCTTGACGCAAAATATACCTGTACTCCAGCCAACTAATTTAAAGTCTGAAGAATTTAATCATGAGCTGAAAAGTTATCGCGCAAATCTCCAGGTTGTTGTGGCATTCAGGATGTTACCGGAAGTAGTTTGGGCGATGCCCGAGTATGGCACGTTCAATTTACATGCTTCATTATTACCGCAATACAGAGGTGCCGCACCAATAAATTGGGCGATCATCAATGGTGAAACCGAAACAGGGGTCACTACTTTTTTTATCAAGCATGAAATTGATACCGGATCTATTATTCTCCAAGAAAAAGAACCCATTTATAAAAGTGACAATGTCGGGTCGCTGTACCTTCGATTGATGGATAAAGGGGCAAACTTGGTTGTGCAGTCAGTTGAGCAAATTCGAAACGATTCTTTTACCTTAAAAACTCAGGAGGAATCTGGTGAACTCAAACCTGCCCCAAAGCTCTTTAAAGACCAATGTGAAATTAATTGGTCGGATAGTTCAGAAATGATTTTTAATTTTGTGCGTGGCTTATCTCCTTATCCTGCTGCATGGACTGAGTTGGCAGGAAAAAATTATAAAATTTTTGAGATAGAAATCTCTGATCAAAATATGGATGGCAATCCTGGAGAAATTAAGTCAGATGGAAAAAATGAGCTATTGGTAAAAACGAATGACGGTGTAGTTAAAATAAAGGACCTGCAGCTTCAGGGAAAAAAAAGAATGAAAATTGAAGATTATTTGAGAGGAAATAAAATATGATTAAAATAATAATGGCAGCCATTGCCAACAATAATATAATTGGAAAGAATAATGATCTCGTATGGCACTTGCCTGCAGATTTCAAATTTTTCAAACAGACCACCAAAGGCCATACCCTCATCATGGGGAGAAAAACTTTTGAGTCTCTCGACAATCCTTTGCCGCACAGAGACTCTCTGGTGGTGACAAGAAACAAGGCATATACCTCAGACGGCATCACCGTTTTTCATAGCCTTGAAAGTGCGCTGGACTACGCAGAAAAGAAAAGCCTTGAATCTGTATTTATCCTCGGAGGAGGGGAGATATACAAACAATCCATGGGGATTGCAGACAAACTGATCATCACCGAAGTGCATGATGACTTTGAAGGGGATACTTACTTTCCCAAAATTGATGATAAACTATGGAAAGAGGTAAGTCGAGAAGAGCGCAAAGCCGATGAGAAAAACAAGCATGATTTTGCTTTTGTGGTTTATGAAAGGATAGGAAAATGACCAAACTATCCAATAAGACCATATGGATTACCGGAGCATCATCCGGCATAGGCGAGCAACTAACCTATCAACTTGCCGAAAAAGGTAATCAGCTAATTATTTCGGCGCGAAGAAAAGATGTGCTCGAAAAAGTAAAATCTAATTGCGCTGACTCTGCACAAAAAAATATACATGTGCTTCCGCTGGATCTTTCAGATATTCCATCACTTGATAAAATCGCCGATGATGCTTTGGGTTGCTATGGCAAGATTGATATTTTGTTCAATAATGGAGGAATAAGCCAGCGATCAAAGATTTTAGAGACCTCCTTTGAAGTCGATCAACGATTGATGGATGTCAATTATTTTTCTGCGGTGAAACTCACCAAAAAAGTGTTGCCCCAGATGATCAACAATAATATTGGGCACATTATTATTACCAGTAGTTTGGTGGGAAAATTTGGCACTCCTTTCCGTTCCTCATATTCGGCATCTAAACATGCACTGCATGGATTTTTTGAAGCATTGGCTGCCGAACTTTGGGAGAACAATATTTTTGTTACCATATTTTGTGGCGGATACATCAAAACCAATATTTCTTTTAATGCCATCATGGGAGATGGGAGCAATCAAAATAAGTTGGACGAAAATCAGGCCAATGGAAAATCTGCAGATGATGCGGCAAAAGCCATGATTCGCGCTGTGGAAAACAATAAAAGAGAAGTTTATTTTGGTGGCAAAGAAGTAATGGGCGTTTACATAAAAAGGTTTATGCCCGGCTTATTGTCAAAGATGTTACGCAAGATGAAAATCAATGTGGTAGAATAATTTTCATTCGACTTTATCGGGTTATTAAAAGTGGTAAGATTCTAACAACCTGATCAAATAAATGAAATTGCAATAATGGTTTTATTAATAGAAGTGAATAATGAAGTGGATTTGTAAATTACTTATAATTTGCTTTTTATTGGCTTTAACTCCAAGCTGGGATTCCCATGCTCAAACTTCTACATTCACAAAATTTAACTCTGATAGCAAAGTCCATTCCAATATCATAGTCATCAAATTTAAAAATCAAAATGCCGCAAATGGAAGAAGTGCCATCTCTTCTGAATCTACAGTAGCAAGGCTCAAAAATATAATTGATTACACCAATCATCATCAGGTTTTTGAAAACAAGACCATCACCAACGCCAGTCTATCATCATCGAGTTTAGAAAATATTTATAAAATAACGCTATCCCCCGGATCAAATATTTGGCAAAGCCTATCCAAACTCCAGGGCTTGGATTTTATCGAATATGCTGAGCCATTATTCCAAAATGAATTGCTGGTTGTACCGAATGACCCACAAGCTGATTCTGTAGGTGGGAAGCAAACTTATCTTTCGATAATCAAAGCCTATGAAGGTTGGGATATTGAGCAATCGGATTCCACAATGGTTATTGGCATTGTTGACACAGGCGTGAATATGGAGCATGAAGATCTGGGGAACATAGCTTTCAATTTACTCGACACGATCAATGGAGTTGACGATGATGGAGATGGATATATCGATAATTATTTTGGCTGGGATGTGGCGGATAATGACAATGATCCGACTGCCGATGGGCATCCACATGGAACGCCAGTAACAGGAATGGCCGCAGCAAGAACCGACAATAATATTGGCATGGCCGGCATTGGATTTAAGAGCAAATTTCTACCAGTCAAAATTGCTGAAACAAGTTCGAGGCAGCTCATCCGAGAATATGAAGGAATAATTTATGCCGCCGATCATGGGTGCAAAGTCATTAATCTTTCGTGGGGCGGAGCAGGGAATTATTCCCAATTTGCTCAGGATATTATCAATTATGCGGTTTTAGAAAAAGACGTCGTGGTGGTTGCTGCTGCAGGAAATACCCATAAAGAGCTCAATTTTTATCCAGCTTCTTTTGAAAATGTGCTTTCTGTTGGCGCCTCAGATGATCAAGATAATATTGCCCCGTGGGCTACCTACAGTCATTTTATAGATATCATGGCACCGGGAAACCAGGTCTTTACCACTAAAAACAATGGGAAATACGAGATCACAACCGGATCGTCTTTTTCTGCTCCCTTGGTAGCCGGAGCGGCGGCTTTGGTTCGATCTCATTTTCCAGAAATGTCGGCTCTGCAAGTCGTGGAACAATTGAGGGTCACTGCCGATGATATTTATGCTACAGGCTCCAACATGGAATTTTATGGTATGTTGGGTAAAGGGAGGCTCAATGTACACAACGCTCTTATCGACACCGTATCGCCTTCTATTCGCTTGAGCAAAATGGTTTATAATACCAATAATACCCAATTACTATTCCCTGGAGATTCGGTGAATATGCAATTGAATTTTACCAACTACCTGAGAGATGTCGAAAATATTATCATAAACATATCAAATCCTTCAGCCAATATTTCTTGGGACGCTGATCCAATTTTTATTAATAAATTATCCACGCTGGAATCTTATCTCACTGAAGAAAATACATTGAGTTTTACTGTTGATGCAAATGTAGCTCCAGGAGAAAGAATAATTTTTAGAATAGATTTTGAGGCTGACAATTATATTGATTTCCAGTATTTTGAAATTATAATTACACCAAATTATACTGATATTTCTGATGGAAATATTACGGCTACCATCACAAGCGATGGTGATATTGGATTTGATAAACCATTTGTCCATGATGGAAATGGCATTTCTTATCAGGAACAATTCATCGCTACAAATGCCGGATTAATCATTAGTCTTGATTCCGTACACGTAATGGATAACGTGATCAATGATTTTGATACCTTTTCAAAGGATCAGGATTTCGTGAGCGAATCGCAGATAAAACCTTACCAAAACTCTATAGCAGATCGCGATTACCGATCGGTGTTTAAACCCATCGACACGTTGTCATCTGCCTTGGATATAAAAATTGAGCAAAATATTTTGGCATGGGATAATGATACGAATGACGGATATCTGATTTTTGAATATCGCATAATCAATACCGGAGACACGGCCCTTTTTGGACTAAATGTGGGTTTGTTTGCCGACTGGGATTTAGACCAATATTTATCCAACGAGGCCAAATGGGATTCTATAGATAATTTTGGATATGTGTTTGACAAATCTTCCAATGCTTTATTTTCGGGAATAGCACTGCTTAGCAATCAATCCAAAACACATTATGCCATTGATTTAATATCGCAAAATGGAAATGTAGCAGATTTGGATACTGTATTTGATGATAAATTAAAACATAGATTTTTATCGTCCGATTCACTCAACAGTCAAGCAGGAAATATGGGAGCAGGCAATGATGTTGCCCAAATAATTGGTGGGAGGAACATTGATTTTGCTCCAAAGCAAAGTATAAAAATCGCATTTGCGATGCTCGCATCAAGATCTCTTGATGGGTTGAAATCGGCATTGAATTTGGCCAGATCCAACTATACCAATTATATTAAAAATCCTCCAACAGCAGAAACATTTTATGCATGCCTTGGAGATAGTGCATGGATAGATCCCAAAGGAGACCTATACGAATTTTATGCTGATCCGGAGACAACTCAAAAAATTGACAGTGGATTTTCATTTAAAACCAAGCCTGTATTGAATAATCAAACTTACTATGCCATCAATCTCGATAGTGGTTACGCAGGTGGTATCTTGAAAATAAATGTAGTTGCCAAAAGACTGGAAATGGGGTTTGAGTATCAACTTGATACCACCATTCTAAATGAAAAATATTTACTAAATATCTATAATACCCAAGGCCCAACAGACTCCATTTCTTGGCTAGTGAATAACATTTTTGAAAGTAGCGACTCAATATTTAGTTTTAATTACCATCAAGAAGATATTGAAATCACCCAAATAAAGTATGATCAGGAAGGGTGTACTGATTCGCTAAAAATGCTCATTGTTCCAAAAATAAGTCCTCCACCAATTGTGAGTGACGCTGAAATATGTGAAAATGCAGGGTTTACCATAAGCCCTGAAAATGGCGATGTCTTTTATTTTTATAAAGATATTGAGCTTAATGTTTTGCTGCACAAAGGAAAGTCATGGGCTTTAAGTGATGTTTCCAGTTCGAGCGAATATTATATTACCGGCATGGATAGCCTACTTGAAAGTGTCGCTACAAAAATGAATATCTTCATTGACCCAGTCGAGGCCACTATTCAGGCATCTGCCGATACCATTGACTTAAAGACAGAAAGCCAAGTGGAATTGCGCAACCTGTCCAGCGGAGCGCAAAACTCCTTTTGGATTTATTCAAATGGTATTACTGATACCACAAAAAATATTATACAGCAATACGACACAACCGGAAATTATAATTACACACTGATAGCAGAAAGCAAAAATGGTTGTCTGGACACAGCACAATTATCTATCAACATCATGCTGATCACGGAGCTCACAGATGAGGCATTTAATAAAATGGTCATTTATCCCAATCCGACTTCAGACTTTTTGACTATTGATTTTGGAGAAAAAATCATTGAAGATGTTGAATTTGAATTGATAGATTTATTCGGAAAGAGAATCGTTTTTATTAAGTTATCTAAAAACACAACAACTCATCGACTGGATTTGAGAACAATAAATAAAGGGATATATCTCCTTAGATCCTTAAATTTCAGTAATCCAATAATTTATAAAATGATGAAGCATTAATAATTATTGGCTACTTTGAAATGTTGAATGATATTACGATAGTCTTTGGGAGCCTTATAAAATCAAAGAGCATAATAATTTCAAACAAATACACTTAATTCCCATAAAAAAATTATACCTTGAACATACAAAACAACTAAGGTTTGGCCTCATTGGCAGGTGGGTTTACACTCATGTAAGCAATAAATGTCTTGGAAATATTAAAGGCCTGGTTGATAGATTTTAGTTGATGAATAGCACACCATGAATAAAACAATTAAAGACGTAAAAAATCCAGTTAGGGAATACATAAAAGTTATGGTGCATTAAAACAAAATGCAATGAAACAAATTTTGATCTTATTTTTTATGGTTCTTTTTTCATTCCTACTCTCTTGTGAAAAGAAAAAAGGATTTACAATTAAAGCAAGAATAACCGGTATTCCTGATAGCACTAAAATGATGTTGGTGAATATTAGTACGGGTATCTATTTAGATAGCGCCTTTGTCAAAAATAATGAACTAAGTTTTACCGGACATTTGGATGCAGTGCCAGAAGAATTTCCGGATTAAAAGCCCTTAAAAAAGGGCAACTATATTATACTGACCTTCTCATAAAGAATGAAGATGTTCAATTAAAAGCAGATGTTTCTGATTTGCCTTACAATGTAAGTAGCGTTGGTTCACCAACTCAAAAGGAAGCAGAAATTTATCGTAAACAACTTTATAGTTGGAATATAAAAATAAATAGCCTACAGAAAATCTTTCAATCTATACCAGACTCGGTTAATGATGTTGAGAAAAATTTTATCAAATTAAAAATTAAAGAAACGAGAGACTCGCTGTCCAGGTGGGATACTCAATACCGCAAAGATAATTTTAATTCATATATCTCACTTTTGATGTATAATTACAAGCGCGATTTTCCTACAGATGTTCTCGAAAGTCTGTATAACAATTTGTCAGCAAAACTAAAAGAAAGTAAGTATGGGAGAGCGGTTCAGACTCAAATAAAATTCCCCATCCCTAAAATTGGAGACAGGTATTATGATTTTGAATTAACAGACAATAGTGATACACCATTTAAATTATCCGAAGTAAAAGACAAATATGTTCTCCTTCAATTTGCAGGAACCGGATGTTATGGAAGTATCCTCTCTGTCCAACACATGAAAGAGATATATTCTTCTTTTTCAGATTCGGTGGTTTTTGTGAGCACATTCTTTGAACCAAAAGATAAGTATCAAAAATACATTCAGGAAAAAGAAATTCCATGGACTTGCATTTGGTCTCCTAATGGTAAATATGGAGAAACAATTTGCAAATATGGGATCGTTGGTACACCTACCTTTTATTTAATCTCTCCTGAAGGGAAAATTGTGTCAAGTTGGTTTGGTTACGAAGATGGAATTATTGAAAATAAAGTTATAGAAGCTATGAATAGAAAAACACACTATAACACAAATCCGAATAGCCAAAATACCTCCACAAAAAAGCCTTGATGGCAGCAAATTTCATCGAGGGTTTTTTGATGATTTTAGTTCTTCACTTTTTTGCTACACCAAACTCATTACTAAAAAATTAAAGGTCTATAATTTTCCCTGCACGCATGAAAACAAATTCAAAAAAACGTCAGTAATGTAGTATACTGGCAAAAATTAGATTTCAAATATTCGCCAATATTCACTATTCTTAGCATAAATAGGAATTACGAATTAAAAACCAAAAGATTTATTTTTGTGAAAATTGGTTAAAATACCAATAACCATACAGGCAACACTAGGCTTAATAAGAACTAACCTACAAATCTCCAGAAAAATCCGAATTTTTGTTTTTCTTTATTGATCAATCCCTTTTTGAGTAATTGTTCAAGATTTAGAATAGTAGTCGATTCATCATTAGACAAAATAAAAGATATTTCTTTAGTTGACAGATACCCATATTTTTCAAGCAAATCCAATTCGGACAAATGAATTGGTTTTGGGTCAATTTTTTTCGCAAATGCCTTTTCTAAAGCAAGAACGTAGTTGGTATAGCCTGACATACCAGAAATTTTAAATCCAGCACCTGCTTTTCCTACAAATATGAAAGTAGGAAATCCTCTTACACCCATTTTTCTGCCTTCCTCCATTTCGTTATAAAAGCTTTGTTCGACTTCTTCATTATGATAATCTGATAGAAACTTAGCAGTATCTCCATTGCATTTTTCAACTGCCTGAATTAAATATTCCTCTTTGGTAATATTCTTTTTCTCCAAGAAAACCATTTCTCTGATTGTTCTTAAAAACTTTTGCGCAATTTCATCACCCTGATTTTGCATAGCTTTGAATGCGATAGAAGGAGGATAGGAAGACGACAATGGGTCTTCAATCCAAATATCTCCATCAATGCTCATTCCTGAGTACTCCCCTACTTCGTCCCAATGGTGAGCGACATCAATTGGTTTAGAAATGCCATTTGCTGAATCATTAAAGCCATCCCAATTTGGTAGTAAACCACCTAATTTGTATTCAATGTCCACATAATCTCCATACTCTAATTTAAACTTTTTCAGTTCGGGCTCAATGGCCCAACAAGCAGAGCAAATAGGATCTGTGTAATAGATCAATTTCACTTTTTTCTCTTTATTGAGATCAATTTCCTCAATACCACTTTCAGTGGTCGGAGCACAAACGCCTGTTGCTACGTCGCAGGAAAAACTTTTATTTTTTAATACATCCATTTTTTCTTTCTTTGAAAATTGCAAGAGGGATAAAAGCTCATTAATGCGATACCTAATGCGACAATTCTACCTCTCAAATACTTGGCTGATTGCTCAGTTTAACAATGGGTAATCTAAATATCCTTCTTCTCCTGGCGTGTAGAAGGTATCGGGATTCGCTTCATTTAATGCTGCATTTTTTTTAAATCGTTGCACCAAGTCAGCATTTGCTAAAAATGCTTTGCCAAAAGCGACTAAACTTTGGTCGTTGTTCTCTAAAATACTTTCTGCTGTTTCTTTCGACAATCCTCCACTATATATGATCGTTCCATTAAAAGCATTTCGTATTTTGTTTTTCACACTTTCTGTAACTTCAGGCGCACCCATAGAAGAGTGATCCACAAGATGAATGTAGGATAAATTTAATTTCCCCAATTCCTGTCCTATATATTCAAACTGCTCTTCCATTTCATCGAACACTGACATACTATTAAATACGCCATAAGGAGAAAGTCGAATGCCTGTCTTGTCTGAACCAATGGCATCGGCTACTTTTTCAGTCGTCTCAATCATAAAACGAGAACGATTTTGATACGAATTGCCATACTCATCTTTTCTCTCATTGGAAGCCGGATTGATAAATTGGTCTAATAAATAACCATTTGCGGCGTGTACTTCAACACCATCAAAACCTGCTTCTATTGCATTTTTAGCCGCTTCTACAAATTCTTTTTGTGCATCTGCGATAGCGTCTAAAGTCATTTCTTTTGGAACAGGATGTTTTTGCATGCCATTGGTGTCCGTCCACATTTCTCCTTGATCTGCTACAGCACTTGGCGCAAGAATAGTTGCTCCCTTGGGCATGTTATCAGGATGTGCAACCCTACCGGTATGGATGAGCTGCAAATAAATTTTACCTTCATTTTTATGAACAGACGCTGTTGTTTTTTTCCAAGCCTCGATTTGTTCTTTGCTAAAAATCCCAGGAATTCTTGCATAACCCAAAGCGTTTGGAGAAACGGATGCAGCTTCAGTAATTATTAGCCCAGCATCTGCCCTACTGGAATAGTAGGTAGCCATTATATCATTCGGAATGTTGTCTATCGCTCTTGATCTTGTCATTGGAGCCATCACGATTCTGTTTTTTAAGGTGAGTTCCCCCAACCCATATTCTTTGAATAATCTCATTTTAATACATTTTCAAGTTCATATTTATTTTGGGTACAAATAAACTAACTATAATTTATTTTCACAAGTAGTCATATTTTAGTAACTTTGTCATAAAAAACATACCATTACACATAATCAATAACTTATGTCCAATAAATTATTTGAAAATTATTGTCCGATGCGCACAACACTTAAAGTAATTAGTGGAAAATGGAAGCCTTTAATATTAATGCAGTTTGATATGAGACTCAGAAGGTTTAGCGAATTGAAGAAGCTGATTCCAGAAATAACCAAGCAAATGCTCACACAAAGTTTAAGAGAACTTGAAAAAGATAACATTATTCATAGGAAAGTGTATCCTGTCGTTCCTCCTAAAGTGGAATATAGCCTTACCGAAAACGGAAAAACCCTGATCCCAGTGCTTGATATTATGGCAGCTTGGGGAGAAAAACAAATGAGTGAGAAATAAGAATATCTCCTTATAACACTAAGCAGAATAGCCAAAATACCTCCACAAAAAAAATTGATGGTAGTAAAATTCATCGAGGGTTTTTTGATGATTTTGGTTACAGAAATACAGGCTAAATTAGCTATTCACTTTTTTAAAACATTTCACAGAAAACTTTTTACAATATGAAAAGCAAAGTTACTATCTTAGACCAAATCAAAAGCCTTTACCCATGGTGCTCGGTTCAACATTCTGTGAGAAGTCAAGGCGGCAATATAGTATGTTGAAATCCACCATGACGATTAGCAGAATCCATTAACCCTAAAAAATCAAAGAGCATAATAATTTCAAACAAAGACACTTAATTCCCGTAAAAAAATTATAGCATGAACATAGTATTAGCTGAGCTTATTACCATCGGTGATGAGATTTTGTATGGTCAAACTCTGGACACCAATGCACATTGGATGAGTGGTGAATTGGATAAAATTGGAGTAAAAGTTATCAGGCGAACTACTTGTGGAGATGTGGAGAAGGAGATACTTCAAGCATTTATAGAAGCCGAGCAACGAGCAGATATTGTGTTAATTACCGGCGGCCTTGGCCCGACAAGCGATGATATCACAAAGCAATGCCTTGCCACATATTTTCGTTGCGAAATTGTTATGAATAAACTCGCACTTGCAGAACTAAAGATATATATGGGTCAGCGTGGCCGTAAATTAAATAGACTTACAAAACTTCAGGCCACTTTGCCGGAAAAAAGTAAGATGATAAGCAATAATCACGGCACGGCTTGTGGGATGTGGTTTGATAAAATTGATGAGCATTCCAAAAGAAATAAAGTTTTCGTTGCTATGCCGGGCGTGCCGCATGAAATGAAATTTATGATGTCGGAAAGTATAATTCCACAGTTGAAGCAATCATTTGATTTACCGGTGATTTATCATAAAATTTTACGTCTTGCAGGTATTGGTGAATCGAGGTTGGCAGAAAAAATAGAAGATTGGGAAAATAATATTCCTTTAAATATTAAGTTAGCATACCTACCTACCTTTGGAGATTTAAAATTGAGGCTGACGGTATTTGGAGATGACTTAAAAATCATAAAAAATCAAGTCGATAAAATAATCAGGAATCTTTTGCCATTGGTGCAAGAATATGTGTATGGCTACGATGATGATTCTTTGGAGATGGTGATTGGTGATATTTTAAAAGACAGAAATCAAACTTTGGCTATTGCAGAAAGCTGTACAGGCGGCAATGTGACACATCAAATTACGAGCGTTTCTGGTAGTTCAGCATATTTTAATGGTACGATTGTTCCCTACCAAAATGAAGTTAAAATTAGTCAGCTGGATGTTAAGCCTAAAACTATAGAAAAATATGGGGCGGTAAGTGAAGAGACTATCACTGAGATGGCGGTAAATGTAAAGCAAAAATTCAATGCCAATTATGGATTGGCCACCAGTGGGATAGCCGGTCCGGGAGGAGGGACTCCTGCCAAACCTGTAGGAACTGTTTGGATTGCGTGTGCCTGGGAAAATAATATTGTTACCCGAAAGCTTCAATTGACCAAAGACAGAGCCGTTAATATTCAATTATCTTCTGTAGCTTTGCTGAAATTACTTCATGAAGTATTGTTGAAAAATAATTGAGAAAGTAAGGGATTGTTATAAATTGGCGTTCTCAAAGAGTGCTTGTGCAAAATGCAGCATGATCGTTTTATATAATGTTTTAAATTTTAATATGTTTTCATTCAGGTACCAACTAAGTCTGAATATTAAAAGAATAACTGATGGCACTTATTGAAATTCTTATGCCTCAAATGGGAGAAAGCGTGATGGAGGCAACAATCATTTCATGGCTCAAAAAGGAAGGCGAAAAAGTAGAAGCAGAAGAACCATTATTGGAAGTGGCAACAGATAAAGTTGATACTGAAGTTCCGGCAATTCAAGAAGGCGTCATTAAAGAGTTATTGGCCAAGGAAGGAGATGTTGTATCTATAGGATCAACAATTGCCATACTAAGCACTGACGCTTCTGAAATGGATATTGCAACTCAATCGGCAGAAAATGATGAGACTGTTATCAAAAAGCACTCTTTAGAGGAATCTATTATAGTTGGAACTACAAAAACGACAGTAATTCATTTTGATGAAGAAAAAAGTCAATTATCCGAATCAGAGTCATTAGTTGCCTCAACTACCTCAAGATTTTATTCTCCTCTTGTGAAAAATATTGCATTTCAAGAGAAAATTTCTCAGGCAGAATTAGATCAAATAGAAGGAACTGGGAAAGATAACAGAGTTACAAAAAACGATTTAGTAAACTATCTTAGGAAAAGAAGGAATAATGGGAAAGCTTTTAATTCAAATGGATCTTCCCTTTCGCATATTAGATCTGCCGTAGAAAAAGGGACATCAATACCCTCGCCAATTGCTGGTGAGGAGGATGAAGTTATTGAAATGGGTCGGGTGCGAAGAATTATCGCTGACCGGATGGTAGAATCGCGCAATGTTTCTGCTCATGTCCATTCTTTCGTTGAGGCAGATGTCACCAACATTGTAAACTGGAGAAATAAAGTAAAAGACTATTTTATAAAAGAGCTTGGTGTTAAAATAACCTTCACGCCAATATTCATCGAAGCATTGGCGAAAGCGCTAAAAGATTATCCAATGATGAATATTTCAGTTGATGGATATAAGATTATAAAAAGGAAAAGAATAAATATTGGCATCGCCGTTGCGCTGGCTGATGGAAATTTGATTGTCCCGGTAATTAAAAATGCGGATGAATTGAACTTGGTAGAATTGGCAACTAAGGTAAATGATTTTGCAGCAAGGGCTCGCGAAAATCAGCTAAGCATTGAAGAAATATCAGGATCGACCTACACACTTACAAATGTTGGTTCTTTTGGGAGCACCATGGGAACACCTATCATATTGCAACCAAATGTTGGCATATTGGCAATTGGAGCCATTGAGAAAAAGCCCACAGTTGTCGAAACAGATGAAGGAGATATTATCGCCATCAGAAATAAAATCACACTTTCGCATTCTTACGATCATCGGGTAATTGATGGTGCATTAGGCAGCTTGTTCGTAAAAAGGGTGGGAGATTATTTAGAAAAATTTGACGATACCCAAATGTATTAAATGAATTATTGATAATTAATTCCTTTTAAACCCACTAGCTCATGCCATCAAAAAAGTTAATCTTATTACTCGTATTGGCTGTTTCTTTGAATCAGGTAATTGCACAGGATTTATCTGAAAAGGCCAATGATTTTTTGATCTCACTATCTCCTGAACTAAAATCTGAGGCCTTATTTTCACTGGATGACGCCGAGCGGTTTAACATGAATTATGTACCCATTGCAAGAAAAGGTCCTACCTTTCATGATTTTAATAAAACACAAACAAAAGCAGCACTGGAATTATTAAGAGCTTCGGTCAGCCAGGAAGGTTATCGAAAAACCAATGATATTATGAGCCTTGAAGCGGTATTGTTCATTATAGAAAATAATAAGTATAAAAATCCTGATGGTTCCCCAAGGCGTGATCCCTTAGATTATCATTTTTGCATTTTTGGTCAACCTTCTCCAAAGGCTATTTGGGGATGGCGTTTTGAAGGACATCACATATCGCTAAATTTTACAGCATCAAACGGAAAAATAGTTTCTTCTACTCCATTCTTTTTTGGAACAAACCCTGCTGTCATGAATATCCCGGTTCAAAGAGGAAAAGAAGTATTGAAGCTTGAAGCCGAACTTGGTTTTAAACTGGTAAATTCCTTATCGGAAAATCAACTTAAAACAGCCAAGTTTTCGGATGAAGCTCCAGAGGAAATTATTACAGGCAATAAGCATAAAATCGATTATTTTGAACCAATTGGAATACCATATTCTTCTATGACTGCCGACCAAAAGAAAGTATTTGTAGCATTGCTTAATGTATATATCGACAATTATGAACTTGGGTTTTCGAAGACCTTAAAGGAAAAAATAAATAAGGCTGGTATTGAGCATCTACATTTTGCATGGGCAGGCAGCTTGAGCCCGGGTACTGCTCATTATTATAGAATTCATGGTCCAATGTTACTCATTGAATACGACAACATTCAAAACCAAGCCAATCATGTGCACAGTGTGGTCAGAGATCTTACTAATGATTACGCCGAAGATATTTTAAGGGAGCATTACCAAAAGGATCATAAATAACAATGGTGCTACTGCAAATCATAGCAATAAATAATTTATTCATTGATTGGTTTCCCAATGGTGGCAAGAATTCCGCCATCTACGTACAAAATATGACCATTCACAAAATTTGAAGCTTTGGATGCAAGAAAGATGGCAGCCCCCTTCAAGTCGTTGGGGTCTCCCCATTTTGCTGTTGGAGTTCTATTGACAATGAAGTCATTAAAAGGGTGACCATGTACACGTATTGGTTTCGTCTGGGATGTTGCAAAATACCCAGGGCCAATCCCATTAATTTGAATATTGTGCTTTGCCCATTCAGTAGCCATATTTTTTGTTAACATCTTCAAGCCTCCTTTTGCAGCTGCATAAGCACCCACCGTGTTTCTACCCAACTCACTCATCATTGAGCAAATATTGATGATTTTCCCAGTCTTTCGGCGTATCATGCTTTTTACGATATGTTTGGCCATAATAAATGGTCCTATGAGGTCGATATTCAAAACTTCCGAAAAATCTTCCACAGACATCTCTTCCAATGGAATTCTTTTTATTATCCCAGCATTATTTACCAATATATCTATCGGGCCAACTTCTTTTTCTATCCTGCGAATATTTGAGATTACTTCTTGTTCGTCCGTCACATCAAACAAATAGCCTGAAGCGTCAATGTTTTCAGCGGTAAATTCTTTAAGCGCAGCATCCATTTTTGAGGATGTGCGACCATTAATCACCAGTTTGGCTCCTGCTTCTCCAAGACCTTTTGCTATGGCCATTCCCAAGCCGTTGGTACCTCCAGTAATGAGGGCAACTTTTCCTTTCAGGTCAAATAAATCCATTGGTATGCTTTTGTTGGATTATTATTTTAGAATATCTATGACCGGATCCATATCCGTAAACTCCATGTTTTCCCCAGCCATGGCCCATACAAAACTATAACTGCTCGTGCCTGCTCCAGCGTGTATCGACCAGCTAGGAGAAATAACCGCCTCATAATTTTGAACAAAAATATGTCTTGTTTCCTGAGGTTGGCCCATCAGATGACATACTTTTTGATCGTCACTGATATCGAAATAAAAATATACTTCCATCCGACGATCGTGAACATGCGGAGGGAAAGTATTCCAAATACTACCTGTCTTTAACTCTGTAAAACCCATAACAAGTTGACAACTTTTTATACCATTTTGATGTATGTATTGAAATATGGTGCGTTCGTTACAAGTTTCTGGCTCGCCAAGCTCAACAGGATTGGCCTCTGTCTTTGATGCTTTTTGAGTAGGGTAAGATTTGTGAGCAGGGGTAGAATTTATATAGAACAATGCAGGATTATTTTCTGAGTAGCTCGAGAAAACTACTTGCTTGTTGCCCATACCAATGTATAAACAATCTTTATTTCCAAGTTCTTTTTTATTGCCATCTATACTTATCGCACCAGGACCACCTACATTAATTATTCCCATCTCTCTACGATCCAGGAAATATTTCTGCTTGGTAAAATCATGAAAATTTGGCAATTCCAAATCATTTATTGTCGGCACGATGCCCAGTGTAATCATTCGATCGTAGTGCGAATATACGCCCTTAATTTGGTCAGACACCAAAATATTTGAAAGGAGAAAATTGGAGCGCAATTTTTCCGTATCAAAATATTTCACTTCATTCGGGCTACAGGCAAACCTATTTTCTAATGACATAATATTTGAAATCACAATGCTAAATTAGATTGAGCAATTTTTTCTCTTTGGATAAACGGCTCAATTTTGAGTATAAAACATTCAGAAACTAATTTTGCATAAGAAAAGCCTTTATAAAATTATTGAGATCGCCATCCAGTACATTTACCACATCAGAACGCTCTACACCTGTCCGGTTGTCTTTTACCAATTTGTATGGGTGGAGGACATAATTTCGTATTTGAGAGCCAAAATCAATTTTTAATTTAGAGCTTTCAATTTTAGCACGTTTCTCATTCTTCTTTTCTATTTCGATCTGATAAAGCCGAGACTTCAGCAGGTTCATGGCTTTTTCTTTATTCATAATTTGCGACCTTTCTTGCTGGCATTCTACGACCAACCCTGATGGTGCGTGTCGAAGTCTTACTGCGGTTTCTACCTTGTTTACATTCTGACCACCTGCACCGCCAGACCTGTAGGTTTCCCAAGTTATATCGGCAGGATTAACTTCAATCTGAATGGTATCGTCAATTTGTGGATAGGCATAAACAGAGGCAAAGGATGTATGCCTTCTTCCACCAGAGTCAAATGGTGAGATTCTGACCAACCTATGAACCCCAATTTCAGACTTTAAGTATCCATAAGCAAAATCACCAGCGATCTCCAGTGTGACTGATTTTATACCGGCAGTATCTCCTGGTCGATAGTTGAGTTGACGTACAAGCATATTATTTTTTTCTCCCCACATGGTGTACATGCGCATGAGCATTTCTGCCCAATCCTGGCTTTCTGTTCCTCCGGCTCCAGGGTTTATTTCCAACACAGCATTGAGTTGATCTTCCTTGCTGCTGAGCATTTTTTTGAATTCGAGATCACCAAGAATTGTTTTTACTTTTTCAAACTCCTTGTTGATCTCGTCTTCGGTCACTTCTCCTTCTGAGTAAAACTCATAGAGTGTTTCCAAATCTTCGTATGCTGTATTTAAGTTTGAAAAACTGTCTGTCCAGGATTTTTTGGACTTCGTGATTTTTAGAATTTTCTCAGCTTCTTTAGGATTGTCCCAAAACCCAGGTTGGGTAGTAAGGCCTTCTTCTTCCTTTATTTCTGCAATTTGGTTATCGTAGTCAAAGATACCTCCTCAAGGCGCTAATACGAGCCTTCAAATCTTTCAATTGATCTGTTGTCATTTTGTTATAATTTATTTGATTGCGTTAGTCCAAAGATACTGAAAATAATAAGTAAATCATTTGTCATTTTTGATTTAGAAAGAATACTAATTGAAGTCTTCAAGCTACTGAAAGACAAGCAATAGCTGCTTTCCTGGAATCCTACTTTTTACTTTCTTTTTTATCTGATTTTTCTGTAGAAGTATTTTTATCTTTTTTAGCATCATCAGCCACTTCTTCTTCTTTTGCTTCCAAGACTTCAGGAGCCGCATTAAATAAAATATTATACCAAACTACCAGTTTTTTTATATCAGATACATATACACGCTCCTTATCATAATCCGGGGCGATATGCTCTAAAAATGATTTCAATTCATCAGGGTCAGATTTGCCCTCAACTCCAGGGTCATCACCAAATTCCTTTAGAATTTTCGAGAATATTTCTTGTAATGGAATAGTCTTATCATAATCAACAGTATAAATTGAAATTTCGTGCAAAAGCGAAACGCGGTGATGAGGACCTGTTGCCAGCCTTATTTTTTTTTCGTCTAAACTTTCTAACACTAATCCAGAACGGCTTGGTTTGATAACTTTAAATAATCCGGATTTACCAGATACTGAAGCAATTTCTTTTAATTCCATTTTTAATATTTTGATGGCAAATTTAACGCAATTTTATCATTGTTATTTCTATATTTCAAAAAGGTTACTTTTTTAAATCAACTAAAACCTCCTGAACAAACTTTAACAATTCTTTTTTACCAGATTGATCAATGGCCGAACTTTCAAAAAGAACTGGAAGATCAACCCAATCAGTTTTCAGGCGCTTCAGGTGCTTTGCTTTGATTGACTGAAATTTGCTTTTTGATTGCTTGTCTGTTTTGGTAAAAACCATAATAAAAGGAATACCTTTTTCTCCCAGCCATGTGATAAACTCATAATCAATATTCTGAGGAGGTAATCGAGAATCAATGAGCACAAATAGGCATTCTAAGTTTTCTCTTTTCAATAGATACTCTTCAATCATTTTTCCCCAATCTGCTTTTTTTTGCTTGCTCACCTTAGACCAGCCATATCCTGGCAAATCGACTAAGTACCAAGTGTTATCAATTTCGAAATGATTGATAAGTTGTGTTTTTCCTGGCTTGGAGGAGGTTTTTGCTAAATTTTTTCTTCCAGTCAGCATGTTGATCAAGGAGGATTTTCCCACGTTTGAGCGGCCAATGAAAGCAAATTCTGCTTTTATTGGAGGAGGGCATTGCTCAAGCGCACTACTACTGGTTATAAATATTGATTCTTTGATTTTCATATTCCGGATCAGGAAATTCAAGATAAACTAATAGCTTGAATTTTAGATAATATAAGTTTTAAACCAAATTGCTCTTCATTTTGAATGTGACTATAATATCGAGTCTGATTATTTATGCAAATAAAGAAGATTTTATTACCAAAAAGAGAAATTATTACATCATTTTATAAACAGTTTTATAAATACGCGCAATTAATTTTTATGGATTGTACGCAAGCTATAGTTGCTTTTTGTATTCGTAGATTCTAAAAAAGGTAAAAGTCAACTCATCCCAATTTATAAAAGGTTGTTAATTAATAATTTGCATATTGATCATTAAAGCAATAGACTAATTATATTACAACCATGTGTTATTATATAAAATGAGTTTTAATTTCAATAGTCAATTTGTGTTATTTGAACTCATAAACTACTACAATTATTGAATATGCGGATATCCCGTAAAATTTATTTACTCGTACTATTTTCAACCTTTTTTTTACGTGCCTTTGGGCAGGATGGAAATAAGGAAGCTGCTCAACAAATAGTTGAAATTGCAAATGAAGCATATTACAATTTACGTGTAATTGTAATTGCCAATGAGCAGTATGTGCAGGCAGCAGAATTGGATCCAACCAATATTGAGGCAAATTATATGGCCGGCAGAACCTTTCTGGAAACTAATTCAAAGGCGGATGCTTCAAAATATTTATTGAGAGTTTTTGATAATGATTCTAATTATAAATTTAATATCCTCTATCTGATTGGTCAGAGTTTTCAATATGGTATGGAGTTTGAAAAGGCAATTTCATATTATAATAAGTACCTTATTATATTGAGTAAGAATACAAGAAGAAGTGGGGAAGATTTTTCCTCTCTTGATGATACCAACCGAAGAATTTATGAATGCAGAAATGGTATTGAATTTGTAAACGCGCCAAGAGATTATACCATTGAAAATATGGGGCCTGAAATCAATTCTGAATGGGATGATTTTGCACCGGTGGTTACAGCAGACGAGTCGTATTTGGCGTTTACCACCAGGCGTCAAGATGGTAATACGAATGAAGATGTTTTTGATGATATGTTGTTTTATGAAGATGTATTCTACTCTACAAGATCGGCAGGGAAATGGCAAGTTGCAAAAAATATAGGCCCTCCGGTTAATATCATTTATCATTCTTCCAATTTGGCAATTAGCGCAGATGGATCTCAACTTTATTTATATAAAAGCCAAAATGGTGGAGATATTTTTCTTTCCGAGAAAAATCCTGATGGGACCTGGTCAGAACCGGAGCCATTAAATGATAATATCAATAGCACATTTTCTGAAAATTCAGTTTCTATATCTCCAGACGGAAATACCCTTTATTTTTCCAGTGATCGACCCATTTCCGCTGATAAAACAGATCTTGATATCTACTATTCAAAGAAGGATAAAAAGGGGGATTGGGGTGTAGCTAAAAATATTGGTAACGCAATTAACACAGAGTTTGATGAGGATGGTGCCTTTATCGATTACGATGGGAAAACATTATACTTTTCTAGTAAAGGCCACAAAGGAATGGGGGGCTATGATATTTATAAAACTGTATATGACGAAACTACAAAAGAGTGGTCAGAGCCGGTTAATCTAGGCTATCCTATGAATTCTCCAGATAATGATATTTACTTTGTAAGTACCGGAGATGGAAAGCGAGGATATTATGCTTCTGCAAAAGCAAATGGTATGGGTTTTACAGACATTTATCAGATCAGACTAGCTGATATGGATGCTCCACCTGTAAAAGTGGAAGCAAAAAAAGTTGAAAAATCAGAACCTGTGGTAGCACCGGTAGTTGAAAAACCAAAGCCTGTTATTCTTGTAATGAAAATTGTAGATAAGAAAACAAAGTCGGGCTTATCGGCAAAAATTTCAATAAGCTCGCAAAGTAGCGCTGAACCAATACCGGTTGATGTCAAAAGAATTGGGAATGGTCTTTATCAAGCTCAATTTTCAAATAATTCAAAAGTTCGATATAATATTAGTGTTCAGAGTACTGGGTATATGTATAAGAATTTGTCGATTTCTATACCGCTTATGACCACCAGAGATAACAAGATCGCAAAACAAATTGCCCTGGATAAGATCAAAGTTGGATATAGTCAGGTGATCAGAAACGTTTACTTTGATTTTGGTACTGCAAGACTAAAAGCACCGTCAGATCCAGAGCTACAAAAACTATTAAAAGTACTTGAGGAGAATCCGAGATACATCATTGAAATATCCGGCCATACAGATAATATTGGAGGCAAGGAATTTAATAAGTGGTTGTCAAAAAGAAGAGCTCAGGCAATAGTAAACTATATGGTCAAAAACGGGCAAAGTGACGGCAGGTTCTTAGTAGAAGGATATGGTGAAGAAAGACCAATGGCCAGCAATGATGATGAAGAATTTGGAAGAGAGCTTAACAGAAGAGTTGAGTTTAAAGTACTCCAATTCAAACAATAAACAATCCTCTCAATTTCCCTGTGATTTATTGCTTCCAAATGCATTTTGGTTGAGTATATTTGTGCTCAATAAGCAAGTATCATTTCAGATTATTTATGAATAAAAATATTAAACCCTACGACAAAGACGATTTGGGGAAGAAAGAGCAAGTCGCCCTAATGTTTGATAACATTAGCGGGAAGTATGATTTATTAAATCACCTTCTCAGCCTAGGTATTGATATTCAATGGAGAAAGAAAGCGATAAATCTTTTAAAGTCGACAAACCCTAATAGTATTTTAGATGTTGCGACAGGAACAGCTGATTTTGCAATTCAATCGCTTTCATTAAAACCAAATAATGTAATAGGGATTGATATTTCAGAAGGAATGCTAAATATAGGCAGAGAGAAAATCAAGAAGAAAAATCTCGATCATATCATCTCTCTTGAGCAAGGGGACTCAGAAAATCTGAGATTCGAGGATAATAATTTTGATGCTGTAATCGTTGCTTTTGGAGTAAGGAATTTTGAAAATCTGGAAAGTGGATTGGCAAGCATGTACAGGGTGCTGAAAAATAATGGCAAAGTAATCATTCTTGAATTTTCTAAACCAACGTCATTCCCATTCAAACAGATCTACAATTTTTATTTTAAGTCGATATTGCCGACTATTGGAAAAGTAATTTCAAAGGACAATTCGGCTTATACATATTTACCGGAATCTGTACAGGCATTTCCCGGAGAATCAAAATTTTTGGAAACATTAAAAAAAACAGGATTTAACCATACGGAATGCATCCCACTTACATTTGGAATTTGCTCAATTTATACTGGAATAAAGTAGGCCGTATTTTTATACTGTTTTTGTTTATCCCTTTGTCCTCCATAGGCCAGGAGGCCTTTCAATACAACCTTCCATTTTCTGATGCTAAGTGGCTACATTATGGCTTTAGCATAGGACTACATACATCAAATTTTCAGCTAAAATATTCTGAGAAGTTTGTATCTCCGGAAATGGACAGCGTTCATTCGATAATGCCTGCCGGGGCATTTGGGTTTTCACTTGGGTTTATTGCAGATTTTCGCCTTGCAGATCAATTTAATATAAGGATATTACCTAAGGTATCATTTTATGAATTCCCAGTAGATTTCAATTACACAGATGGAAATATAGACAAACAGCTCATTGAAGCCACCTTTGTAGAAATGCCAATATTGCTTAAATATAAATCTGAAAGGCATAAAAATTTCAGAGTATATTTTGTAGGTGGCGTAGCCCCGGGATTTGAAGTATCAGGTAAAAAACGAAAAGAGCAATCAGGTAATAAATTACTCACAGAGGAATTTAATATCAATATGGAAGTTGGATTTGGAATAGACATGTATTACCCACTGTTCAAATTCAGTCCTGAAATTCGTTTTTCTAAAGGACTTCTTAATTTGCTAAGAGATGATGAAAATGGGTATAGCGATGGAATAAACTCTCTTAGAATGAATGTGGTAACATTGTATTTGCAATTTTCTGACTGATTGATCATGGGCAAAACAGTATTTATCACAGGAGCAACTTCCGGCATTGGCCTGGCAGCAGCTAAAATATTTGCAAAAAATAATTTCAAATTAGTAGTTTGTGGAAGACGAGAGGATAGACTAAAACAACTGGTTGACAATTTAGGTGAAAGTACCAAATCTGAATATTTAGTATTTGACGTACGAAATAATAAAGAAGTTGTAAGCAAGGTAAATTCTTTACCCCCGGATTTTATAAAAATTGATATTCTGATAAATAATGCAGGAAATGCACATGGATTTGATACCATCGATGAAGGGAAAATAGATGATTGGGATGCAATGATTGATATCAATGTAAAAGGCTTACTTTATGTTTCTAAAGCAATTATTCCTGGAATGATAGTAAGAAAAAGTGGGCATATCATCAATATCGGTTCCATCGCAGGAAAAGAAGTTTACAGCAAAGGGAATGTGTACTGTGCTTCTAAATTTGCTGTTGATGCCATAAGCACCGGAATGCGAATTGATCTTAATGAACATGGGATCAAAGTTTCTGAGGTAAATCCTGGAGCAGTAGATACAGAATTTTCGTCAGTTAGATTTAAAGGAGACATTTCAAAAGCTGATAAAGTATATGAAGGGTTTCAACCTCTACTAGCTAATGATATTGCAGAAATCATTTATTTTGTAGCAAGCAGACCTGCCCATGTAAATATTGCCGATTCAATTATTCTACCCACCGCTCAGGCATCAGCATCAATTATCAATCGTAAAAACACTTAGAATATATTTTTTAAAACTTCAGGATATATTTCATGTCCTCCCTGGTATTCAATTAATTGATATTTGAATCCGATTCTTTCATATCTTTCTGCCATTTTATTGAATTGTTCTGTACTGATAAATCTATCATTGTCTCCAATTACAGTTATGTTTTTACTTTGGGAGAAGGAATTTAATATGATGTCTTTATCAATCTCAATTGCAAGGCCGGCTCCCCACATTATTAATTTTTCATACTTTATGTTTGAACTATGAATCCATCTGCTTGCAGTATGCCCTCCTTGTGAAAAGCCAAGAATATTTAATTCGACCTGATCTTTGAATGGTTTGATTTCATGGTCATATAATTGATTTAAGTATGCGATATAGTTAGAAATATCTAATTCTCGATCATGAGAAGTCATCCAATTTGCTCCAATTTTATTACCAATTCCTTTTAGATAAAATTTTGAAAGGCCTTGAGGAAAAATCAAACAATTTTCTTCTTCCTCAAATTCATTAAATAATTTGCAGAACTCTTCGGCAAGTTGCCCATATCCATGGAAAATGAGCCATATTTTTTTTGTCTTTTTGCTGATAGTACCGATCTTGATATAGCTTGCTTTCAAGCTTACGTCTATTATTTTCTTCTCCATAAAAAAAGCAGGAACTAACCTGCTTATAATATTGAACGTAAATGTAAACTTTTCTTATCTTTTAAATCCAAGGACACTACCCCCACAATGATTTTGAGAATCCTGAAACGTGAAGGTTATATAGTAAATGCCAGTTGCATTACATGGATAAATCAACCCAGGGTAAAATTTCCCTTTATTAAAATTGGTAGAAACCATCTGCCGTTTTGAGTCGTACATGGTAACTACAATACCATCAGTTTCATTTCCATCATTGCATATATTCAAAAAATACTGCGTGTTTTTACTAAAAACATATGAATATTCAACTTTTGTTTTTGCTCCTCCTTGTCCATCAACTTTAAATGTCTTTAGAAATGTAAAGCCATCCTGAAGATTTGAAATACAAGCATTTGCTTTTGCATCTGCACCACACTGGGCAGTTACCGAACTACCAGAGAGCATAACTGCAACTACTATTACTCCAATGAAATTTATTAACTGTCTCATACAAAAAATATATTTTTTAGCTAATTATCTGTTTTCTGATATCTACAACTTCTTGCCTGATGGCGTTCACATTTTCTTTTGTGATATTTATTGTTGTAGTACTATTACTTTTAGAAACCAACATACCATTCACCTCCACTAAAGTTGGTTCGGCGTATGTATATGTTATTTCTATTTGTGAATAAACCTTCTCAAGATTGAGTATCCTTTTATGCAAGTCAGCAATATGAGGATCCTTGGTGTAAAATTCTAACATCAACTTGATGTTATCTAATGTAATTTTTTGCTCTCCGATTTTCTCAATCAATTTTTCATTATCAGGATTTTTTTCAGACACTTGACAAGTTATGTGCAATGCTTCAAGCCATCCTCCGGTAAGAATTAGTACACTTAATTTAGAGCGTTGATTCTCTTGTAAATAACTATTTATATCGTTAAAATTTTGAGTTGTAATAAGCAACAAGGAGTCAAGATTTTTACTATTAGTTGCCAGTCTTGCAATAGTGCTAAAATCAAAGTATTGACCAATGCTCAAATCATTTGCCAATCCTTGAATTGAATTTAGATAAAGTATAGCATCTTGATTTTCTTCATATATATTGGCATAGCCCAGATCAGTTCCATAGATACCAAGATTGAGGGCTTTATGAAAGTTACTGTTGTAATTTGATGTATTGCTAGGTGTATTTAGCATATCATAGTTGTACTGAGAGCCAGCGTCTTTTAGCAAGTACGATATCTCTAATGGCGATGGTACTTGTTGGATAATATCAGCAATTACCTCTTCAGAAATCATTGGGGCATCTAAGGTAAGATTGTTAAGGCTATCTAAGAAAGCCTGCTCTTCTGATTTCTTTCCGGGCCCGCAAGCAAACATGGCTAGAATTAAAAATAATGGAATTATTTTTCTCATAATTTCTTTATAGATTAAAACAAATGTATATATATCGAAAATATAATAAAACTGAAAATCAAGCAATTACATGATCTTTCTTACACTTATAACTTAATTGGAATCCTTCTTTTGAAATTTATTTCCCAACCCTTCAAATGCTCCAATAAGTTTTTTGAGCCATTCAAAGTACAAGGCGATGTATAATAGAATTGTCATTAGCCAAATTACGCTTACATTAAACCAATAAGTATCAAAATATATACCTAAGAAGTGTTTTTTGGGAGCAAAGAAATGTGTTCTGTAGTCTATTAAATTTGCAGGATTTTTGGGTTCATTAAATACAGGATCAATAATTTGAAGCAACTTACCATCAAATTCTATAATCCGATTTTTAACTGTAAGGTTTCGTACCAAATCTGCAAGACTCTCATTGTAATTTTTATCTTTCATTTCACTTAAGTCATACTTAAAAGTATTCTCAAACCCATAAATTAGTTTCTCCTTTTTTTGAACAGCCAGATTATATTGGTTCAGGTATTTTTTAAAAAGAACATCTAAATAATCACTAATGGATTTACCCATTAATTCACTGAATTTATCCGGATCAAGGGCGACATATAAATCGATACTATTAACATCATTTGAGCCCGCTTCCTCTATCAATTCAGATTTGATTAGTAAGAGATTGATTTTTACTTTTCTTAATTTCTCAGCATCCTTTGAATTGAAATTATCTATGGCAAAGTCCAATCTGCTTTTTAGTTCTTTTACCCAATAGGAGGATTTAAAATCTGCCTGAAGTTCTTTTTTTTCAAATTCATAAAATTTTGATTCAAAATCATTGCTCATAAATTGTCTAACGGCAACTCCTTCATAACCCCACCTTGAGGCCATTAGGTCAGCCACAAAGGGGACCTTTCCTTTTGTGCTAATCGTTTCATTTAGCTTATCAAAATTGAACAATAAACCACTGAGCACCATTTGCGGGATTATCAATAGTGGAATAAGTATATAAACGGTTACAGCAGAATTGAATGCAGAGGAAATATTTAAGCCTATTAAATTGGCAGTACAAGATATTGAAAATAATACCAGCCAGTAAGTTAAGGTCATTCCATGGATTTCGAGAATAAGATTACCAATAACCGTAAATATTATGGTTTGAATGGCAGATAACATAAATAGTATAAAGACCTTTGAAAGCAAATAACTGTTCCAGCTTAAGTTGAGAAATGACTCGCGTTTTAATATTTTTCTGTCTTTTATAATTTCTTCTGCACTCACGGTCAATCCCATAAACAATGCTATGACGATGGCCATCATGATGTAAACAGGGATATTTTCATTAAACCTAAAAATATATTCTTGTCCATCAGGATCGTTTTTGTACCTGATAATAAATGCAAGAATAAATGCCAAGATGGGTGCTTCGAGCAAATTGATAAACATATATTGCTTGTTGCTCAATTTTGACAATAAATCTCTTTTTGAAAAAATTATTGATTGTTTGATTTTGGTAGGAATTTTTAAAGAAGTCTGCGGTAGTTCCTTAACCTCTTCGATCTTTTCTGTTTTGAATTTTTCGTCATATAGGTTTTTCCATTGAACCTGGTTCACCTTTCTTTTATTGGTAAACTCCCCATACTCATCAACTACTTTGGCTTCAATGATATTAAATATCTGCTCGGGGTTTACATTACCACACGATTGACATTGTCCTTTTTCAGCTCCTACCTGATTGCTTGCTGCTTTAAAATATGTTACAGCTTCGACTGGAGGACCATAATATACCGGATATCCTCCTACATCCATGATCATCATTTTATCAAACATCTTATAGATATCTGATGAAGGTTGATGAATAACAACAAATATTAATTTCCCTTTGAGTGAAAGTTCCTTAAGCAGGTCAATTACATTTTCTGAATCTCTGGATGAAAGACCGGATGTTGGTTCATCAACAAACATTACCGCAGGTTCGCGGATTAGTTCCAGCGCTATGTTTAATCTCTTTCTTTGACCTCCACTTATCGTTTTATCCAGAACTCCACCTACTCTCAAATCTCTTCTTTGATCCAGACCGAGGGTTGTAAGAGTAGTCATTACTCTTTTATCCAACTCTTCTTCGCTCAAGTCTGCAAAGCAAAGCTTGGCATTGTAATAAAGGTTTTCGTAAACTGTAAGTTCTTCTATCAGTAAATCGTCTTGAGATATGTAACCAATAACACCCTTTATTTTATTTGTTTCATTTGCAAAAAGATCAATTCCGTTGATCTTCAAACTTCCCGATGTTGGCCTGTCAATTCCCGATAAAATATTTAGCAATGTAGTTTTTCCAGCACCGCTGGCTCCCATTATCCCGATTAGTTTTCCAGGTCCTTCAGAAATATTTATATCTCTAAGACCAATGGCACCATTCGGGAATTTTTTCTCCAGGTCTTTGGCGATAAATGAAAGTTTGACAGTTTCAAACTCCGAATTAAAGTTTTTAACAAGATCGCTATAATAAAGTGCATCTCCGCTTGGGGTTTTTATAGTACTGCCATGCGAAAACTGGTTTATTAATCGGGGCTTAATTGCGAATCCATTTAACAAAATTTCTTCTGTACCAAGATATCGGACAAAATACATGTCCACACTTTTTATTCTTATAAAAAGTAATTCACCGGAAATGGAAACATTAACTTCCCTGGCTTTTATTAATTTTTCATCTCTTTCTTTACAAGCGTATAAAATATCTTCCGAATCAAAACCATCATCCTCAGTATGTCGAATAAAACCTTCAATTAATTTATATTCTTCAGCGGTAATATTGAATACCTCAGAAACTGTATTGATGATTTCCATCCTTTGAGATGTAAAATTTCGATCTGAGCCTACCAGCTCAAATAATTTTATCAATACGACAATTTTTTGCTTTTGCGTAAGCGTTTTATTGATCTTTCTACATATGGCAAGCGTCTTTACAGAATCGAGCACAGAAGTCAATTTCTTTTTTTTAGAAACTTCTATTTCCTTGCCGTAGCCAACAAACTCATCATACAATTCGAGGTACTCTTTGATAGAGTCTTGATCGAGGTCTTCTTTGAAGATACTGATAACGAAATTTCTTTCGGTTTCAGTAACTCCTCCGTCCTGCTTTGTAATGATCGCAAAAAGCCTTGTGAGAGCTTTTAGAATTTCTTCACTCATTTTTTAATTTTCAGATATCCTTAGATTGTTCCTCCATAAAAACCCAGTAGAAGGATTTCAATTATGATTGTTAAAATCAAATTGACGTTTTGTGAATTGACTAATACGGTTTTAATTCGAAATCAACATCCACAAGTTCGTCAAACTCTTCTCCCGCTTCTTCCATATCTTCGTCATCTTCATAGAAATACCAATGCACAACTACATTTTCTATATCTTCCAATGCAGTTAATACATCTAGTATTAGTTTGGAGGAAGCTGTATTGAAGTATTCAAGTTTGAAATCAAAAGTTGTTTCAGGGAGTGAATCTTTTGCGTATTCGGCCAGCCAATCTAAAACAGGCTGATAAAATTCTGCTGAATCTTCTGGTAAGGACCTACCTGAAATTTCAAAAATTTTGTTGGTTTTATCTAGTATAATTTTTGGAGTGTCTTCTGTTCCTTCTAAATTAATTATTTCCATTTTATTATTATTTTTTTCAGTTCAAAATTTATTTATCATCGGGGGACGGTTGTTTTTAGAGAGAAAAATGAATGATCATCACCCAAAGGTTCAAAACCAAATTCCAATTTCTGTCCAGACTTCCTTGCCATATCGACAAACCCCAATCCTGCTCCACCTTTTTCTGAAAGGCCAGAACCTCCCCTAATGATATCTTTATAAAGAGCTTTCAAGCCGGCTTTATCAAGACTATTTATCTCATTTAGTTTGTCCCTAAGTCCATCAACCTGATCATTCTTTACTGGATTTCCAGTAGTAATGACATATGATTCCTTAGCTTTACCTATCATAAAAATGGCGGTGTTTAAGTTAATTTTAGCTGCAACGTATTCTTCGCCATGTTTTACAATATTTTGCAGGCATTCAACCATCACGTTAAATACCTTTCTTTTGATTCCGGATTCTTCGCCTATCGATTCCATATTCCTTTCGGCCATGGCTAAAACTGACTTGGTGATTTCCTGAGTAAACTCACCTTCGTAAACCAGAATGATCTTGTTTTCTAGCATCATTTGATGCATGTCATAAATATATTTCATCTTGTTTTTAAATTGTTTTACACTGTTTATTTGATTTATTTTTGAATAAAATATTAATTCTAACTTAGATTGTTTTTTATCATTTTTATTAAAATCTCACGCCGATTAACAAAACATCATCAGTTTGTTTTTGATCACCTTTCCATTCCATCCATTCACTATCAATTTTTTGATGTATTTCGCTCATGGATTTTTTATGATATTTCACAATTGCTTCTCTCAGTCTTCTTGGACCATACTTTCTATTGTCCGGTCCACCAAATTGATCTGGGAATCCATCAGAACAAAAGAAGATAGAATCACCCTTTTTAACATCAATGGTTGTACTGGTAAATTTGGTTTGGTTTTTATAAATGCCTCCTCCAATAGGAAATTTATTACCTTTTATTTCTTCCAACTCATTGGCATTCATAAAGTAAAGAGACCTGTGTGCACCGGCATATGATACCTTATTATTTTTAAGATCAATTTTACACAATGCGATATCCATGCCGTCTTTGGTTTTGGAATCGTCAGTATCTTGTCTCAAAGTTTTTGTTACCCCTCTATCAAGCTCATCCAATATCTCTCCCGGGTCACTTATTTTCCTGCCCTTCACAATATCGTTTAGCAAAAAATAACCAATCAGGGAAATCAAGGCTCCGGGAACTCCATGTCCGGTACAATCAACAGCGGCAAAATAGATCATATCACCAACATTGATATACCAAGGAAAATCACCACTTACCACGTCTCGTGCCTTATAAAAGATAAATGAATCTGGCAGTATTTGTCTGATTACAGCATTGTTTGGTAGAATAGCTCCCTGAATTCTTTTGGCATAATTTATACTTTCAGTAATTTTTCTGCTTTTTGACTGGATTTCAAGTTCAAATTGTTTTTGCTCTGTAATATCGTGAGAAACTACAAGTACAGATTCTAAAGCATTTTCCTCATCAAATTCGGGGATGGCATTTATACTCATAACCCGATCGCCATTAATTGATGGAAAATCCATTTCCTTAGTGACTTTTGCATTTTCAGATTCAACTTGCTTCAGCAGCTCAATCCACTCTTTCTTTATTACCTCTTCAACATCTATATCATTAAGTTTCTTGTTGAGAATATCGCTTGGCTTAAGTCCGGTATATTTCTCGATCATAGGATTTATATAGAACACTTCACCGTCCTGTGTAAATCTTGTGATTAAGTCTGGAGAATTTTCAGATAAGGCCTGCATTTTAGATTTCATCCTTTCTTCTCGCTCTGCCCGACGTCTTTCTGTTATATCTCTGCTATTTAATATTATTCCTTGTATTGCAGGATCAGATAGAAAGTTTGTTGCTGTTGATTCAAGCCAAACTGCACTGCCATCTTTTTTGATATATTCATATTGAATCGTGACAGATTCGAAAGAATTTTCGATCACTTGCTCAAACATTTTCTCAAAGCTATCCATGCCTTCCGGATCTACATGGATTTTATCATTCACCCCAATCAAATCATTTTGAGAATATCCAAGTATCCTTTCAACCGATGGACTGATATATCTAATCGTCCCTTCCTTTTCGTAAATAGCTATAACCTCAGAAGCATTCTCCAGCAAAAGTTGCATTCTGTTTTGCGTTCTATTTACTTCCTCAATTTGGTCTTCAAGGCGTTGATTTGTTCTTTTTAATTCTTCCTGGGTCGCAGCCATTTCTTCAGCATTTTGTCGAAGAACTTCTTGTTGCTCCTGGAGCTCGTTACTCATCGTTTGAGATTCCGAAAGAAGGTTTTTGGTGCGTTCGTTTACTTTTATATTAAAAATTGTTCTGGCAAGAATTATGCTTATTTCACGAACAAAATTAATTTGACTTTCTGTAAACTTATTAAATCCGGCAAACTCTACTACTCCGTAAACTTTTTCCTCTGTCAAAAGTGGAGTAATTAATATTCCTGTTGGCCTTTTATCTCCTAATATACCAGAAGTGATACTTACGTAATCATTGGGTATTTCGGTTCTTAAAATATAATCCTTTTCTACGGCAGCCTGGCCTATTAAGCCCTCGGCAAATTTAAACTTCGCCTTTAAATATTTTTTCTTTCTGTAGGCATATGCAGATTTCATTTCAAGGTACTGGTCAGATGGGTCATCATCATTCAATACATAAAAAGCACCTTGAATAGCACCAATTTTATCAGTTATATAAGCAATCACTGCATCTCCCAGCTCGTCTATAGTATCATGTGATCTCAATATTTCACTTATTTCGGCTACGCCTGTTACTATCAAGTTTCTCTCAGTATCTTGTTTTTCGGTCTCGACCAAACTTGCGCGCATTTCTATTAATGCATTCCCCAGAACATCCCCTTTGCTAGAGGGTTTGAAAATTGCTTTCAAGTCACCCTTGCCAATACTTTCAGCAAATGTCGCTGTTTGTTTTAGTGACTGAACCAGATCGTCGGTAGTATCGGCCATTTGGCCAATCTCATCATTGTATTTTTTATCAATTTTATCAGGCAAAATACCTTTAGAAACTGATACGAGCGAATCTTTAAGAGAGAGCAAAGGGCTAATAAAATATTGAGAAAATAGAAAAGAGATCAAAATCGCAAATACTAATATTAATCCACCCCAAATAATAAATTTCTTCACTACAATAAACGCTTGCTGATCAATTTCAGATTGATCGACTTTTACTTCTATTCCCCAGTTTGTTTCCGGGATGTAATCCCAAACAGATAGTGTTTCAATATTTCTATAATCCAGTGAATACCCAAGTCCGGAATTTCCTTCTGCAGCCTGCTTTATGGCAATTCCTTCTTTGCTTGCCATATTTACTGCCCTATTGAGAGCAGCCTCTTTATCAAATTTTAATGGGTTTAGAAACAATACAATATTTTCGCGTTTTTGGGCAACGATAATTTCTACAGTTTCTCCCATCTCCATGTCTTTTGACAGCCCTTCGTATATTGAGTTGATATTAAAAACGATAAAGCATAAGGTATTTGTAGCCTGTAAATCACCTACTGAGCCGCCAATGGATATCATAAAATCATCATTAGTTTTAAATACATCGCTAAATACTTTTTCTGCATGCGATCTATTTGAAAATGAATTATCTGTTGCTTTGATTACTTGTTTTATATTATTGCTTTCCCCTGGATCAGTATCAATAATTATTTTTCCTGCTTTGTCTGTGAGAATGATTTGATTTGCACCTATGGACTTTTTAATGGTTTTAAGAGCATTTTCTGCATCAGTCAAATCGACTGCCTCTGAATCATCTTCCAAAAGTAGCATTGAATCTTCCATGCTTTCTTCCAGAGTGGTATCGCTTTCAATCGTAGAAAAATCTTCTGTTTCATTATTAATCGAATGAAATACTTCAAAAGCTGATATTAAATCAATATCCGTTTTTGCAGCATGAATAAATGCCTTGATTTTTTCTTTGTTTACATCAGCAAGCGCACCCAGATTTTGCAAGTATTTTTCCTGCAACATGTTTTTCCTAATGGAGTAGGAGATAAACCCTGAAGTGCAAATTGTAACAACAACGAGTGAAAGAATCAGTGTTGTTAATTTACCTCTTATGCTTATATTCTTAAACATCTAATTTTTTCTTATTTAGTTACAAATCACTTTCTTTTTTATCATCAGATTTTTTCTTAGCATCTTTCTTATTAGTTTGTTTTGAAGCGTTTTCAGAAAGCTTCAAAGACTTCATGATGAGATTTTCGTCTGATGTTGATATTTCTTTAAAAGATGCAATTTCTGCTACATGGGTTATTTCACCATTTTCGGTTATTGGTAAAATAGCGAGGTGTTTTGGTGAGGCTTTGCCCAATCCGGAAATAATCGTAATATATCCTTCCGGGATATCACCAATGTTTATAGTCTTTCCTTCTTTGGCTACCTGTCCTGCAAGGCCTTCACCAAATTCATATTTTACTACTTCGCTTTCAGCAAGGTTGAAAGCAAATGTGACGAAGTGTTTTATGTATCTTTTGCTTTTTTCTTTATGAACCAAATACAAAATTCCCTGGCTTGCCTCTATTTTCATACAAAGGTTTGACAGCAACTTTTCGTATCGCAACTCCTGGTCTTTTATGTCCTTTACCCCAGACTGGATATGCTTAACTTGCTTCTCGATATTTTCTTTTTTTCTTTTTTCTTCTTTTTCCTCCGCGACTTGTTTTTGGGATTCAGTTTTTTCGATGTATATAATTTTCTCAGCTGTTTTTGTGTTATTCAGCAAGTATAAACCGAAAATTATTGAGCCTAATCCCAATACAAAGGTCATTCCAATTATAAAATAGGTTTGATTTAGTACAGGGTTCAGTTCTTTTACTATGGAAAGATCTATCTTCCCGGAAACTTTTTCAAGTTCAAGGGGCAGGTTGTATAAATTGAAAACTGAAAATAATATGCCTATTATAAAGCATATGGTGATGATATTTAACTTGTTATAAAAGGATTTCATAAATTATTTATACTGTTTATGAATTTCAAACATTAATTCTATAATACTTTCTATACTCAAAGTATAGTTAATCTTTGCTATACTCAATGCTGCAGATGGCATAGTATCAATCATGCATTCCTTTGGATCTTGAACAACTGTAAATCCACCATTATCACTAATTTTTTTCATGCCCTTTGCTCCATCCTTATTGGCTCCTGATAGTAATATTCCTATCAATTTATTTTTATATGTATATGCCGCAGTTTCCATTGTAATATCAATTGATGGTCTGGAATTATTTAACATTTCTTCTGTAGAAAGACTAAAATAATGACCAAGCTCCACAGATAGATGATAGTTTGCCGGAGCGAGATAAACCTTTCCTCTTTTAATTGACTCTTTGTCATATGGCTCAATTACATCTTTGATACTTTTTATTGACAAGGCCTCGATAAAGCCGTTTCTAACATGCTTCAATCTATGTAAACTCATTATTATTGGCAGAGGGAAGTCTTTAGGCACTTGAGATAGAATCTTTGTTATGCCTTGAAAACTACCAGCCGAGCCTCCAATTACGATAGCTTTGAAATTTTTATTTAATTCAGGGAATTTCATATTCAACTTGCTATCTGCTCTACTCTTTTATTTTTTTATAAATTTTCTCTTCATTATTTGCCACAATAAACTTGTTAGCTATTTCACACCATATCAATGACTCCTTTGACCCAATAGCTAAGTAACCATATTTGAATATGCTCTCATGCAGTTTTTTCAATACATCGTTTTGTAAGTTTTGATTGAAATAAATCATTACATTTCTACAGATTACGATATCAAATTTGTTGAAAACTATTCCTTTCACAAGATCATGCCTGCGATAAGATACCCTCTCCACAAGGGATTTATCCATATAGGCAAGACCATTTTTAACTTCGAAATACTTATTTAATTCATTCTCGCCTCTAAATCTTACATAGTTCTTTTCATTCAGTTCCATGTTTTTAACAGTATAGACACCACTGCGTGCACGATTTAGTATTTGATCGTCAATATCTGTTGCGATAATTTTTGAAGAATCTAAAATACCCATCTCTTTAAGTAAAATAGCCATTGAATAAATCTCCTCACCAGATGAGCATCCAGCATGCCATATACTTACCTTTTTATGATTTAATAGGATATTGGGAAGAATTTTATCTCTCATAATCCTCCAAAAAGAAGGATCACGGAACATTTCTGTAACATTGACAGTTATCTCAGATATAAATTCTTCGAAAAATTTGGGGTCATCAGTGATTTTTTTAGTGAGTGCGTCCACACTTCTAAATTTATAAAGCTCTATAATCCTCAATATTCTTCTTTTGAAAGAGGAAATGGCATAATTGGTAAAATCAAAACCATATTTGGTTTTGATTACTTCGGTGAGTTTCCTAATATCTACAATATGAATTTCTTGCATTGGTATGCTTTTCTCAAGTATAAATTTTGACTAGTAAAATTTGTCTTTTAATAAATATGTGTGCAAGTCATCAGTTAGGCTATATAAAAAAGTACGGTTTTTTATATTTTGTAAATTTTGAATTATTTTTTAGAAAAATATTCCGAATACAGGGGTAAAACCATTTTATGAGACATTATACTAGATATTCAATTTTTCACGCGAGGTTCAAAATATTTTATCGGAAAGGAGCAAAAATGAGTAGTAAATTTTATCTTGATATAATCCTAATTATTTGGTGTAACTTTTGCTTTCATCTTTAACTATTTCAAGCACTGTTAATTTACAAATACAAGTAGTAGCCTTTTAGTAATGATTTAAATTGATCTGTATAAGTGCCATCATATCTTTTGATTATCAACTTGTCGGTTTTTAACTTTTCAAGTTTCCTGGATAATAAAGTAACAATTCCTTTGGGATTTTTTGCTTCAACATTAGCAATAATTAATTGTTTGATGGGATACAAATATTGCGACTCGCAAAGTCGAATCAATTTTATTGTTTCAAATGGAGGAAGTAAAATTGAGGCTATCCCAGTTTCACTTAGTGAATGAGCAATGATGCCAACCAATGCTTTCAAAGTTATTCCGGATTCATGCTTTGCTTTGTTGATTTTATCTTTTGATGATTTGAGCTGATTTTCGAAAAATGGAGGATTGGAAATTATGAAGTCATACTTATTATTTAATAAAGCAAAATTTTTAATATCATCATGATGGCACGTTACCCTGCCACGCCATGAACTATTTGCAATATTATTTTTTAATTGTTTATAAGCATCAGTATCAATTTCAACGCTGTCAATTTCACAATTGAATTGTTGTGCTGCCATTAAGGTAAGAAGCCCTGTGCCTGCGCCAATATCTAATATTTTGCCAGGAGATATTTCCGGAAGCCAGGCACCTTGGACACAAGCAAGAGTAGTGACCTTCATGGCACATTGATCCTGAAAGATGGTGAACTGCTTGAATCTGAAATAATCCTTTGACATTTGATGATTGAGAGATATTGTGATTTAGTGACAGTTGATAGTTTGAAGTTAGCAAAATAAGGATTGATGGGTGAATGACAAATCTTTGGACCATGTTGAACTAATCCTCCTTTCAGTCGGAAGCTTGATATAGTGCAATATATAGAATTGTGGTTTTAACTTTTTTGATACATTTAAAAAATAAAATCATGATACAAAAAAACACAACCCTTGTAGAACGAGTGAAAGAGACTATACCTGAGTTTGAAGTTTTATGTTGTAGGCAGGCCTGCGATAGTGATGATAGTGTTGCTAAGAAATCAGATTTTAAAAAAATAGATTATATCAAATTCCAAAAAATAGGAGTCAACTATTTTATATTAAAAATACTACCCATCGTTTTTCTATTCAATTCCAGGGTAGTAGCTCCCAGAGAATATGGTGCAATTTCATACGGATTGAAATGT
>VAPL010333619.1_pt1 | contig 63379 bp, 52 predicted proteins | sample 3395061 | NCBI WGS metagenome assembly VAPL01 (sample SAMN08290444, study PRJNA428436) | hydrothermal vent metagenome | isolation source: Deep-sea hydrothermal vent chimney 2 | place: Pacific Ocean: Juan De Fuca Ridge | depth 2182 m m | reverse complement strand
ACCCAAATGAGCTGGTTCTTTACCAAAGCCACCCTGATATACATAAGGTAAAACGGCATAGGCACCGCCAAAAGTAACCAGGGCGGCTTTGGTAAAGAACCAGCTCATTTGGGTGAGGGTGCCTTGCCAGCCGTAGTTAAACATCATGGCCGCCATCACGGCGGCTCCAATTGACAGGCCAATGACTAAATAGGTAATCAATCGGATCCATTTAAAACGCGCATGGTCAGGGGTGGGGGTATTGTCGTCAATAATTGCCGGCCCGTAAGAATCTTTAGCACTGCCATGGCCGCCGCCCATTTCAAAGTACCTGGGTGCATAATGCGAACCAATAAAGCCAATAATCCCCGCGATTAAAACAATATAAGGAAAGGGAATTTGAAAAACGAAAATAGCAATAAAGGCCAGTATCGCCATGCCGCGTAGCACATTATTTTTTAGGGCGCGTGAGCCGATTCGGTATGCTGCAAAAACAACAATCGCGGTAACAGCCGGTTTAATGCCATACAATATACCGGCAACGGCCGACACATCACCATAAACAAGATAAACCCAGGTTAAACCGATAAGAATGAAAAGAGACGGCAAAACAAATAAAAACCCGGCCATAATGCCGCCCCACACCCCGTGCATGAGCCAGCCAATATAGGTTGCCAGTTGTTGTGCCTCGGGGCCGGGTAATACCATGGTGTAATTAAGTGCATGTAGAAAACGGTGTTCAGAAATCCAGCGGCGATTTTCGACCAGCTCCTGATGCATCATACTAATTTGTCCTGCTGGGCCACCAAAACTAATAAAGCCAAGTTTAAGCCAGTATAAAAAAGCTTCTCCCAGGGAAACATCGGCCGGACGTTGCGTTGAGTCAGTCATAAAATTTGGTATCCCATGCGGTGTATTATTGTATTTTTGGTTTTACTATACCGATTTTGTAAAAGCATTAACAATGTTAATAGCGTGTAAGCACTGTAAATAGGTATAATCAGGCTACGAAAATAAATGAAACCAAGATTAAACCATGACCATAGATAAAGCACGTGAATTACTTTTAACTCAAGTAAGCATGGGGGGTGGTTACAACCGTAACGGTGCCAAATTGATATTAGCTGAGATTGAAAAATGTCATGGCCAGGATGCGGTAGATAAATTAATAACCGAATTATCCTTAGAAGAAAAATTTGGGTTTAAGCTCGGCGAGAAAATTTTTGTTTAAGGCATGCTATGACCTTAGTTTTATGGCGAATAAAACGCAACGGTAGGGCGTACTAAATATTAAAGATATTAGAAAATAAAGAAGAAAACCATGCAATCAACAGCAATTAAAACAGAAGAATATTTTATAAAGGATGAACCTTTTTATCAGCCAGTAGACAATGAAATTCAAATTTTTGAAGCTGCTTATAAACAGAAGCTACCAGTTTTATTAAAAGGCCCCACGGGTTGCGGCAAAACACGTTTTATGGAATATATGGCGTGGCGTTTAAAAAAAGCGCTTATCACGGTTTCCTGCCATGATGATTTAACCGCATCAGATTTAGTCGGCCGTTATTTAATTCAAGGTGGTAATACCACCTGGATCGACGGCCCGCTTGCACGTGCAGTACGTGCTGGTGCAATTTGTTACCTCGATGAAATTGTTGAAGCACGTAAAGATACCATGGTCGTCATTCATCCTTTGGCAGATGACCGTCGCGTACTGCCAATGGAAAAGCTAGGTGAAGTGCTGGAAGCCAGCGACGATTTTTGCCTGTCTATTTCCTATAACCCCGGCTACCAGAGTGTCTTAAAAGATTTAAAACAAAGTACTCGACAACGGTTTGTTGCTTTAGAGTTTGATTACCCCTGCGCTGAAGTAGAAACTGATATTATTGCCAGAGAAACTGGCATCGATAAAAGCGTTGCTGCCAATCTGGTTAAATTTGCAAATATGACGCGCAACTTAAAAGGCAGCGGCCTAGAAGAAGGTGCCAGCACAAGGTTACTGGTGCATGCAGCAAAGTTAATGCACAGTGGCATCTCCCCCACCACCGCTTGCCATACTGCTATTTCACAAGCCCTAACCGACGATAGCGATATGTTGGCGGCCGTGAATGAATTGTGTTCGTCTATTTTTTGAGTATTTAAATATTCATCACGGCGAGCACAGCGAAAATCGTTTCGGTTGCGATGCAACCGTTATTGTAGCTGCTACGCGGTTTAAGTTTACTATGTACAGATTAATTTAAAAAACCAATAATTTTATTTTTCGTTGTGTCCGTCGTGCTCGCCGTGGTTAAAATATATAATGAACAAGAAAAAACCATTAACAACAGAAGAAATTCTAAAACGTCTGGATATTTATTTAGACGTTGAATTTACTTTTTACCACAACGAAAAACACGCCGATGTTTTTTCTCTATTACCCGTAGTGGAGCAGGAATATATTCTTGGCTGGGTTCGTCGTACTGCCAGCACCCATCATGAGTTGGGTTATCAATTTATGATTCATATTGTCGATATCTTAAATGAAATAGATGAAGCTACTATTGAAGCCTGGGCGATGCACGCGATGGACGTTTATGACGTTAAAGGTTTATACCCGGCCTTAAAAGTTATTCGCAATGTGAATAATTTTTTACAATTGGCGCATGAAAAAGAAGCTGGCTCGGTTTTAGAGGAGGAGTCTGCGGTGTTGTTGCATTTTGCGCATGGTTTAGCCGGGCGTAAGTTAAAAATTGAACAAGCCGATAGTGCTTTTACCGATACTGAAACTATTTTTTTACCTGCCATTGTCTCAACGCTAGCAAATAAAAAAGAAAATTTTGCTTTATATAAAGTGATGGTTGTGTATTTATGGGCGCAGTCACGTTTTGGAAGTTATCGCATTAATTTGCTCAGTGAGGCAGAACAATCCACGCAGCCAGAAACCTTTATAAGTCTGTTTCATGCGGTTGAAACACTGCGCTTAGAACATTGTCTGGCACGTGAGCTTCCCGGTCTGCACCGGCAAATGTGTGCAATAAAAAAACAGTCGAATGATGTGGTGCCCGATACACAATGGCAAAAAATAAGTGAGCAGTTAGCGAACCGCTCTAGCTCGGTTGAAGACAGTTTAAATATCGTGAAGCAAAATATTAATCAATTAAAAGCGTACCCACCCTTTTGTTATCAAGGTAGCCTAAAGCCGGAGCTGGCAGACAAAATAATTCAAGCGCGTGTAGAGGAAGAGAAAAAACAACTTAAAAATATCTTACGCAAAATACAGGACGATATGAATGAGGCTAAAGAACCTGAACCTTTGCAGAAAACACAGGGTAAGTTTGAGTTGCAGGATATTCAGGAACAAAATAGCCTGCAAGATTTTAAAATGGAAATCACTTTAGATGAGCAACCTGTCGCGCCACCTGAAAATGTTAAAAATTTAATCTCGTCTATCTTACAGGACTTAGGTGAAATCCCAGATGAATATTTAGTCGCAGCCGGTGACGGTGAGTACGATCCATCTTATTTTGAAGAAAAACAAGAAGACCCAGATGAATTCTGGAAAGGCACTTATCATGAAGAAAATGCCTTTATGTATAACGAATGGGATTTTAAACGGCAACATTATCGTAAAAACTGGTGTGCGGTACGTGAGCAGGTCATTAAACCCATTTACGATAATTTTGTAAATGAAACCATGGCTAAGCATGGTGCGCTAATAAAACACTTACGCAAAACCTTCGAAGCCATGCGCGATGAAAATAAATTATTAAAGCGCCAGACCAGTGGTGACGAAATTGATATTGATGCCTATGTCGAAGCATTAGCCGATGCACAGGACGGCAGTGAAATGTCCGACCGGCTCTATATGCAAATGCAACGCAGCGAACGTAATATTGCAGTTTGTTTTATGGTGGACATGAGCGGTTCAACCAAAGGCTGGATTAACGAAGCCGAACGCGAAGCCTTAATTTTATTATGCGAATCACTCGAAAGCCTGGGCGACCGTTATGCTATCTACGGTTTTTCCGGCATGGCCAGAAAGCGTTGCGAAATTTATACCATAAAAGAATTTGACGACCCATATGACGATGAATGCAAGGCACGCATTAGCGGCATCGAACCCAAAGACTACACCCGCATGGGCTTTGCAATACGCCATTTAAATAAAAAGCTTTTAGAGGTCGAAGCTAAAACAAGAATTTTGATTACCATTTCTGACGGCAAACCCGATGACTACGATAGTTACCGAGGCGAATACGGTATAGAAGATACCCGCCGCGCCTTAGTTGAAACGCGCCGCGAAGGTATCCACCCCTATTGCATTACAATCGACCGCGAAGCAAAAGATTACCTGCCGCATATGTATGGCGCTGCGGCGTATACCGTTATTGATGAAATACGTGAGCTGCCCTTGAAAGTATCGGATATTTATCGGCATTTAACGACTTGATCTAGAAAGTGTATTTAATATTTAAGAGCGACAAAAAATAGAAAAAAGTGATGCCTGAAAGAGTTTTTGTTTTGCTATTTAGCCTATCTCGATTTCAGGTTATTTATGTGGTTTAAGCTTTGCTGTAGCGATAGTAAACACAATAGCCATTATGGCGCCAATAATATGAGCTGATGGAATAACTCGAATAGCAGTCGATGCATAAGAAACAAAAAATGCCTGTTGTGTTAGAAGTTCAAAAGCGATTTTTGCTGCGAATAAAATCAATATAATAATCCATAACCACCTTGTCGCAGAATTTTTCATAATATTTAGCAAGCATAGGTTAACGACTATTGCGCTGACAATTGCTGATAAGCCAGCATAGATATTCATTTCTTGAAGAAAAAAAAGGAAATACAGGCCACTAATGATGGATGTTGCTAATACTAAGCCAATAAAGCGGATGGCGCTTTCGCGTTCAAGCCACCATCCGGCCGGCAATAAAATAATAGCGTTGTAAAAAAGGTGTTCCCAGGAAAAATGTACAAGGTTTCCAGTGAGTAATCGCCACCACTCACCAGTGGTGGCGATCTTCTCGCGGTTGTATATTAAGTAATCGCTTGCAGCTGGAATCAAAAAAACCAGCAGGCTTGCTGTTACTAACGATAGCGTTAAAAAGGGGAGCCGGCCCTCATTACGATTTTTGCTTTCTATCATACAATGCAACAATACCCAGCAAGATGATAAAAATTCCTGCAAACCAATTTTCGAAGTAACCACCACCAGTAAAGCCACGGCTATAGCTTATTTTAACTTCTTGAGGACGTTCCTTAATTTTAATCTTAAAGCGTTCTAGTTGTGCTGCTAAATTTTTAAGCAGCTTAGGTATTGCCAGGTTAAATCCTTTAGCAGAATCAGTTCTTAACTCTTCACTAAGATTAATTAAGGTAGCGGTGCCTTTTACCTGGCTAGTGCCTGGCGCGCGAAACAGCATCTTACGGCTTTTGATATCATAAACTGCTGCATCTATCATCGTGCTGGTATCGTTCTTCTCTCCATTAAAGATATAAGCGCCAACAATAGTCCAGTACATTAATGAAACCAGTCCTTCGTCAGTATATTGAATTTGATCATAAGAAAGCAAAACCATTACATTTATACCGTACATGGTTTTTAACTGATCCAGATTATCAAAACCGCCTTTAGTACGAAGGTACTCAGAAGGAATTACCTCAACATTTTTAACGAATTTATATTGCCGGAAGTTTTCGGCAATCTTATCCATCAATTTTAATTGTATCTTGCTACTTAAAGAACGCTTTGAGTAGCGGCTGCTACTTTCGGGAACAAACGCAACACCGACATTAATGGGTAGCGTTAAATGCGGCACAGAAGGCTTGACTACGACATCATCACCGCCTGGATACAAAAATTCTACGACACTACTTTTTTTATGAATTTTTTTACTTTTCAAAAAACTGGAACAACCATAAAGTGATGATATAAAAATAATTAACGATAATGTGATGCTTATTTTATTTATTATTTTCATACGTTTCCCCTTAGAATTAATCTAAATAGCGGTTGATAGTCATTTTTTAACGACATTTATCAAGTGTATTTTTTATACTACACTAATTAGAATTTTTTTTGCTTATAATTTGAACTCTTTGTAATTAAAGATTACGAAAGTGATTGCACTACCCTTATTCCCTATTCAAGAGTTAACGGGACAACAGTGAAATTATTTATTAAATTCAGGCTCTGGTCGAGTATGTCCCGCCGCCGTTAATTCTGTTAAATAATTTTTCCAGTTCTGCTCCATGTTCTTGCCCAGGTTATACAGGGTGTCCCATGAATAAATGCCAGTGTCATGGTTGTCATCAAAAAATAATTGAATGGCGTAGTTGCCGACTTGATCAATTTTGGTGATGTTTACATCCTGTTTGCCGATTTGTAATGTTCCCTGACCTGGGCCGTGTCCCTGTACTTCAGCAGAAGGTGAATTAACGCGTAAGTACTCGGTGCTCATTTTAAAGCGTTCGCCGTCATCAAAAGCAATTTCTAAAATGTGTGAGGCCTGGTGTAAATTAATTTCAGTTGGTTTAGGCATAATCTAAATCCTGTTTAATAAATTAGTTAGAGAATGTAGCGGCTTAAATCTTCGTCTTCCGCAAGGTCTTGTATATTATCGTTTACATATTTGGCGGTTACTTTGACGGTTTCACCTGTTTTTTCTGCTGCCGAAAAAGAGATGTCTTCCAGTAAGCGTTCTAAAATAGTATGTAGTCGTCGTGCGCCGATATTTTCGGTGCGTTCATTTACCTGCCAGGCCATTTCTGCCAGGCGCTTAACACCTTCGGCGGTAAAGATAAGTTGCACGTCTTCGGTTTCAAGCAAAGCGCTGTATTGTTCGGTTAATGAGGCATCGGGTTCGGTTAATATTCTGACAAAATCGTCTGAGCTAAGCGCTTCTAATTCTACCCGAATAGGGAAACGGCCCTGTAACTCTGGAATAAGATCTGATGGCTTGGATAAATGAAACGCGCCCGAGGCAATAAATAAAATATGGTCAGTTTTTAGCATGCCATATTTAGTACTGACCGTTGAGCCTTCTACTAAAGGTAGCAAATCACGTTGCACGCCTTCACGCGAAACATCGGCGCCGGAACCTTCCTGGCGTTTGGCTATTTTGTCCATTTCGTCGAGGAACACGATGCCGTTTTGTTCAACGCTATTAAGCGCTTGCTCTTTTATTTCTTCTTCATTTAAAAAGTTTGCGGCTTCTTCATCGGTTAATGTTTTTAAGGCTTGTTTAATGCTCATTTTACGGCTGCGTTTTTTTGCGCTGCCCATATTTTGGAACATGCCCTGTAGTTGACTAGTCATTTCTTCCATGCCGGGTGGTGCCATAATTTCTACACCAACGGAAGGTGCATTCACTTCAACATTAATTTGCTTATCGTCTAATTTACCTTCGCGTAATTTTTTACGAAATTTTTGGCGGGTGGCATTGCTGGTATCTTCTTTGGGCTCTTCTTGCGGGTCTTCGTTTTCATCGGGGCCAAAATTAAAACTGCGTGCAGGTGGGAGTAAAATATCCAGCACTCGTTCTTCGGCGGCATCTTCGGCACGATGCTGTACTTTTTTCATAGCCAGTTCACGGCTTTGTTTAATGGCGATTTCCATTAAGTCACGAATGATAGACTCGACATCGCGGCCAACATAACCCACCTCGGTAAATTTTGTTGCCTCAACTTTTAAAAAAGGGGCATCGGATAACTTTGCTAAGCGACGTGCAATTTCAGTTTTACCTACACCAGTCGGCCCAATCATTAAAATATTTTTTGGCGTGATTTCGTTACGCAATGTTTCTTCAACTCGACTACGTCGCCAGCGATTTCTTAAGGCAATGGCAACCGCACGTTTTGCTGCCGCCTGGCCAATAATATGTTTATCGAGTTCTTCAACAATTTCGCGGGGTGTCATTTGAGACATAGTTTATCCAGTGTAAATTTAAGCCAGTGAGTTTTTAAGAGGGAACTAATTTATATATCAAGTTCTTCGATAAGAATATTGTGATTAGTATAGATGCAGATGTCGCCGGCAATATTCAAGGCCTTGCGAACAATTTCTTCTGCAGGCAGTTCGGTATTTTCCAGTAAGGCTCGCGCTGCCGACTGTGCAAACGGGCCGCCAGAGCCAATCGCAATGAGGCCTTCTTCGGGTTCGATAACATCACCATTACCGCTAATAATTAGCGAAGCTTCTTCGTTCGCTACCGCAAGCAGGGCTTCGAGTCGGCGCAGTGAGCGATCCGTTCGCCAGTCCTTTGCCATTTCGACTGCGGCACGCACCAGGTGGCCGGAATGTTTTTCGAGTTTGCTTTCGAAGTATTCGAATAAGGTGAAGGCATCGGCGGTTCCGCCGGCAAAACCGGCAATGACTTTACCATGATAGAGGCGACGTAGTTTACGTGCGTTACCTTTCATGACGGTGTTGCCAAGTGTCACCTGGCCATCCGCGCCAATGACGACTTTATTGCCTCGTCGAACTGATAGGACTGTTGTTCCGCGATATTGATCCACGATTTTTGCTGCTCCAGAATAAATCTGTTAAAGAATAAGCGTATAAACCCTGCTATATCAGGGTGAAAAGGCCGTGTATTGTACACTAAAAGTGGTGAAGATCAGAATGGACGTTTGAACAGCTAAAATTATTTAGCCTGAGTTAGGGATAAGAAATTCTATACTGTTCAGTTATCAGGGGTGTGACAAAAAACGTCATTCCCGCGTGATTTTAGCGGGAATGACGTAGGCCTTGTTATCAAGAATTCTGGTTGTTTAAAACTCGAATAATTGCGTTGCGCTAAAACTTGCGCAGGTTATTTTTTAGCAAGCAGTTTATTATTGCGTTTAATTAAGCTGTTAATCAGCCCATCGACGCCAACACTGCGTAACTGGGGTGCAAAGCTGCTTTTGTAGGTTCCAATCATGCTAATGCCTTCTACAGCCACATCGTAAATTTTCCAGCCTTTACGTGTTTTATGCATATGGTAATTCACCGATACTTTTTTGTTTGAATCTGGCGGCAGAACAGTTGAATAGACGGTGATATCGCTGTCTTTCTCGGTGCCCTCACGTAAGGGTAAAAACTTGATAATGCCATGATCAACGTCATTACTGCTTATAAATTCTGCTAACGCGACCGAGTAAAATTGAATAAGCAGTTTACGGAACTCCTTAATAAAGCGAATTTTTTGTGCCCGGTCAATTTCTGGCCAGTGTTTACCGAGTACCCAGCGTGAAGCGGCGATAAAATCGAGTTGTGGGGCAATATGGCTGGTTACTAATTCATGAACAATTTGCGGGTTTTGTTTGAGTTCGTTTTTGGCATCTTTAAGTGCCTCAATAAGCTCGTAGGTGTTTGATTTTAATAAAGTATCAGGTGCAGTATCGTCATTGGCAACGGCACTGCTAATGACTAACCAAAAGGTTAAAAAAATAAGATATAAGCTATTATTTTTAATCATATTTTTCTCGGCGGCTCGACTTCTGGCACTTTTCATTTCAAGGGTAAAGAGTATGATAACGGAATAATGTGTAAGTTCGACAATACAATCGATAATTCGATATATCACTGGTAATTATAGCAAATTTAAGGATACGCATTTTGGCGAATATTGATAGTAACGCAGGTAAATACCCCAATGTCAGGATGCGCCGCATGCGCCGCGATGATTTTTCGCGACGACTAATGCGCGAATCGCAGTTGAGTTGCAACGACTTAATCTATCCGATGTTTATACTAGAAGGAACGGCGCAGCGTGAAGCGGTTGCATCGATGCCAGGTGTTGAACGTGTCAGTATCGATGAATTACTCAAAGAAGCGGCCGAGCTGGTTGAACTGGGTATACCGATGGTGGCGCTATTTCCGGTAACGCCGGATAAGGTAAAGTCTGAAGATGCGGCCGAAGCCTATAACCCAGATGGTCTGGCGCAACGAGCAGTGCGTGCCTTAAAAGAAGCCTTTCCCGAACTGGGTGTGATGACCGACGTGGCGTTGGACCCTTTTACCACTCATGGTCAGGATGGACTTATTGATAGTAGTGGTTATGTGCTTAACGACGAAACGGTTGCGGTACTTGTTAAGCAAGCTGTTTCACAAGCCGAGGCCGGTGCTGATGTGGTTGCTCCGTCCGACATGATGGATGGCCGAATTGGCCAAATCCGCCAGGCACTTGAGGATGCCGGTCAAATACATACCCGCATCATGGCCTATTCAGCAAAATACGCCTCCAGCTTTTATGGCCCCTTCCGCGACGCAGTCGGTTCAGCGGCTAATTTAGCCGGTGGCAATAAATACAGCTACCAAATGGATCCAGCCAATTCAGATGAGGCGCTTTGGGAAGTGGGTTTAGACTTAAACGAAGGCGCCGATATGGTTATGGTAAAACCCGGCATGCCCTATCTGGATATTGTACATCGCGTTAAACAGCAATATGGCGCACCGACGTTTGTTTATCAGGTCAGCGGTGAATACGCCATGCTAATGGCCGCCGCCCAAAATGGCTGGCTAGACGAAAAAGCTGTGGTAATGGAATCCCTGCTCGCCTTTAAACGCGCCGGAGCGGACGGGGTATTAACCTACTTTGCTAAGCGTGTGGCAGCCTGGTTGAAAGAAGCTTAAAACATCACTGCTGCCCCGTTAACTTTAAACCCCTGCACTGAATATAAAGAACCTGGTCGTTGCGAGCGATAGCGCGGCAATCTTGTTTATATGGGGTATATTCCAGCAAGATTGCCGCGCTATCGCTCGCAACGACAAACTCACATCCATTTCATGTCCAGAAAGTTAATGTTTGCTTTTGCTGCTTAAATATATCTCATAAAACATATTGTTCATAAGTTAGCGGGACAGCAGTGTTAAAACATAATTAACCACGAAGACACTAAGTAAACCTTTGTAGCTTGTTTCGCAACCACTACAATAACTTACATGCAGAGTCGGATTTTTACTATTATTATTTATTACGTTTGATTGAGCTTTGTTCGTGTTCTTCTTGGTTAAAAAATTCTTTCAAAAGCCACTACCATAGCCTCCCAAAAGATCAAAGCATTTTAAATGCAAATCCCCTCACAAAACCTGTTGTACTTGCATATAAAGTGGTTATACTGCGCAAAAATACCTGTCATAAAAATGTAACAAATGATGCAGCTGAAGTCGGCTGTTTAATTAATATTAACTGAATAGATAATATTATTAATGTGAGGAAATCATTTATGTCGCCAGTCGATATTTCTAATCTTTTTGGTAGTTCACCTGTCTCCCCTCTTCAAGCTCATATGGCAAAAGTGCAAGCCTGTATAGAAGCGCTCGAACCGTTTGTTTCAGCCGCATTAGAAGGTAAGTGGAGTAAGGCTGAAAAAGCACAGGTTAAGATTGCCAAACTTGAAAACGAAGCAGATGATCTTAAAAAAGCCCTACGCTTAAATTTACCAACTGGTTTATTTATGCCGGTATCGCGACGCGATGTGCTGGAAGTGTTAACCATGCAAGATCGTATTGCAAATAAAAGCAAAGATATTGCCGGTTTAATGCTGGGGCGAAAAATCGAATTTCCTGAAGGGATGAGTAAAAAATTAACCGAGTTTGTAAAGCGCTGTATTGATGCTTCTGCGCAAGCTCAAATCGCTATTAATGAATTAGACGAACTCGTTGCCACCGGTTTTAGGGGCAATGAAATTAAACTGGTTTCTTCAATGATTAAAAAACTCAATAAAATTGAACATGACACGGATAAAATACAGGTCAAAATAAGAGCCATGTTATTTAAGCAGGAAAAAGATTTACCACCAATTGACGTGATGTTTATGTATAAGGTTATCGACTGGATAGGCGACCTGGCTGATATTGCGCAACGTGTTGGTAGTCGACTGGAATTAATGTTAGCTAAATAACAAGAAAATTAAATGCTTGAATAAGCAATAACGAACTAATGGGAGATTCGTTGTGGAATTTGGAACAACTTTTATAGTTTTAGCCTGTGTTTTTGGTTTATTTATGGCATGGGGTGTGGGTGCAAACGATGTGGCCAATGCAATGGCAACCTCGGTGGGGTCAAAGGCTTTAACCATTAAACAGGCGATTATTATCGCTGCAATTTTTGAATTTTTAGGTGCTTATCTGGCCGGTGGTGAAGTTACCGCCACCATACGTAAGGGCATGATGGATGCGAATTTATTTGCTGATAGCCCCGAGTTATTGGTTTATGGCATGTTGTCGTCTTTATTGGCGGCAGGTATCTGGTTACTCGTCGCCACGCGTGCCGGTTGGCCGGTATCAACAACCCATTCCATTGTTGGTGCCATTGTTGGTTTTGCTTCGGTGGGCATTGGTATCGATGCAGTTAACTGGGCTAAAGTTGGTACTATCGCGATGAGCTGGATAGTGTCACCGCTGTTAGCAGGAGTAGTCGCTTATGCGCTTTTCCGTAGTGTACAGCGGCTTATTTTTGATGCCGAAAAACCCTTTCAGGCATCAAAAAAATACGTCCCATATTATATATTCCTGGTAGGTTTTGTTGTTTCTCTCGTGACACTCTTCAAAGGCTTAAAACATGTTGGTCTGGAGTTATCAACATTAGAAGCTTATGTCGTGGCGGTTGGCGGTGGCGTAATTGCGATGTTTGTTGGTAAGTACTTTATTGGGAAATTAAAATTTGACCCCAGTGCTGATAGCGATTATCACTTTACCAATGTCGAGAAAGTCTTCGGTGTATTGATGATGTTTACCGCATCGGCAATGGCCTTCGCGCACGGTTCGAATGATGTGGCCAATGCCGTAGGCCCGTTGGCGGCGGTTGTCAGTATTGTTGAAAGTGGCGGTCAGGTGGGGCAGAACTCAGCGATGGCAACCTGGATTTTGCTACTCGGTGGCGTAGGTATTGTCGCGGGATTGATGATGTACGGTAAAAAAGTGATTGCCACGGTGGGTTCAAATATTACTGAATTAACCCCTAGCCGTGGTTTTGCAGCGACCCTTGCTGCGGCAACAACCGTCGTTATTGCATCAGGTACCGGTTTGCCAATATCCACCACTCATACTCTTGTGGGTGCTGTGCTGGGTGTCGGTATGGCGCGTGGTATCGCAGCCTTAAATATGAATGTTGTGCGTACCATTTTTATGTCATGGATTATTACCTTACCGGCTGGCGCAATTTTATCTATAATGATTTTCTTTATGCTTAAAGGCATATTTTCATAAGATACAAGTGCCAGTTTATATTGGCATGAGGCCAGCTTGGTATAGCTATGATAGACATTTTCGATTTTGAACCACGCGTAGACGAATATGCAGTGATGGGTAACCCCATTAAACACAGCAAGAGCCCGCAAATCCATTCTTTATTTGCAACGCAAACCAAACAGTCTTTAAATTATTCTGCTATTCAGGTTGATACTGGCGGCTTTAAACAGGCGGTTGGTAACTTTGTTGCGCATAAGGGCAAAGGTTTAAATATTACCGTTCCTTTTAAAGAAGAAGCCTGGGCGTTAGTGGATGAACGCAGTACACGCGCAGAACGTGCCGGCGCAATTAACACGATAAAAATATTCGAAGGCAAATTACTTGGCGAAAATACCGATGGTGTTGGCCTGGTAAACGACCTTAAAAATAATTTTAAGGTTAGTTTAAAAAATAAACGTATATTATTAATGGGCGCGGGCGGTGCATCGCGTGGTGTGCTTGCCCCCTTGTTAAGTGATGCGCCAGACGAAATTGTTATCGTAAACCGTACGGTGGGTAAAGCCACGGCGTTAGCGGAACACTTTAAAGATTTAGGTAATGTTCATGGCTGCGGTTATGATGACCTAGCTAATAATATTTCAGGCAATGGCATTTTAAGAAAACAGCGCTTTGATATTATTATTAATGCCACTGCGGCTAGCTTGCTTGGGGAGTTGCCGCCCTTACCTGATGCGCTGGTTGTTAAAAGCGGTTGCTGCTACGACATGATGTATGGCCAGCAAACCCCGTTTATGATCTGGGCGCAAGCACAGGGAGCAAGTATTGTTGCCGATGGCCTGGGTATGCTGGTTGAACAAGCTGCGGAGTCGTTTTATATCTGGCGTGGCGTTCGCCCTGCTACGAAGCCGGTGCTGGATGCTTTGAGGAAAAATTTATAGAGGCTGTTTATATTGACAGCATCTTGTTTTAGTTAGCCTGAGTTAGGGTAATACAGCCGCAATATCTTTTGCTGCAAGACGAATCATGCGTTCAAAAGTAACCGGTTCTTCGGCACTTGTATCATGCGCATAAGTTATTTCCTGCGCCGCTTCCCAAACGATAATGCCTTTTTCGCTATCCCAAATTTGTACAAATAAGCGTAAATTGGCTTTTTCTGTATCAAACATAGCGAAGCCCAAAAGTCCCAAACGGCCTTGTGCTTCAGATTTAAAATGGCTTAATTTAAGCTGGCAAATATAGCGATTATCCATAACCTGGCCTATTTTTCTTAATGTGTTTTTGTTGAAGATACCAGTAACGTTATAACCTTCGTACATGCGGGCATAGCTTTCCGTTAAGTCGGCTCTGTTAATAGCACCGAGCGCCTTCGACAAATCGGAGATTACTAATTCTGGGCGGAGTGTTTTTAGTGCATGGCTAAAGGTTAAGGCAAGATATTGTCTATCTTCCTCCATGCCCGTGATGGTTGTGGGTGTGATAAAGGTTAAACCATATTTCTTAAGGTCATTCTTCTTTAGTAAATGAACATTATGTTCGATACTTGTTTTTATTTGAGTTGAACAGCCAAAAATAGAAAAGACGGCTACAAGCAAAAAAATAAGTTTAAAAAATCGCATTGTTACTTCCTTTAACTACGGTAAAACGGAATACTCCGAGTTGTTGTGCTTGAGAATGGTTGGTTGTTAGTGTTGAAAAAATTAAAAATCCGCAAGCATTGTTTTTGCTGGCTGCAGGTATCTGTTTTTTTACCTGCATCAAGCTCAATAATAGTCCAAGTTTGAGCATTTTTTAATTTTATTCTGCTGCATGACCCTAATATCCCTACCTTGTTTTCCCTTAGCGGCAAAAGGGGAAAAGACTTTAGAAAAAAGGCATTTTCTTTGCCATTTTTTTTTAAATTTATTGATTTAGGGGCATGGGTGTAAAACATAGACGTAGTGGGGGTTGAGGTGGTTATTAGTACAGCATTATTAGCTATTTCTAATAAAGCAAAGGCTATTTTTTTAAAATAATTTTAATCTTTGGAATTTATTTTTCTGCCACACGAATACAGTGGCGGCCTTCTTCTTTGGCAACATAAAGCGCTTTGTCTGCACTATCTATTATTTCGCTTGAAGATTGACAATGAACATAATCGGCAATGCCGCAACTAAAAGAAACATTAAATTTATGGTTAAAGTGAACAAAGTCAATTTTAGAGAAGCTATCGAGAATTTTTTGCATGACTGGTGCCGCCTGGCTGGCATCAATGCCGGGTAAAATGGCAACAAACTCTTCGCCACCATACCGACCGACGCTATCTGTTACGCGCAGGTTTTGTTTTAAAAAACGAGACAGGCTTTTAATTACCACATCACCCATATGGTGGCCGTAAGAGTCGTTAACATTTTTGAAAAAGTCGATATCAATCATCGCATAACTGACATTGTTTGCTTCACGTTTGGCGCGAGCAATTTCAGTGTCGAGTACCGATAAAATACTGGTATGATTAAGTAAACCCGTTAAACTGTCGTTATGCATATAGGAGCTTAGCAGGCGATAGCGAACAACTTTATTTTGTACAACCGCAATAAGTTGCTCGATATTAATAGGTTTTGTTAAAAATTCATCCGCCCCTATTTTCAGTGTTTCAAGTTGCTTTAAAACATCAGTTTCAGCCGATAAAAATATAATCGGAATGCCAATATAGCTTTCCTGTTGTCGGATAACAGCGGCAAGTTCCAGTCCGTTACAATCTGGCATATGCAGATCGAGTAAAATCAGCTCGGGCTTAAACTCAATAACGGCATCCAGCACTTCAAAAGGGTTGGTAATTATTTTTGTTTCAATATTTTTGCTTTGTAAAGACAGGGCATAGAATTGAGATGTGGAAATAGAATCATCAACTATAAGTACCCTTGCTGGAATAGAGAGTTTGTAATCTGTGACATGGTCCAGGGTGTCTATTATGTTCGATGCGTCGACGGGTTTTGTAAAATAATAATCAACACCAATACGTACTGCAGCAAGTCGTTCTTTAAAATTGCCGTTATCTGCAAGGTGGATAAGAGTAAATTGATAGTTGTTTTTTAATTCTGCAAGCAAGTCTTTAGTATCGGCTTTGGCCATGGTTGAGTCGATAATAAGGGCAGCAGGAATATTTGTGTTAAAGGCTTCTTTTAAATCGTCAAGTTGCGAAAAGTGGCGTACTTTGTAGTTGTAGGTTTCAAGCTTGCTTGTTAATTCTGCAAGCACCATGCTGTTTTTTTCCTGAATATAAATAAGATGTATTTCATCTTCTGATTGAGCTTTTAACTTTTGCCGACGTAATGTATTTTTTGTGTTGTCGTTTTTTTTTGCGGTTGCCTGGCTAAGTAATTTTTCAACGGTTAGCGCTAGTTTATTACGTGTTCCATCATTCAGGATTATGCGGGTAGTTTCGTCAGGGTTGTCTCGCAAGTTAACCAGGGTTGTTTCAATGGTACGTGCATATTCAGATACCTTTTTAAAACCAAATGAGGTGCCTGAGCCTGCGAGTTTATGGCAGTAAAAAATTAGCTCATCAAAATCTTGTTGTTGATTTGTTGCACATAGCTGTTGCCAAAGAGCATTAATTTGTTCAAGTTTTTCTGGTAGCCTTGCGGCAAAATCGTCGCTTAAAGCCTGTAATTTTTCCTGAATGGTTAGTGCATTGGCCATAGCAATATCAGTTTATATTTAATTGATAAGCGCGTATGTCAGGTAATGACATCACAGTAAAAAAAGGGTTTTAAATTCATACCCACACTATCGGCCAGTTTTCTAAAGAGTTTAGTCAAATGATACGGCGAGTTTGATATACTCGCGCACATGGACGTATCAAAAACATTAGACCCCCTTAATTCTGCGCAACGCGCAGCCGTTTGTCATTCCAATGGCCATGCGCTGGTACTTGCCGGTGCCGGTAGCGGCAAAACACGGGTACTGGTGCATCGCATTGCATGGTTGATTCAAGCCGAAAATGTGTCTCTTTACAGTATCTTAGCAGTTACCTTTACCAATAAGGCCTCTGCCGAAATGCGTGGCCGAATCGAAACCTTGCTCGGCATACCGGCTAGCGGTATGTGGGTGGGTACTTTTCACGGTATCGCCCATCGGCTGCTTCGCGCCCATTGGGACGAAGCTGAACTACCGAAAAATTTCCAGATTTTAGACAGCGATGATCAGCAGCGCACCTTAAAGCGTCTTATTCGTGAAATGGGTTTAGACGATTCACAATGGCCAGCCAAAGAAGCGCAATGGTATATCAATGCGCGCAAAGACGAAGGTCTGCGTGCCGGTCAAATTGTGCTGCACTCCGGCCAAAAAAACGATGTGCATCTACAGCAGATGATAGAAATTTACCGTCAGTACGAAGCACTTTGCCAGCAAGCCGGGATGATCGATTTTGCCGAAATGTTACTGCGCGCCAAAGATCTGTGGCAAAAGCGCCCCGATATTTTGCAGCACTACCGCTTACGCTTTCAAAATATTCTGGTCGACGAGTTTCAGGACACCAATGGCATTCAATACGAATGGATTAAATTACTCGCCGGTGAAACCGGCCGGGTGTTTGCCGTGGGCGACGACGACCAGTCTATTTATGGCTGGCGCGGCGCAAAAATAGAAAACATCCACCAATACGGCCGAGACTTTAAACCCTTTGAAACCTATCGGCTGGAGCAAAATTACCGTTCTACCGGTAACATTCTAAAAGCCGCCAATGGTCTTATTGCCAATAACACCGATCGGCTTGGCAAAGAGCTCTGGACCGAAGATGCCGACGGCGATCTAATACAGGTTTATTCCGCCTTTAACGAAATCGACGAAGCCAACTATATTGTCGATAGTATTCAGGCACGGGTTAACGAAGGTGACAACCGCAGCGAGTGTGCCATTTTATATCGCTCCAATGCGCAGTCGCGGGTGTTAGAAGAATCGTTGCTCACCACCGGCATGCCCTACCGTGTTTATGGTGGCCTGCGCTTTTTTGACCGCCAGGAAATTCGAGACGTACTTGCCTACCTGCGCCTAATGACCAACCGTAGCGATGCGCCCTCTTTCGAACGTATTATCAACACGCCTACCCGTGGCATCGGCAATAAAACATTAGAAGTGGTGCGCACTACAGCACGCGAACAAAATTGCACCTTATGGGAAGCGGTGCAAAGCGTTATCGAAAATAAAACCTTAACCATGCGTGCCATTGGCGCGTTGCAAGTGTTTGTGGATTTAATCAACGAACACGCAGAAATTATCGCCGAGTTATCTTTAAACGAAAAAATAGAACACGTCGTACACCACTCCGGTTTAGAAGCCTACTACGAAAAAGAAAAAGGCGAACGCGGTCGAGCAAGAATAGAAAACATGCAGGAACTGGTGCAAGCCGGAGTTAACTTTGAAGCCGAAGACTGGCAAACCGAAGACCAAAACATGGACGAGCTATCAGCCTTTTTATCGCATGCTGCTTTAGAAGCAGGCGAAGGCCAGGCCGACGAATGGGACGACTGTGTACAACTGATGACCCTGCATTCAGCCAAAGGCCTAGAATTTAAACACGTCTTTATCTGTGGTGTAGAAGAAGGTTTGTTCCCACATAAACTTTCCTCCGAAGACCCCGAACGGCTCGAAGAAGAACGTCGGCTTTGTTATGTCGGCATGACCCGTGCAATGCAAAACCTAACCCTAAGCTACGCCGAAAAACGACGTATCTACGGTGAAAACAGCTACCCCAAACCCTCACGCTTTTTAAAAGAAGCCCCGCAAGAATGCCTACACCAGGTGCGCGTTACCCGTCTTGTAAAAGAGGCCAGCAGTTTTGAACGCACAACCTCACGCTATACCGAAGCGCCCGAAGACAACAACGGCCTAAAAATAAACCTCGGCCAACGCGTGCGGCACCCAAGCTTCGGCGAAGGCATGGTGATGAACTACGAAGGCGAAGGCCGCCAGGCACGAGTGCAAATTAATTTTGAAGAAGTGGGCAGTAAGTGGTTGGTAATGGAATATGCTAATTTGAGCTTGGTTTAAGTTGTTTTTAAGGGGGGGGGGCTACTTAAGATAAAAAGTACTCATGCCCTAGCCTGGAATTAGGTCAGTTGGTTCACTGCAAAAAATTTAATTTAAAACAATGGCCTCAGGCTCTTCTATTGCATCGTCTGTATTGAAATGCATGGATGTGTGAATGTTGGCCGTTGGTATGCCAAGATAATTGCCTTGCGCAAAATCGACACCGTAAGTTTTAAGTAGTTGCAGGGTTTGATCGTTTTCAACAAATTCGGCAATGGTTTTTTTACCGAGCGCATGGGCTATTTGATTCATTGATTGCACCATGGCCTGATCAACCGGTGTTTCGGCTAAATTTTTAACAAAGGAGCCATCGATTTTGAGTTTGTCGACCGGGAGTTTTTTAAGGTAATTAAAGGAACAAAAGCCGGAGCCAAAGTCGTCGAGTGCAAATTCACAGCCCATATCTTTTAGGCGGGTTATAAACTTGCTGGCATCACGCAGGTTGGCAATGGCGGCGGTTTCGGTTATTTCAAAAGTGAGTTGTGAGGGTGAAAGGCTAGAGTCATTCAGCAGGCCTCGAATAAGTGGCAGCAGTTCTTTGTCTTCAAAAGCGCGGCCGGATAAATTAATTGCAAAGCGCAAATCTTTTTTATGTTTCTGGCTTAGCTCGTCGAGGTGGGTAATGGCGCGGGTAATTGCCCAGCGATCAACATTGTGTACTAAACCGAAGCGTTCGGCGGCGGGCATAAAGCCACCTGGGAGAATGACTTCGCCGTTGTCGCGTTGCATGCGTAGTAATACTTCGTAGTCATTTACGTGGCCGTTGGCGACAGAAATAATGGGTTGGAAAACCAGAGAGAATCGGTCATTTTCAAAGGCGTCGCGTACTCGGCTTGCCCAACCCATATCATTGGCTAAGCCATCTTGTTCGTTGCTACCGGGTTCGGCAATGTGTACCCGGTTACGGCCATTAGCCTTGGCAATGTTGCAGGCAATATCAGCTTGCGAAAGAACGTCGTCGGCTGAGTTGCTCTGGTTGGTAATACAGGCAATACCTAAGCTAATGGTGACGTTAAATGCTTTGCCGCTGTCTACAAACTGGTAGTGCTCAAATAATTTACGAATACCTTCGGCAACCGTGCAAGCTTCGTCACGGTCGAGGTTATAAAGTAAGACGGTAAATTCGTCGCCACCAAAACGGGCAAGTAAGTCGCCTTCGCGAAGATGGCTGCGTAAAAGGTTGGTGGTTTCTAGTAATAGTTTATCACCTGCGCCGTGGCCGACGGTGTCGTTAACATATTTAAACTGATCTAAGTCCATATAAAAAACGGCACAGTCTGCCGCCGAGCGTGCAACGCGTGAGACCACGCGTTCAAGTTCCTGTTGAAAATATTTGCGATTGTAGATGCCGGTTAAAGAGTCGTGTTGCGCCTGATACGTTAATTCATTTTCGTAAGCTTTTTTCGAGGTAATATCGCGCGCAGTGCCGGTAATATAGGCCACGCTACCATCCGGGTTTAGCATTGGTTTTGCATTAAAGCTGATATGTTTGTGATTGCCATCTTTATCGACATGCACGGTTTCATAACCCACTAGCTCCTTGCCGGAAAGAATGGTTTGAATGGCAGACAGATCACGTTCTCGTGATTCAGGTAGCTGGTAATCAGAGTAAGGCTTAAACAACATTTCTTCGGCTTCGTAGCCGTATATATTAGAAACAGCTTTGTTAAGGTAAGTCCAACGTCCTTTGTTGTCCATGCTCCAAACTAGGTCATGTGCCGTTTCTACTAAATCACGATAACGTGCTTCGGCTTGAATTAACATTTTCTCAGTTGCTTTGCGTTCCGATATATCAGAAAGCATGCAGTTAAAATAAATTTTCTTATCCATAACCATTTGTGTCATGCGCAATGACATTGTCAGCATATGGCCGTTGCGGTGTTGCGCTTCAATTTCGTGTTCACCCTGGGTGTAAGTTTGTATGTTCCTGCTAAAAGAAGGAACCAGCCAGGTAAAATCCTTTGCACGTAGTTCATCAATCGTAAAACCAAATAACTGTTCTGCTGCCGGGTTAACGGACTCGATTTTAGAATGTCGGTTTAAAATAATGATGCCTTCAGCGGCATGCTCAACAATGGCATGCACATGGGCTTCTTGATCGCCGAGACGTTTAAAAAGTTTGCCAAGCATTTGCACTAACAAGCCCATTTCATCTGTTGAGCGAGGGGTTAAGCGTTCAGCCAGTCGTTCGTGGTTGGTGGCACCGTGGTGCGATGAAGTAATATGCTTGACGGGTGCCAGCGCCTGATTAAAGCCGTATAAAAAAAGCGATGTAGTGAGGAAGGCCGCGAGACCTAAGAAACCCCAGGTCACCATAATTTCAACAGGTAAAAAGCCGGTTTTCCACCAATAGTATTTTAAAAAGATAGTTGTCATTAGCAGGGGGATAAAACCGCCAATCAGCATTATTTTAGTACGCATGCTGACATTAACGTATGACAAGCCGGTATAGCGACTGACGGTTCCGAGTAAGTTAAGCGAATGAAAATAGCCTGGCATGGCAACCGTCACCGCAATTACCAGATTTAGCAGCATAAACTGTAATAAAGCACCATAAGAGTTAGGTGATGTGGGTGTTCCAATAAACCAGTAATGTATGGTGGGTACGAATAAAACGTAACTGAGAAAGAACGACCAGTAAGTGGTTGAAAATGAATGCAGGTGAGCGCTTAGGTCACCTGGTAATGGTGCTGAGGTAAACTCGTTTTGCGGTTGATTTTTCAGCCAGGCAAAAGCCGGATTGAGAAAATTATAACTAAAGAAAAACACCCAGACGGTTAATAGCAGGCAAATACCTGCCAGCACCAGGCCAAAGGGTGTCAGAAAAAAACTGATGTTCGTCGGCATCTTGAATATAGACGCCACACTGTAAGCAACAATAGGCGTTAGAATGAAACTAAGTGTAACCGTCAGAGCAAGCTGTTTTTTTAAGCGTAATAAAGACTGTACCATTGCGTTTAATGTATGGTTCGCGTTGTTATTTATTGGTTAAAAGCACCCTAAAATAGATGCGTTATTGTTATTTATTCGTAAGAATGGGCTTAAGTGTGGCAGAAAAATTTTTGCTTTCCAGTAAATAGGGCAAAATATTTTTTTAAATTTTGTTTTTTTGATCTGTATTTTAGAGAACAATTGATTGATTAGTTATGTCGTTAACATATAATCGTGCAAGCTATTGATTGTAAATAACTATAAAAAAATAATAGGCAATCGGCCATTTTTTTTGGCATTTTATTGATAGTTGGCATGCTGTTTTTACAACAAAAAATGAAACACCTGAATTCATACAAATAGTGTTAAGGAATAAAAATGAAACGTCGTGACTTTATAAAATCATCGGGGCTTGGTGCAACAGCGGTTGCAGCAGGTGGCCTGTTAGCCGCTCCTACCCGTGCGGGCATCAATACTGGCGCAAAACTGAAATGGAAAATGGTTACCACCTGGCCAAAAAATTTCCCTGGTCTGGGGACAGGTGCCAATAATTTGGCAAAGCTAATTACCGAGATGAGCGGTGGTCGTTTAACGGTTAAGGTTTATGGTGCAAAAGAACTGGTACCGGCTTTTGAAGTCTTTGATGCGGTATCGGGTGGTGCCGCCGAAATGGGGCATGGTGCGGCCTATTACTGGAAAGGTAAAAATGAAGCCTTTCAATTTTTTACCACGGTGCCGTTTGGTTTAACCGCTCAGGAAATGAACGGTTGGTTATTTTACGGTGGTGGCATGCAGCTCTGGGAAAAAGCCTATGCTGATTTTAATCTCCTGCCTTTAGCTTGTGGTAATACTGGTGTGCAAATGGGGGGCTGGTTTAATAAGCAAATAAATAGCATACAAGATTTAAAAGGTTTAAAAATGCGTATTCCTGGCCTAGGTGGTGAAGTGCTTAAACGCGCTGGTGGTACACCGGTAAATTTACCCGGCGGTGAATTATTTACCGCATTAAAGTCTGGCAATATAGATGCAACCGAATGGGTGGGGCCATATAACGACCTTGCATTCGGTTTGTACAAGGCAGCAAAATATTATTACTACCCTGGTTGGCATGAGCCAGGTCCAACATTAGAAGCCCTTGTTAATAAAAAAGCTTTTGATGCCCTGCCCAAAGATTTACAAAGCATTGTGCGCAACGCCGCACTGGTGGTTAATAATGATATGTTGGCAGAATATACCGCACGCAATAATGCCGCGCTTAATACCCTGGTGAATAAGCATAAAGTAGACGTGCGCAAGTACCCTGATGATGTTCTTAAAAAACTCAGTGATTTATCCGACAGTGTGGTGGCTGAAATTGCCAATAAAGATAAAATGAGTAAAGCAATTTATAACTCGTACAAAAAATTCAGAGATAATGTGGTGGCCTATCATAAGATTTCTGAACAGGCTTATTTGAAAGCGCGTGAGTTGTAAAAAGCTTTTTTAACCACGAAGAAAACAATTTATTATTCTTTTTTTGTGTTCTTCGTGGTTAATAAAAAAATAAACTCAAGCCGTTTTTAACTTCAAAGAAACAGAATTAATACAATACCTCAACCCTGTTGGCTCGGGTCCATCGGGAAAAACATGCCCTAGGTGGCTGTCGCAATTGCTGCAATGCACTTCCACGCGTTTCATAAAAAATTTAGTATCTTCAGTTTCACCAATCGCGGCTTCATTGGCGGCTTGATAAAAGCTGGGCCAGCCGGTGCCGGAATCAAATTTTGTATCGGATTTAAATAAGGCTTCGCCACAGCAGGTGCAAACGTAAGTGCCAGTTGCTTTGTTATCAGAATATTCGCCTGAAAATGCCGATTCGGTGCCGTGTTGTCGGCAAACTTTATATTCTTCGTCGTTAAGTTGCTCACGCCATTGCTGATCGGTTTTAAGTATTTTTGACATCTTTATTCATTAACATATAAATAAATTGTTTTGATATCGGACATATGTATTTTGTAATTTAACTTTCCGGTTTTGCGTTCCAGTTCAATAATGACGCTATAACTGTCATCGTCAAAGTCTTTTATTATGCCACGGTGTTTTATATTTTTAACTGTTTCAATAATAACTTTAGATTTTATATAATTTTTAATTTCTGACTTTTTAATAGTGGGCAAGACTTTTTGTTGCTTGGGTTGCGTTTCAACTTCAATGGCGTTGCGTTTATTGAGCCTTTCTTCGAGTTTTCTTAAGGCCTCTTCTCGTTTGCGTATGGCTTCAAGTTTGGCGAGATCTTTCTCGTAATCGTGGTTAATGGTTTTGTTATAAAAATCCGGATCTTTTAGCAGGTTTTCTTCTACCTGGGTAATAATGGTTTTTGCTGTTCGTACCACCAGTTTTTCCTGTTCGGATAGTGATGAGCTATCTTGAATTTTTTCAATAATGGCGCGCATCCGCAGTGCCGCATCTTCTTCGCTTATTTTCCCATGTTGTACCTGGGTAATTAAAAGCTCAAGGTTGTTCTCGCTGTCGGCGGTAAGAGTGTTAATGCTAATCAGTACGCTGAGTAGGGAGGATATAAAATAGGTTAAAAAAGCTTTATGTGCTTCATCCCAATTTTTTCGTACAAAGATTATGGCTGGAATATAGACGGCCAGGGTGATGAGAGAAATAGATGTGATACTGTTGGGCTGTATAAACAAGATAGCCAGCAACAAAATGGTCAGAGTACTAACTAAAAGCCCAAAGCCCCAAGGGAGGCTTTTTTTGAAGCCGACAATTAATAGCCAGATAAACCCAGCCAGTACAATGGGTGCAAGAAAAAGGCTGATCATTTCCATTCTATTTTTCCGGGTACATAGAGTCTATTTATCTAAACGCTGCTTTAGTATGAATGTTTTGTGACTATTTTATGGATGCTTGATTTTAAAGTCAAAAATTCGCTTAATCTCGATAGTTTTACTGACCATACACGAATTTTGGTAGCCATGTGGCTAATTGCGGCCAAATGGCTAATAAGCTCAGACCAATAAGCTGAATAAGGATAAAAGGCGCGACCCCCTTGTATATCTGGCTTGTTGAAATGGACGCAGGTGCGACACCGCGTAGATAGAATAAGGCAAAGCCAAATGGCGGTGTTAAAAAGGAGGTTTGCAGGTTGATGGCTATCATAATGCCAAGCCAGATCGGACTAATATCCATTGCCAGTAAAATCGGCGCAACAATGGGCACCACGACAAAGGTAATTTCGATAAAGTCGAGAATAAAGCCGAGTAAAAACATCACTAGCATCACAATAAAAATGGCGCCAAAGGTGCCGCCGGGCAAGTCGGTGAGCAGTTCGCGTACTACTTCGTCGCCACCAAAACCACGGAACACCAGCGAAAACAACGATGCACCTATAAAGATAATAAATACCATGCTGGTAATGCGTGTGGTGTTTAACATTACCTCTTTTAGCATGGCTAGATTAAATTGCCGTTGCGTGATGGCTAGAATAATCGAACCGACTGCACCAACGGATGCGGCTTCGGTTGGGGTTGCCGCGCCAATAAGAATCGAGCCGAGCACCGCAATAATAAGGGCAATGGGCGGGATCATCACTTTGACGACCTGTTTGAGTAAGAGGCCTAAATTTTGCTCGCGCTCGCTGGCTGGAATAGCTGGTACAGCCTCGGGCTTTATAAAAGTTAACACTATTATATATAGCGCATATAAACCGACCAGAAGAATGCCGGGAATTAATGCGCCAATAAATAAGTCACCCACCGAAACGGTTTCGGGTGAAAAAATTCCCATGTCGAGTTGTGCCTGCTGGTAAGCGGTTGAAAGCACGTCACCGAGCAGAACCAGAATAATCGATGGTGGGATGATTTGCCCCAGCGTGCCCGAGGCGCAAATTAAGCCCGTTGCAACTTGTGGGTCGTAGCCACGTTTAAGCATGGTGGGCAAGGAAAGCAGGCCCATGGTTACCACGGTTGCACCGACAATGCCGGTACTGGCGGCGAGGAGCATGCCAACAATAATCACCGAAAAGCCCAGCCCGCCACGTAGCGAACCGAACAGTTTGGCCATGGTATCGAGTAACTGGTCGGCAACTTTTGAGCGCTCCAGCATGCAGCCCATAAAAACAAACAGTGGTACGGCAATTAAAGTGTCGTTGGTCATAATGCCGTAAAGACGGCTGGGTAGATTAATTAAAAAGCTACTATCAAAGGTGTCGGTGGCAATGCCAGCCAACGCAAACAGTAAAGCGGTTCCACCTAGGGTGAATGCAACCGGGTAGCCGCTTAACAATACAATGCAGACCACGGCGAACATGATAAGAGGTATCCATTCCATCAGTCGTCCACCATCTTTGTTTGTTTGCTAGCGTCGAGGTTGGCATGGCTGGATAAGAGTGTTTGCAAGCTGCTTAAAATTAACGCGCTGCCCTGTAGTAGCATTAACAGCGGCATTGCAAACAGGCTGGCTTTTAAAATATAAACAAAGGCCAGGCCGCCGGCTTCTCGGGATGCTTCATGAATGCGCCAGGCGGTAAGGACATAGTCAAAACTGGCCCAGGCAATAAAAATAAACATCGGGAACAGCAGTAATAAGGTGCCGAGTAAATTAACCCAGGCTTTTTGCTTAGGCGTAAACTGGCCATAAAAGATATCAACGCGTACATGGCCTTCGTGCTTCAGGGTATAACCGGCGGCTAGCATAAAAATCCAAGCATACATATAGACCACAGATTCCTGCATCCAGATCCAGCCAAGGTCAAAGCCATAACGCAGCACCACAACTGCAAAGGTCACCACCACAACAGCGAGGCTTAGCTAGCTAATGGCTTTGCCCACTTGTTCGTTAATGGCCTCAAGTGGCGAGATAAAGCTGCTTAAATTCATGAAAGTGACCGCTTACTACAGGCTAGCGCTATAATTTAAAAGACGCATCATAAAGGCTTTTACAGGGCGTCTCAACGAAAGTTATTCACAGTGGTTTAGAATCAACACGTTAGCGTCAAATTAGTGCCATAAAAACGAAAAGCGCTATAAAAATAATATAACTCATTGTATTTATTGCCATTTATGGCTTGCGTTTTTATGACGCTGTTGGCCGGGTCTGTGTAACTTTTGGCACTGTGTAACAATAGCGATTTTAATCCACAAAGTTATCCACAGGCTAGTGCTTAACCAAACTGGACGCTTAGCCCTGAATTAGCGCCCTGTTTGTACGCCGATCTCGTAATATATTCTCAAAGATGCCAGGATCTTTAATATGGGTCATTTCGCCTTCACGTGGGAAATGTTTGTCGTGCAGGCGAGACAGCCAGAAGCGTAGCGCGGCAGCGCGTAGCATCAGTGACCAGTCGGCTTTTTCGGCATCGTTAAGTGGGCGTTCTTTCTGGTAGGCGTTTAAAAAATGCTCACAGTGCTCGGTGTTTAAACTGCCATCTTGATTGCTGCACCAGTCGTTGACGGTGACGGCAATGTCATACAACAGGACATCGGTGCAGGCATAGTAAAAGTCGATAATGCCGGTTAATGTATTGCCATCAAATAAGGCATTGTCACGGAATAAATCGGCGTGAATGGTGCCGCGCGTCAGGTTGTCGCTTTTGTGTTTCGTTTGAAAGGCAAGTTCATCTTCCAGCAGCAGCTTTTGTTCGTTACTTAAAAGGGGTAAGAGTTTATTGCCTGTAACTTGCCACCAGTGGGGGCCGCGGCGATTGTTGCGTGTCCCGCTAAAATCGCGGGTGACAACATGGGCATGCCCTAAGGCTTGCCCCAGTGCAGCGCATTGTTGGGCATTGGGCTGCATTTCACTTTTGCCAGTTAAGCGCTGCACCAGCGCGGCTGGTTTATCGCAAAGTGTTTTGAGGTAGTGCTTGTTCTTATCAGCGATAGGATGGGCACTGGGTACCTGATGCTCATTTAAGTGTGCCATTAAGTCGAGAAAAAAAGGCAGTTCATCCGCAGTCAGGGCTTCAAACAAAGTAAGTACATACTTACCTTGTGTTGTTTCAACAAAGTAATTGGTATTTTCAATACCGTCGCTAATGCCGGTTAAGCTGATTAACGAACCAATGCTGTAATCCTTTAAAAATTGACTGAGAGCTTGCTCGCTAACGGTGGTGTAAACAGACATCTGGCGTGTTTCCCGAGCGTTTTCAAAATTAAAGTGCGCATTGTACCTGAGATGGCCAAAAACATGGAATTTTGTTGCTGGAAACGAAGAGTAAGAGCAAATTAAATAAGCTGGCTTCAAGATAAGAATTCTGCATTGAGCTTTTACCAGAATTGCCTGGCAATAGCGTTATTCCCGCGTGAGTGAGGTAAGTTTTGTTATCGTGAGCTCAGGTCAAATAATATGGAATCTTTCGGGCTGATGGACTGATGCCTCTTTGCGAGAGAACAAAATGAAAATGAAAATGACAATGGCAATTTGCTGGTTAGGGCTTTTTCTTATTCAGATTGTCACAGCCTATAAACTCAGGGTTCGCAATGACATGCTTTTTGAATAAGATGAAATGAGTTTTTTATTTATTAAAGGGCGCGATTAATTTTCTAACAACGTCATATTCCGCATCGCTGGTTGGAGCAAAGCCATTATATTTTTTATCGATGGCTTTTATCACTTTAAGGTGATCGAGATTCATGCTATCGAGAGATAGAAAAGCATCTTTGAGTTGCTTGAGTAATTCAGAGCCAATATTTTTACTGGCGGTAATATTATAGGGTGGCAAGTTAGGTGAGCTATACAGTATACGCAAGCCCTTGCCTTGCCATCTAAAGGCTTTGGTATCTTTTAAAATACCAGCATCAAAATCGCCATTGAGAACGGCGCGTGCAATATTATCGTAGTGACCTAAAAAAATTATTTTTTTAAACTGATCCAGTTTCAGATCCGCGCCAACAACCACCGCGCGTTGCAGCAGTGCGCGTTCGTCACCAAAAGCAAAGCTTTTGCCAATCAGGTCGTCTAGCTTTTTTATTTTGCTGTTTTGTTTTACAACTATCATAAGCTGAAAACTGGCTTTGCCATTGGTAACGGTTTTAACCAGTAACTGTGCATTGCTTTTTGCGCGGGCTTTTAAGTAAGCAACCGGTGTGAGGTAAGATAGGTCGACATTGCCATTTATTGTGTCACGTATGGCGATACCCATATTAGGTGATAAATGTAGAGTTACTCGACGGTTTAAGGCTTTACTCAAATATTGGGTAAGGGGCTTTAATCGTTTGTGCATTTCAGCTGGAATATCCATCGCCACGGAGCCAAATTTTAATTCTTTATTTTGTTCGCTTGCCGAGGTGTTGAAACATAGTAGGGAAAACAGGCTGAGTAAGGTAAGTCGCTTTATTGGTATAGTGCGTTCAGTGTAGTTGGTAGGGTGTATTTTGAGGTTTATCAATTTCATCGTAGTGTGTAACGGCATTGCGGCCGTTTTCTTTACTAAAATAAAGAGCAAGATCGGCAAAACGATATAAATGGCTGGCATGAGAGCTGAAGTTTTCCTTGTTTACGTTAACCACACCTATGCTTATGGTTACACTTACTTTGTCCTCGTTAATTGGAATAATAAGATCCTGAATACTTCTGCGTAATTTTTCTGCGAGAATGAGAGCGGCTTGTTTATCTGTTTGTTTGCAGATAACAACAAATTCTTCACCGCCAATGCGGCAGGCAATGTCTGTTTTTCTGACACCATTTTGTATGATTGAGGCAACTTGCTTTAATACGTTATCGCCATTGATATGGCCGTAGTTATCATTGATTTTTTTGAAATGATCGATGTCCATTAGAATAAGGGCAATCTCATCATTATGTCGCTGTACCATATTTTTTTCTATTTCCAGGTGTTCTTCAAAATAACGACGGTTATATAAACCTGTGAGTGCATCAGTAATGGAGAGCTTTAAAAAATTCTTGTTCATCTGGGTGAGTTCAGCTTTTTGCGCTTTGAGCTCTTTAACGTTATGGCGCAACTGCTTATCTGCAAAATCAACCCGTGTTTGTAATTCATTATTAACGTCATTAAGTTGTTTGTTTAATTTATTAAATTGTTGAGCGAGATGACCAAATTCATCATTGCTTTGCAGTGGTATGTGTTTTGCAATTTTTGTTTCATCAGAAATGGTAAGTGCTTTCGAAATAATGGTCACCGGGCGAATGATAAGGTAAGACAACGCAATAAATTCACCCAACACAATGATTAACGTTATAAAGAGTTCACGTTGCAGGAATTTAAAACGTTGTGCATTTATGTGTTTGTAGGTAGTGCTGGTATTCAGACCCAGTGTTAGTTCACCTAATTTATCGGAGTTCAGCATGATGTTTTCAACAAACAGCTGCATGCGCTGCGGATCGTTTATGAGCGTGCCTGATTGAGAAAGAGTTTTACCTTTTGTATTCGTTACCTTGGCATAACCCACTTCTTTTGAGAGTGTTATTTCTTTTAGCAAAAGGTGGATGGTGTGGTAGTCATAGCCGACCACACTATAGATGAGGGATTTGGAAACAAAGCGACTAATATCACTGCCACGATTATTAATTTGTTCCAGTATGCGTTGTTTTTCTTCGTTAAGTGTTAACCAGCTACTGACAGTAAGCGTTGTTAACAACACCGCGACGAGCACCAGTAGGAGTTTTTGCCGAATACCAAAACGAAATAAAAAATTGGGTATGAAATTCACAGCAGTCTATTCGAAGCCTATATATTAAAGGAGAATGATATTTATTTATCGGCTGAAAGTGAATTGACTTTAGTAATACCTGTCGGGTTAAAAATATGTAACTAATTGAATTTGATGTCTTAAGTGAAAATTAAGACCTGAGCACGGAGGTTACCATTGCATTAAAATCCACTGGTTAACATTGGCTTTTTTAATGTCGGTCTCAGTGGCATCCAGTACCCCGTCACCATCGCTATCATATAGGTAATAAGGTTGGCCTGATTTAGGCGTTACTTTTGCGTAGCGAAGTATGCCGCGTACACGAACTTCTTCAATGGTGGCCTCTTTTTTCTGAATGATGGTCACTTCGGTATTATCATTGGGCGATGGCACGGATGAGGGAATTGAGTCATCGAGTGTATTGCTCTCATTGATTGTCGGTGGTGCGGGCGGTTCCTGGAGTGTGTCGGCGGCAAAAATTGCTTTGCTGAATCCAAATAGGAATAAAGCGAATAAAAATATTTTGCTGTGGAGCTTGAGCATGGTGTTTTCCTTTTCCTGAAATAAAATGAGATTAGAGTAAGGATATTTTTTCCACATCTTCATGGGACGGTTCAAAACCAACTTCTTCGTAATGCTTAAAGATAGCTTCAAGAATTTCTTCTGGGCTATCAATGATCTGCATCAAGTCTAAATCTTCGGCGCTTACCGTGCCCTCGCTTACCATGGTTTGCCTAATCCAGTTAATTAAGCCTTCCCAGAATGGACGGTGTACAAGAATAATAGGAATTTTTCGTGTTTTACCGGTTTGTACCAGAGTGAGTATTTCAGCAAGTTCGTCGAGTGTGCCGAAGCCGCCGGGTAATACAACATAGGCGGAGGCATATTTAACAAACATAACTTTGCGAGAAAAAAAATGTCGAAAGGTGAGTGAAATATCCTGAAAGCTATTGCCGGACTGTTCGTGTGGGAGTTGTATATTTAAACCAACGCTGGGGGATTTGCCCTCAAAGGCGCCTTTATTTGCAGCTTCCATAATCCCTGGGCCGCCGCCGCTAACAACAGAAAAACCAGCATCGGATAGCGTGCGTGCGATGTCGACAGTTAATTGATAATAAGGGTTATCTGGTTTTGTTCGAGCCGAACCAAAAATGCTGACGGAAGGGCTTATTTTTACCAGTCGCTCAAATCCTTCAACGAATTCGGCCATAATCTGGAAAATTTTCCAGGATTCACGTGTAAGCTGGGTATCGTTTACCGGGCTTAGGCCGGGGTGAATATTCTTGGGAGGTTTAGTCATGGATTATCTTTATTTAGTGTGTTTATTTAGAGTATAGACTTTATTTTTATTTGTTTCGCCGTGTTATTGAGAGTTATGTTATATAACTCGAATGTATGCCATTAGGTATTGTGGTGGTTAAATTTTTATTTATAGTTTCTTTAAGTAACCGATGGCAGTTAGAATAGCCGAATTCTATTTCGACAAGGCTACAGTTAAATTATGTCAACAAAAAACAATCCACCCTTTTTACTTGTCGATGGTTCATCTTATTTATTTCGCGCCTACCATGCGATGCCGGGGTTTACCAATTCAAAAGGTGAGGCAACCGGTACCATTTATGGTGTGACCAATATGTTACGCAAACTGGTGAGTGAATATCAGCCCAGTCATATTGCTGTGGTGTTTGATGCCAAGGGTAAAACATTTCGGCACGAGATGTTTAAAGAATACAAAGCCAATCGGCCGCCGATGCCAGATGATTTGCGCGAACAGATTCAACCGGTACACAACATTGTTGAAGCCATGGGCTTACCGTTGATATGCGTTAGTGGTGTAGAGGCCGATGATGTTATTGGTACGTTGGCACATCAGGCCACCACAATGGGGATAGATACACTTATCTCAACCGGCGATAAAGATATGGCGCAGTTGGTCAATAAACATGTTTCGTTAATTAATACTATGACTGATGTTTATAGTGATGTGGATGGTGTCAAAGAAAAGTTTGGTGTTACACCGGAACAAATTATTGATTACCTGGCCTTAATGGGTGACAAAGCCGATAACATTCCAGGTATTCCAAAAGTTGGTCCTAAAACAGCGGTAAAGTGGTTAGAAGCCTACGGAACAATTGACAATATTATTCAGCATGCCGATGAAATTAAAGGCAAAGTGGGTGAAAGCCTGAGAGACAATTTAGCGCAATTACCTTTATCGCAAGAGCTTACCACCATTAAGTGCGATGTCGAATTAGACTGTACTCCCAAAACACTCGTGCATGCCGATCCGGATATTGAAAGCTTGCGTGAATATTTTAGCCGTTATGAGTTTAGAACCTGGCTGGCGCAACTCGATGATACTGCGAATGGTTCAAGCAGTGCGTCAGTTGTTGTGGCTAAACAAACAGTGGCGGTTGATTATGAAAAAATCCTCAGCGAAAAACAATTAACAGCATGGTTAAAAAAATTAGTCGCTGCCGATGTGTTTGCTTTTGATTTGGAAACAACCAGTCTGGATTATATGCAGGCAGAAATTGTCGGCCTTTCTTTTTCGGTCGAAGCAAATAAAGCTGCCTATGTACCATTGGCGCACTGCTACGAAGATGCCCCCGTGCAATTGCAACGTGATAGTGTTTTAGCCTTATTAAAACCGTTACTTGAAGACGCAAACATTGCCAAGCTAGGCCAGAATTTAAAATATGATATGAGCGTGCTAGCGAATGTCGGCATAAATATGCAAGGGATTAAATACGATACTATGCTGGAGTCTTATGTTTTAGATAGTGTTGCTGGTCGGCATAATATGGACGCGTTGGCATTACGTTTTTTAGACAAGCATACCATTCACTTCGAAGACATTGCCGGTAAGGGCGCGAAACAAATCACCTTTGATTATGTCGATGTTGACAAGGCTACCGAATATGCCGCAGAAGATGCCGATGTTACCTTGCAATTGCATCATGCCATTTGGCCGAAGTTGAGTGAATCAGAAACACTTAAAAAAGTTTTTACTGATATAGAAATGCCTTTGTTGCCGGTGTTATCGCGAATGGAACGTCGCGGTGTATTACTCGATACAGCAGCACTTAAAAAACAAAGCGGCCAATTAGCCGAGCGCGTCGCCGAGTTAGAATTGCAAGTGCATAACCTCGCTGGTGAAGAGTTTAATTTGGGTTCACCTAAACAATTGCAAAAAATATTATTTGAAAAATTAGAGTTACCGATTATTTCAAAAACACCGAAAGGTCAGCCATCAACGGCTGAATCTGTATTAGTTGAGCTAGCCAATGATTATGACTTACCGAAACTGCTTTTAGAATATCGTTCACTGGCAAAATTAAAGTCGACCTATATCGACAAGCTACCCAAAATGATCGATGCCAATACTGGTCGCATTCATACTTCATATCATCAGGCAGTGGCTGCAACTGGTCGACTGTCTTCGACCGATCCAAACTTACAAAATATTCCGGTACGCACCGAAGAAGGTCGGCGTATTCGTAAAGCATTTATTGCCAACAAAGGTAACAAAATTTTAGCTGCTGATTATTCGCAAATTGAATTGCGCATCATGGCTCATTTATCTAAAGACACGGGTTTAGTCAGCGCATTTGAAAACGGTGTCGATGTGCATAGTGCCACCGCGGCCGAAGTATTCAACGTAGATGTAAGCGCAGTAACAAAAGAACAACGCCGTCGTGCCAAAGCAATTAACTTTGGTTTAATCTACGGTATGTCGGCATTTGGTTTAGCTAAACAGCTTGATATACAACGGCATGAAGCGCAGTCCTATGTGGATCTCTATTTCGAACGTTATCCAGGTGTAAAACAGTATATGGAAAGCACTCGTAAAATTGCCAGTGAACAAGGTTACGTAGAAACAGTTTTAGGTCGCCGGCTTTACCTACCGGATATCAATGCACGTAATGGCATGCGTAGACAATATGCCGAGCGCACTGCCATTAACGCGCCGATGCAGGGCACCGCAGCCGATATTATAAAAATTGCAATGATCAACCTAGATACGGAACTGGAAAATTCTGAACTCGAATGTGCCATGCTAATGCAAGTGCACGATGAGCTGGTTTTTGAAGTTAATGAAAAAGATTTGGATAAGGCAAGCAAGCTTATTAATACCTCGATGGTTGAAGCGATTACGCTTAGCGTGCCATTAGTGGTGGATATAGGTATTGGTGACAACTGGGATGAGGCGCATTAACCGACATAAAAAAATAATTTTAATTTTTTTTGAACTAACTTTATTGAAGTCAGTCAGAGGGGTATATGTTTAGGCATATACCTCCGTCAAACTCCCTCATACATTTTTGGCGGATTGTTAAAAAGCCGGTTCCCCAAGCCGGCGCTCTTGGCCTCGGTGATTAGTCCCCCCACAGACACACCGAGGTTTTTTTAATTCTGCGAATGCTGAGCGGTTCGATTACGGCGTTATAATTTTACTCAAAATGCTCAGTAAGTATCCGCAGGAGGTTTTTGTTTTACTGTTATAGATACTTTTACCGTTGTCCTAGAGTTTCCTCCTGAAACAGCAATTTAGAAATAATTTGTGGTATTTATCAGTAAAAGTTTATTAGCAAATACTAAATATTGAGAAATAGCTCTCAAAACGCTTAAAAACTACACTAAAAATGAAAATAATGATGTACAGGAAGTCTTTTTGGGTTAACCTGTGGGTTAACCCGCTATGACCCTGGTGGGTTAATTAAGGTACGTCAGGTCTATCACCCCATGAGAAACTGACGAATCGTTGCCCTGGAATATACCTCTCCCACAACCCTGGTATTCCGGGGCTTTTTCTTGCCTGTTATTTTTTATCCGAATTTCTTTTGACACATATCAATTCGTTAAATTTTTCTGCTTGTTTCTGTTGCGAATATTGACTATTACTTTTAATGAGTTAACACGCAAAATAAAGGGAAAGCAAAATGAAAACGATTACTGTCTATCTTGATGAGTCTTTAAGTACCCACGATATGCTTAAACTAAAACGTGAAATTATGGCCTTGCCGCATGTGACTGATGTTGAGCATCCACGTCATGCTGAGCATGATTTAACAATTGATTATGAAGCACATGCAGAAATGCCTGGCATGGTTTTAAAAGAACTGCGTAGCAAGGGTTTTCACCCGGACGTTGTCTCTGCGTGAAGATGCAAGTGGAATGGAGCTGTAAACTAGGCTGCAATATCATCATGAAAGTGATGTTGGCTTAAGTATATTCATTCCATTTGTCTAGTACAGCCCAAACTTCTTCTAAGCCGTCGCCTGACTTGGATGAAAACATTTGCACGCTTACCTGTTGGTAATGGCCTATCATCTTACGAACTTTTAATAAGTTACCTTTAGCGGCACCAAATTTTAATTTGTCGGCCTTGGTTAATAGAATATGTACGGGGCGTTGTAAGCTGTTACACCATTCAAGCATTTGCTGGTCGAGATCGGTCATGGCGTGGCGAATATCCATCAGCAGGATGATTCCCTTTAGAGCTAAACGGTTTTCAATGTAGTCCGCCATATTTTGCCCCCAGCGCTGGCGCATATGGCCGGGTACTTTTGCAAAGCCGTAACCGGGTAGATCCACTAATCGGTGGGTTTTATCTAGTTCAAAAAAAACCAAATGCTGGGTTCGTCCGGGTGTTTTACTGGTGCGGGCAAGACCAGTTTGGTGGGTGATTCTATTGATGGCACTGGATTTCCCCGCATTGGAGCGGCCAGCAAAGGCTATCTCATAGCCTGAATCGAGCGGCCCGGAGTGTTTTTTGGGAACACTACATATAAAGGTGGCTTGTTGATAAACCGGGTGAGCTTGCTTGAGAGGTTTTTTTGTTGCCATATTCAGCTGAAATTCAGGTTGCCTGGGTTAATGTATTTAGGTTTATTTAATTTGAGCTCAAGATACTGTTAGTTTATGCCGTTATACTGATGTAAATCATAGAAATAGCCGGTGCGACTTGACCATTGAGACGGCAATGGGTATAAAGTGCATCAAATTTTAATCGTTTGGGGCGTTTGTGCAGGTGAAGTATACCGTAGTTACAGTGTCATTTTGATACTGTCTTGTCGATTACCCTGAAACTTATACAAAATATTAGATAACTTGGAGTTAAACATATGAAAACATTAGCAATTATCGCAACATCTGCATTAATGATTGGCGTCTCGACAAACGTTTCTGCGAACGGCCAGAAAGATTATCAGACAGCTTGTTTTGCCTGCCATGGTACTGGCGCTGCGGGTGCCCCTAAAGTGGGTGATAAAGGTGCCTGGAAAGCACGTATCGCGCAAGGTAAAGCGACGCTTTATAAGCATGCCATTAAGGGTTTTAAAGGTAAAAAAGGTTTTATGCCTGCTAAAGGTGGTTCAAGCTTAAGTGATGACGCTGTAAAGGCCGTTGTTGATTACATGGTCAAAGGTAGTAAATAAGTTTAAACTCTTCTTAAGCTAAAACCTTGTTAGATCGATTAAGCATCGTTCTAACAAGGTTTTATTCCAAAGGTTTAAATCAAGGTAAAAATTAATGAAAATCCAAATTAAAATGCTTGTTGCCAGTTTAGTATTATTCGTTAGCGCGGCACCGGCTATGGCTGCAGGTAACGCTCAGGCCGGCAAAGCAAAAGCACAGGTTTGTTTTGCTTGTCATGGTGCGAATGGTGCTGCACCAGCAAATCCAGCATGGCCTAAAATTGCTGGCCAACATGCAAAATATATCGCTAAACAATTAGCCGATTTCAAAAAAGGTTCAAGCCGTAAAGATCCTGCTATGGCAGGCCAAGTTGCAAGCTTAAGCGATGCTGATATGGCTAACTTAGGTGCCTACTTTGCAGAACAAACACCAAAAGCAGGTGGTGCGGACAAATCTAAAGTTGTGCTTGGTAAACGCATCTATGCTGGTGGCAATGAAAAAAGTGGTGTAGCGGCTTGTGCAGGTTGTCATTCGCCTACTGGTGCGGGTAATCCGGCAGCTAACTTTCCACGTTTAAGCAGTCAAAATGCAGCATATATTGTTAAGGCTTTAAATGACTTTGCAAAAGGTGTTCGTTCTAATGACGCAGGCAGTATGATGCGTACGATTGCAGAGCGTATGACCGATGCAGAAAAAAGCGCAGTGGCTTCCTATATTGAAGGTTTACATTAATTTGCAGTAATCTAGAGTCACAGCAAAAAAAAGGATGGCAGTTTGTCATCCTTTTTTTATGCTTAAAGATAAAAACTGAAATGAACTTCCTTTTGTCAGGTTTTTAGAATAAAAAATCAAAACTGATCTCACTCCTCTTTCCCTTTATAATACAGCGCTATGAATCCTACGAATCAAGCGAATCCCTCGAGTTTAAATAATAATGTAAGCAGGCACCATAAAAGTGTCTGGCTTGAAGTTTTAGGTTCGATGAATCTGGCGATTAGTATTTTAGTGGTGGTTGCCATTGCCGCCATTATCGGCACAGTGCTACAGCAGAACCAGCCTTATACTAATTATATAATAAAGTTTGGCCCGTTCTGGCATGAAGTTTATCTTGCGCTAGGTTTGTATGACGTTTACTCGGCGGTATGGTTTTTACTGTTGCTTGGTTTTTTAGTTTTATCGACCAGTGTTTGTGTGTATCGAAATACGCCGATCATGTTACGTGAAATGCGACAGTTTCGGTTGCATGCTAAAGCTAAAAGTTTAAAGAGTATGAAGCATTCAGCAGTTTGGTCAATCGATGCAACGCTTACAACAAGCGACCATATTATGCAGAAAACTAAACTATATTTATCTCAGTTTGGTTTGCAGTTGCGTGATGAGTCTTTTGATTCGCACCATACTCTGGTGGCAAAAAAAGGCGCAGCAAACAGGCTGGGTTATATTTTCACCCATGTTGGAATGATTGTTTTACTCGTTGGTGGTTTGATTGATGGCAATATCCCGCTGAAAATAAAAGAATGGACCGGCCAGTTAAAGATTGAGAAGCGTGACCTGCCCGCTAAAGATGTGCCGGATATTAGTCGCTTAAAAGCGCAAGATTCTTTATCTTTTCGTGGTTCCATCACCTTACCTGAAGGATCAACAAGTGATTTTGTTTTCTTAAACGTTAGAGATGGTTACCTGGTACAGGAATTACCATTCGCTATTGAGCTTAAAGATTTCAGGATTGAACATTATGAATCCGGTCAGCCAAAATCATTTGAAAGTGATTTGATTATTCATGATGTGGCTGAGGATGGTGTCTCTAAAAATAGTTTCGCTTCTACCATATCGGTTAATCATCCATTAACGTATAAGGGCTATGCTATTTACCAGGCGAGCTTTGGTGATGGTGGTACACAGTTACAATTAACGGCTCGAAGATTTTCTGATGACAGTCAAAGCGTCAAGCTGCAGGGTGAGGTGAGTAAGAATACGGTCGTAGACAAGTTTAAAGAAAAATATATTATTGAATTTGGTGATTTTAAAAAATTCAATGTTAATCCCAATAAAGATAAAAGTATTCGCAAAAAATTTATAAATTATGGTTCGAGTATAATATTTAAAGTGCGTGATGCAAGCGGTCAGGCGCGTGAGTATATGAATTATATGTCGCCGGTTGAGTTGAATAAGCGTTACTACTATATTTCAGGAATGCGTCAGTCTGTATCGGACGATTTTACTTTTTACCATATTCCGGTCGATAGCAATGCCAGCATGGAACGTTTTTTCAAATTCTATTCACTACTATACGACGATATGCGTTTAAAACAAATGGCAACGGTAACCGTGGTCGATTCAGTCAAAGATTCAGATAAAAAGAATTATGCTTTGCAGCAGAACGTGGTTAGCGCAATGATAAGAATTGTCACTCTGTTCAGGCAGGGTGGTTTTGCTGAAATTGAAAGTGATATTAAGGCAAAAGTGCCTGCCGAAAAAGTACTAGCGGTAACCAATGCCTCGATGTCGGTATTAAAGGAGGCGCTGCAAAATATGTATCTGCTTCTTTTAAGTGAAGAAGGCATCGATATTAATGCCGGTGTCAGTGAACGTGATGAGAAGTTTTTTGAAGATGCCATAACGGCAATGGCTAATTTTTCTAATTATGGCACTCCCTTCTATCTGCAGCTGACTGATTTCGAACAACGTGATGCATCCGGCTTACAAATAGCAAGGGCACCGGGAAAAAATATTGTTTATCTCGGTTGCCTGTTATTAATTGTGGGTATTTTTATGATGTTTTATGTTGCCCAGCAACGTTTTTGGTTAATGGTTGTCAGAAAGCCGGGGGATAAACTGGAAATTATCTTTGCCGGCAGCACTAATAGAAATGAATTTGGTTTTAGTAAGCGATATAATGAATTGGCAACGCAGTTAAAGGCTTTAATTTTAAATGAGAAATCACGGTTGTCCCGTTAACTTGAATCTAATGTTGTTGAAATATGAAGCACAGTGTCCACGTATATGATAATACTATCGCCACTGGACATGGAATGGGGGAGACTGACTAACGGACTCGCTATTCGCCATCCCTGGCCACTCGACTGCTTCTTCCATGAAGCAGACGGTCCGTTAGTCAGTCTCCCCCATTCCATGCCCGGCTTTGTGTGCTCGTTTCAAAAGTTAACGGGACGGCAGTAATGAGAAATAATAATTTAGGTAATGATTTATGAATGAAAATATTCTTCCTCAACAATTTCAAACTCAAAGCTGGTTAAAGGCTTTAAGCATTTTTGACTGGCTGTTTGCGCTTGCCATGATCGTAGGTACAGTTTATGCCTATACACAATATTCCGGTTTTATGGACGACTATGAAGTTGGAATTTTATTTGGCTCGGCACTTTCGCTTATCGGTTTAGGCTGGGCATGGAAACCGTCACGCTTATTATTTGTGATGGTGGCAATTTTAAGTTTGTTTGCTATTAGCATATATAACCCGGCAATGCAGGCATTAGCCGTAAAAGGTTTTAGCGGCCAGACAGCGATTGACTTATTAACCAACGATAAAGAACAGTCAAAGTTCTTTTTAAAGTTTTTAATTTCAAGCACCTCAGCCACTATGTGGATGAGCGCCCTGTTTTTTATGGCAACCATTACTTACTTTATTGAGTTATTTGGTCGTAGTGAATTTGCTGGTAAGGTTGCCACTGCAATGACATGGTCAGCGGTGACGATGGGTTTTGTTGGCCTGATGGTGCGTTGGTTTGAATCGTATCTGATTGGTGCGGATGTTGGTCATATCCCGGTTAGTAATTTGTATGAAGTGTTTATTTTGTTCGCCATTATTACCGCGATGATTTATCTCTACTACGAAGCACATTACGAAACTCATGCCATGGGTGGTTTTGTGTTACTTGTTATTTCTGCTTCGGTTTGTTTTTTACTCTGGTATCATTTTGCTAAAGGCGCATCCGAAATCAAGCCGCTTGTTCCTGCGCTGCAAAGTTACTGGATGAAGATTCATGTGCCCGCAAACTTTGTCGGCTATGGCGCTTTTGCACTGGCATCGATGATTGGCGTGGCATTTTTAATTAAAGAGCGGGCACTGCATAAAAGCCCATCGGGTTTACTGGCTGTTCGTTTACCCGCTCTGGATATTCTTGATGACGTGATGTACAAATCCATTGCGCTGGGCTTTGCTTTTTTTACTATTGCAACGGTGCTTGGTGCAATGTGGGCGGCAGAAGCATGGGGTGGCTATTGGTCATGGGATCCAAAAGAAACCTGGGCGCTTATTGTTTGGCTTAATTATGCAGCCTGGCTGCATATGCGCTTTACCAAAGGTTGGCGTGGCGCGCCAATGGCATGGTGGGCGGTAATTGGTTTATTTGTCACAACCTTTGCTTTTTTAGGTGTTAATATGTTTTTGTCGGGTTTACATTCGTATGGTGAACTGTAACTTGCAGGTGATATAGTTTTTAGTCGATATCCTGATGGCTGTCCTATTATTATGCTGTTTATTGTTTTAAAGTTTAACTCATTGTGCTGAACTCAATGCGGCATTAACGGACTAATAACCGTTATAAAAATAAAGAAAGATCTAAGGAGATTTTCGTGTTTAATCGTTTTAAAAGATATGCCAGTTTGGCGACATTGCTTATTCTGTCAAATATTGCCGTTTCTGCTCACGCGGCCAGTTATGCAGAGGGCATTGAATACTTGAAGATTAATCCAGCGGTTTCGACGACGGTTGATAAAGGCCAGATCGAAGTGGTCGAACTATTTTGGTATATGTGCCCCCATTGTTTTCGTTTTGAGCCTGATATAAACGAATGGAAAAAAACCAAACCAAAGAATGTTGTTTTTAAACGTGTACCGGCCATTTTTTCTCCGCGCTGGCGTTTTTTCGCCAAGGTGTATTACACCATTAAATTACTGGGCATCGAAGACAAAATTCATGCTGAGCTGTTTAATGAACTGCATGAAAAACGTGCGCGGTTAAGTAATGAAGCGGCCATGGCAAAATTTATTGAGAAGCATGCTGGCATTAAAAAGAAAAAGTTTATGGATGTATTTAACTCGTTTAGTGTGGACGCAAAAGTACGTAAAGCAGAAGACTTGAGTAAACGTTATCAAGCACAGGGCGTTCCAACCTTGATAGTGAATGGTAAATGGCGTACAGGTGGTTCTATCGCTGGAGGCCATAAAGGGATGATTAAAGTATTGAATCATCTTATTAAAATTGAATCCAAGTAAGATAAACACAAGATACAGTTGAGTTTATATAAGGATTATCGACGGGGTTATTTTTAAAGGTATTGCTAACGAAGCCGATATTCTTCTATTACACTTAAAAATAAAGTGAAAATAAAAGTGATAACGGGAAATTGAATGAAAGCGGCTGAGTTATTTGTAAAATGTCTTGAAAATGAAGGGGTTGAGTATATTTTTGGTATTCCCGGAGAGGAAAACCTGGATGTAATGGACGCCTTGCTTGATTCCCCAATCAAGTTTATCACCGTTCGTCATGAGCAAGGCGCGGCCTTTATGGCCGATGTTTATGGGCGCTTAACCGGTCGAGCCGGTGTTTGCCTAGCAACACTCGGGCCGGGTGCCACCAACCTAGTTACCGGGGTGGCCGATGCCAATTTAGACCACGCTCCGCTGGTGGCCATTGCCGGGCAAGCCAGTACTCATCGTTTGCACAAAGAGTCGCATCAAGTGCTCGATTTAGAGCTGATGTTCCAGCCCATCACAAAATATTCCTCCCGGATCTTATCGCCTAGTGTTATTACTGAAGTGGTGCGCAAGGCCTTTAAGGTGGCGCAAACTGAAAAGACCGGTGCAACGTTTATTGAGTTCCCGGAAAACATTGCCGAAATGGATATTGAAGATATTCCGATCGAAACTAAAAACCCCCAATCACCCGAACCACCGTCTAGCAAGGTAACTGCGGCGGCAAAAATGATTTCGGCGGCGAGCAATCCGATTATTCTCGCTGGTAATGGCGTTATTCGTGGCCATGCCTGTAAAGAGCTAGCTGAGTTTGCTGCAGCGTTGAAAATCCCAGTCGCCAATACCTTTATGGCCAAAGGTGTTATTCCCTTCAGGCATCCAATGGCATTAGGCAGTGCCGGTTTACAGGCGGACGATTATATTAGTTGTGGCTTTGCCAAAGCCGATTTAATTATTTGCATCGGTTACGATTTGGTTGAGTACCATCCTTATCTATGGCATCAGACAAAAGACAGAAACATTATTCATATCGATCAAAATCATGCCGAGGTCGATGCCTATTATTCCGTTGATATTGGCGTAGTGGGTGATATTACTCATTCTCTGCCGCGCATTGCAAAACAGGCAACGCCTTCGAATGCGAATGCAATGCATGCGCTGCGTAATGCACTTGTTGAAGATATGAATCAACATAAAGATTCTTATTCCGTTCCGGTTAAACCGCAAAAAATAATTTGGGACTTACGCACAGCAATGGGCTTAGAAGACATTGCCATCAGTGATGTTGGCGCGCATAAAATGTGGATGTCGCGTATGTTTCGTTGCGAATATCCTAATACCTGTTTAATTTCAAATGGTTTTGCCAGCATGGGTATTGCTGTGCCGGGAGCGATTGCGGCAAAGCTCGTTAACCCCGATAAAAAAGTAGTGGCGGTAACCGGTGATGCGGGATTTTTAATGAACTCGCAGGAAATTGAAACGGCCATGCGGCTGGGAACGGCGATTGTTATTTTAATCTGGTCAGACAATGCCTATGGCTTAATCGAATGGAAGCAAATGAACCAGTTTAATCGGCCATCCAATATTAAATTTACAAATCCAGATTTTGTAAAGTACGCAGAGGCGTTTGGTGCAAAAGGCTACCGCATAGAAAAAACTGAAGATTTATTACCGACACTAAAAAAAGCGTTAGCGGATGACACCGTAAGTATTATTGATTGCCCGGTCGACTATAGCGAAAACCTCAAGCTAACCAGCAAGCTGGGTGAAATGGTCTGCCCAATTTAAGCCGTAAAATAATGATGAGCACAGAAAAAAAGATACTTAAAATAATGAGCTACAATGTGCAAGTGGGTATTGCTACCGATAAGCCACACCAATATTTATTGCATAGCTGGAAGCACTTAATTCCGCATACTTTTCGGTTAACCAATCTGGATCGGGTTGCCGATTTAATTCAGGAATACGACATAGTTGGTCTACAGGAAATTGATGGCGGCAGTATACGCAGTAACTTTATTAACCTGGCAGAATTTCTTGCCGAACGCGCAAACTTTCCCTTCTGGTATCATCAGGTCAATCGTAATCTGGGGCAATTTGCACAAAATGCGAGTGGCTTATTAAGTCGTTATCAACCCGATGAAGTAACCGATATAAGACTGCCCGGCTTTATTCCGGGGCGACGTGCGATTATGGCGCGTTATGGTGAAGGTGAGTTTGCTCTAAATATTTTTATTCTTCATCTTTCGCTGGGTAAACGAGCTCGTTTAAATCAGCTCGATTTTATAAGTGATTTTGTTAATGATTCCGCCCATACGATTCTAATGGGCGACTTAAACTGTAACGCTAATAGCGACGAAATGAATTTATTATTCCGTAAAACAAACTTACGCCGTTCAGAATACGAGTGCCATACCTTTCCGAGCTGGCGGCCACATCAACCTATCGACCATATATTAGTTAGCTCCAAGTTAAATGTGCTGAAAATAAAGGCGCTATCGAACGCCTATTCTGACCATCTGCCCATCGTGATGGATGTCGAATTGCCAGAAGGATTGGCGTTAAACGAAATTGACTACCCTGCCAGCAAAGTAAGAGTCAGTGTGTAACGATGGTTTTTGGTAAAAAACCAAAAGAGGATGCTTCGCCACCCACTCAATGGAAAAAGAAATACTACGATAGTCTTGACGACTTAGAATACAAAGAAGAACAATGGCATCAGGTTGAAAAATTATTACGTAATGCCGTTGTGCGTATCAGTTTGGCCGCTGACCCAGCCCATCAACACTTAAATAAATTACTCAATACCTTACGTGATGATATCCGTAACGGCAAAGATAGTTTAAATTTAAAAAAACAGATAGACAAAGTAGTTTCTGTTATCCGCGACCTTGATACCGAGTTAGAGACAGATGATAATGAAATTAACCATTATTCAGCTAAAAAATTAGTCGATGAATGTATCAATCGGGTTCAATGGACAACGAAGGCGCAGCAATTCAAGCGTGGCCTGGCTCGGCAGTTTAATGCAATTAAAGATGATGAAGTTCAAAAATTCATTCATTCGTTTACTAAACTGGTTAATCAGGAATTACTCTGGTACGAAGAAGAGCTAAAGTCGAAAGATAATGAGCCGCTGCAACCTGCTGTCAGTTACGATAACAAAACTGAATCTGATGATAAGCTACAAAGCGAACCATCCGCAGAATACAAAGTTGAAAAAGCTGCCAAAACTGAAGCTAACGAAACGCCTGAACAAACGAAAGAACCACAACTTGAATACCCCGTTTTATTGTTAACACTATTAAAAGATATACCCGATACATTAATTAGTGAAGAGCAAGTTAGAACATTAAGGCTAAAAGCTGCAACAAGTAAAACACGCCAAGAGGCAATAAAATGTATTGAGCAAATTACCAGTAGTTTAAGCGCCCAGTCTAAGAACGATTTAGATGAGAATGAAGTTGTAAATAGTACATTCTCAAGCGAAGCTGTAAATTTATTGATTGAATTTTTAGAGCTTATTACCCTACCCGATGAATTAAGCACCCAGGCCGAAACAATACGCCAAACACTTATTTCCGAACCCGATAAAGTCAAGCTATGTCTTAATCAAACGGTTGAGCTGGTTATGGCTTTGCAGTGTGAGATTAAAGATGAAAGAAAAGAGTTAGAAGGATTTTTAGCTGAATTAAGTACACGCTTACAGGAAATAGATAATGAGATAAAAAAAATATCCGGTGTCGGCAGCAAACGGAGTGAGAATTTAAAACAGGCAGAGGATAGTCTGAGTGAAGCAGCCGATAATATCGAAAATTTATTAAACAAAGAAACAAACATTGATACCCTAAAAGACAGTGTAAAGTCACACGTTATTATGATCCGTCATCATATGGACACGTTCTTTAGCGAAGAAAAAAAACAGCAAAGTTATTCCGATGAAGCTGTGCAACAACTGGCAAAAGAATTAATAATAGTAAAACGTGAAGCTGAAGCTTTACGCGAACAGCTTGAACATAAAAGACTGCAGGCAACTCACGATACTTTAACAAGAATACCCAATCGACTCGCCTACGATGAATGGATAGAACAGGAGCATGACCGTTTTGTAAAATATAATACTCCCTTTGTGCTCATGGTATGGGATGTTGATTTTTTCAAGAAAGTAAATGACGGCTTTGGCCATCAGGCCGGCGACAAGGTATTAAGGGTGATAGCGCAAATGATAACGGAAAACATTCGCGATGCCGATTTTGTTGCGCGCTATGGTGGTGAAGAATTTGTTGTGGTGTTACCCGGCACATTGCAAGACGCAGCAATGAAAGTTGCCAACAACATACGCCTGGCAATAGAAGCCTGCGCTTTTCATTTTAGAGACAAGCCGGTAAAAGTAACTGCGTCGGCAGGCATAGCCGAAATACGTGAAAACGAAAGCGTGCAAATGTTATTTGAGCGAGCCGATAAAGCCTTGTACAAAGCAAAAGAAAGCGGCCGTAATATTTGTATTGCAGGTTAATAATGCAACAAAAAATAACAGGATTTCACCTTGACGAAGAAAGCCACTGGGTAGCCGACTTAGAATGTGGGCACACACAACATGTACGCCATGATCCGCCCTGGCAGAATCGGGGCTGGGTTATAAGTGAAAAAAGCCGTCGGAAAAAAATTGCTAGCGAGCTGTTTTGTAAAAAGTGCTTATTAGATTAATTAAAAATCCCTTTATACCGTGTCTAACAATCTCTGAATATGTTTAAAATTTAAACAAAACCTGCTTTAAATATAGCTACTAAAAATATAACGCTAACGTTCCTTAGCTTGTTTGTTGTTATTCTGTAATAAAATAAATATGCTTTACGCCAAGCAAGTAAATGTAGCCAGTCAATAGGCTCTGCATAATTTGCAGCAGAAATAGAAGAAAAACTAGGAGTGAGGGGTAATTAAATAAATTCGGTAGACCTAAAAAATATTTTAAGTAAATGAAGCAGCTTACTTTTAATTTAGTATATTAGAGGTGCCTGTGTACTGACCTTAAGTATCCGAATAAAAGAAAAAAGCCTTACATCTTTAACCAATGCAAGGCTTTGCTCTAATAAAGATGACTATAATTATTTTTTCTGGTGGTTCTTATATTTAAAATTTAATCCGGCAAGCCCAATAAGAAAAAGAACTAAAGTCCCAGGCTCAGGAACAGGTACATTACCATAAGTTAAATTATCATAAAGAACAGTGAAGTCACTACCTTCATTTTTTGCATTTAAAATAACGCTAGTAAAGTACTCTGTTTTAGTGAGTGTGTCTGTCTTTATCAACGTATCATTCACATAATACTCAACGCCTGCGTCTGCAATAATAAATTTGAAATTATTAAATTCCCCAACATTAAATAAACTACTTAAAGATGAATCCCAACCGTTATAGCTATCCCATTTTGCTATTCCACCTACACCCGCTGAATCCACTTGATACTCAAGAATAGGATATGTCTTGGGGCCCCAGCCATTGATATCAAAAAAACCACTGTAGCCCACTGCCCATATACCACCATAGCGTTCGCCTGCATTCGTCCAAGTACTATCCACAAACATATCAATAGACAAGTAATTAGACTGGTTAATATTCATACGCATTCCACGCGTATCGGCAAAATTACTAATATTACCCTGGGTGCTACCGTCGATAGTCATTTTTAACTGATTGTTAACAATTGCGAAACCTGCTGGGGCTGAACGGTCAACAGACCAAGCTGCTAATGAGTCACCATTGTTAAATTGAAGTGTATTTAAGGCAGCAAATACAACATTAGGTAAAACTAACATTGCAGCAAAAAGCAGTATTATCTTTTTCATTTACCCTCTCCCTCTCCCTCTCCATAAAATTTAATACGTTATTAATTTAAAGTATCAACAAATCCGTTTATTCCGTTGTTATTCTGTTCTCTTACAAAACAAAGCGAGTTTGTATCATGTATCTAAATTAGTATTGCACTAAATCAGAAATGCTGGTATCACCCAAACGGGTTAACCCTATATGCAGAGTGTTTATTTATTAACCATATTTATTAGGGAAACAGAGTTAATCTAGAAAAGAGAGTCTTTTATTCACTGCTTTTATTTAGCTTTGAATATATTATTTAATATTTTTAAACGCAGCAATGATTTCCCGGCTACTGTCATAGTCTTTATCTTCGGCGATATTAAAAGCGGTAAACCCGGTGCTTTTGAGTACTTTTTTCCCTTGTTCTGAGTTCGTCAGAGTTACCATCGCATTTTGAATCGTCCGGGCTAATTTATCGTCCATTGAGCGGTTTACGGCCCAGGGTAAATGTGAGAAAGGTTGGCTTAAGCCGATAATTTTTAACTCAGACACGTCGACACCTATTTTTTTAAGTATCGGAAGTTTTAGTCCAATATCAGCAAGGCTTGCAGCATCCGCTTGTTTTAGGTAAGTTGCTAAGGTTGAATTTGGAGGGTTTTTGGCAGATTTAGATATATAATCTTTGCTGCTTAAGCCTGCCTGACTCAAGGTTACCTTATTTACAACATTGATTAGAAATGCTTTTTTACCTGCACCAAACAATATTGTTTTGTATTTAAGATCTTTTACGCTATCAATATAACTGTCTTTTCTAACGACAAAAGCCCCCCTTATTTTTTTTAACGAAAATTCTTCATTTTGAGCTATTACGCGATATCCCTTTTTCAGGTTTGATTCAATATAGTGCCACTGATTGTAATGCACTAAATCGTATTTATTCTTCATGGTGTTATCCCAGAAAACAGCGAAGTTTTTTGCAGGAACAATCACCACTTTTTTTCCTGTAATACTTGATAAATACTTCGCAAATGGCATGAATTTTTTCATTGTTAATTTTGCGCTAAAGCGGGGGAATATCCCAATTCGAAGGATATTTCCTTTTGCTATTACCGCATTACTCAGCCACAGATGGGAAACAATAGCCAAGATTAGAGTGTAAAATGTCTTTATCATTGCTCTGCACTGTTATTAGGTAAAATAGTAGGTAAAAATTGAATATAGATTTGAGTTTTGTAAAAGAAATTAAGTTCGCTCTGAAAATTAAAGCAAAATTAAGAGAAAAAGCAAGTTGAGTTCTAATACAGGGTAAGAGTGTTGATTTATTGTCTTTGTTTTAGGCCGTGAGCTATAAGAGATATAAATTATGGCAATATTAATGAGGAAATTTCGACCATCTTGCCTTTGACGAACAGGTGGTCTGGATGAAATGAAATTTAATTCGGGAAATACTGTCAGAATATCCCGTTTCGCGTTGCTGCGTCCAAGCTACGAGCATCTAGTCATACAGTACAGCAAGTATGCTCTTGCCGCAGTGTATAATATTTGAATGGTCAACAACCCCTAGCGAAAAACAGGGTTGTTCGTTATACTTCAGGCAGAATATTAGGCAGCTGGCGTCTTCATGTAACTTGCTGAATTGTATGGATAAAAAATATTGAAGGTTTAAAAAAATATGAAAGATAGTCAATTTGTAAATTATTTAATTGGTATTATTGGTGCGTTATTCGGGTTTTTACTTTTGATGGTTATTTTAGCGAAGTTAGTCGGTTCAGATGAACTGCCTCAGGATTCAATGGTAACTGAAGCCGTTAATAAGCGTATTAACCCTGTTGCCCAAGTGACCGTTGGTGAACCGAAAGTGGTTAAGGTAGCGGTGGTTAGCCCTAAATCTTCATATCAGGCCAGTTGTTTTGCCTGCCATGGTACTGGTGCTGCTGGCGCACCTAAACTGGGTGATAAAGCTGCCTGGAAAGCACGAATTGCGCAAGGTAAGCCAACTTTATATAAGCATGCTATCGGTGGTTTTAAAGGTATGCCGCCTAAAGGTGGTTCGAGCTTAAGTGATGCGGCGCTGAAAGAGGTTGTTGATTATATGGTTACAAGTTCTAAATAATTCTTTCAATTTAGAGTTTAAAAGCCGCTTTGTTAAGCGGCTTTTTTATTGGGCTAAAAATTCCAGCAGGTATCTGTCATTTGATATTTTTTTAATTTCCCGACACTAGCGCACGTAAACTTGAAAAATGCATCTGGCCTTTTTGTTTTTGTTCCTGCTTGCTTAAGGTCGAATTTGAGCCAAGCCAGTGCAAATCTTCTTTGGGTAACTCGTCGATAAAACGGCTTGGTTCGCAATCAACAATTTCGCCATAACGTTTACGTTGTTTTGCAAAACTCAGCGTCAGTGTTTTTTGTGCGCGCGTAATACCAACGTAAGCCAGACGTCTTTCCTCTTCAATATTTTCTTCTTCGATACTGGTTCGGTGTGGTAAAAGTTCTTCTTCCATACCGACAAGGAACACATGTGGAAACTCCAGCCCTTTTGCAGCATGCAATGTCATTAACGAAACATTATCACCGATGTCATCATCTTCATTACGTTCGAGTGTATCGATTAAAGTGAGCCTGGTAATAATATCGTGCAAGCTGGCTTGTGGTTTTTTTGTATGCAGCTTGCTGACCCAATCGATAAGCTCATTAACATTATCAATTTTGCGCAGTGCAATGGTCTCATCTTTGGCCGTATCCAATAACCATTGTTCATAGTTTATATCCTGTATAACACGCTTTAAAGCGGCAACCGGTGAATCATTTTCTGCGGTATGTGCAACATCTAAAATCCACTGGGCGAAATCATTCAGGTTTTCCTGCGCACGTTTCTTAAGTCCAGTGGTTATGTTGCTTTCAAAACAGGCGCTAAAAAGACTATGATCATATTTAGAAGCAAAATCATTCAGCGCTTCAAGCGTACTCGGGCCTATTTCCCGGCGCGGTGTATTTACAATACGAATAAAGGCATTATCATCTTCCGGGTTGGCAATTAAACGTAAATAAGAAAGTAAGTCTTTAATTTCAGTGTAAGAGAAAAATGAAATGCCGCCACTTAAATAATATGGGATATTATTTTCGCGTAAGGCGCGTTCAAACAATCGTGACTGATGATTGCCGCGATACAGTAACGCATAATCTTTAAAGTCGGTACCGTGCTGAAATTTATGGTGCAAAATTTCAGCGACTATTTGTTCTGCTTCAATATCTTCATTGCCGCAGGGCAAGATTCTAATTTGCTCACCAAAGCCAAGTTCGCTCCATAAGTTCTTTTCGAAGACATGCGGGTTATTTTGAATAAGCGTATTGGCGGCTTTTAAAATACAACCGGTTGAGCGGTAATTTTGTTCAAGCTTAACAATATTTAAATCCGGGTAATCGGCATTAAGGTTAAGCAGGTTCTCTGGCTGTGCGCCACGCCAGGCATAGATTGATTGATCATCATCGCCAACAACCGTCAGGCCACTTTTAGCGCCGACGATTAGTTTTACTAATTCATATTGAGTGGTATTAGTATCCTGATATTCATCCACCAACAGGTAACGAATTTTTTGTTGCCAGTAATTCCGCGGCTCTTCATTATTTCGTAACAGCAGCACTGGCAGCATTATCAGGTCATTAAAATCAACCGCATTATAGGTGCGCAGGTGGTGGTTATATTGCTCATAGATACTCGCTGCCATGCTAAGTTGCTGGTCACCATTTGCTAATTGCTGAGCAGAGGAAGGCGTAACAAAGGCATTTTTCCAACGGTCTATTTGACGTAAAGCGATGTCTGCTTGCTCTTTTGGATCAGAAAATGTTTTGCGCATAAGCTCACGCACCAGGCTCAGGCTGTCAGTATTGTCGTAAATCGAAAAACCTGTTTTAAGCCCAAGTGCATGCAATGAGTGCTTAATAATACTTAAACCCAGAGTATGAAAAGTAGATACGCGCAGACCCTTTGTTTGTTTTTTTGGCATCAGGTTTGAAACCCGCTGTTTCATTTCACGTGCCGATTTATTGGTAAAGGTAACGGCCGCTATTGCCTGTGCAGGATAGCCACATTGTTGAATTAAATAGGCGATTTTATAGGTAATAACGCGAGTTTTTCCACTGCCGGCACCGGCTAGAATCAAACAGGGTTTATCGATGCATTTTACTGCCGCTTTTTGGGTGCTATTAAGTTGTTGCAGCATGGACGCTCAATTAAATGGTTTTGGTTGGATATGACTTCAGTGTGTGTGACCACAGCAAGCAAGTGTAAAGCAGAACCGGAGTGTGGTCGATATTGACTTTTAGCAAAAGTATCTAAAAGTGAACGGTAGAAATAGGCATAAAATACAATAACAGCTTGATAGTACTATCTTTTATGTTTTTACTATATTATATACGGTATATTTGTACTTGATTGACCGAGAATTTGTTTTAAGAATTCCGAGTTTTAAGAATTATAGGTAAAAGGTTATTGTAAAAAAATCTTAATAATAAAAAGCAAAGCAATTCTCTTAAGAAAAATTAAAGGGGCGTCGTATCTTTTCTAAATATTTCTCAAAAATAGTTTTTTTCATTGGTTTTATTGCTAGCGTCTGTTTGGTCAGCATTAACAGTGCGTCAGCGGCGGTACTTCACGACCCATCACTCGAATGGTTTACACTCGAATCCAGGCATTTTCGCTGCCATTACCATACTGGGGAAGAAGCTCTGGCACATCGTAGTTTAGCCATTGCAGAAAATGTTCATGCAGAATTAAGCCTGATGATGGATTGGGTGCCAGAGGATAAAACGGTTATTGTTTTAACCGATGAGTATGATATTCCGAATGGTTTTGCATCGGCTTTTCCTTCTAACCGATCCAGTATCTTTGTTTCGTCACCGGATAGTGTTGAAAGCCTGGAAGATAATTCAGATTGGCTTGAAACGGTTATTAAGCATGAATACCTACACATCCTGCATTTAGATAAAGCAACAGGAAGAGCCGCGTATATTCGTAAAATTTTTGGTCGTACAGAATATCTATTTCCTTTTTTTACCGCGTTCCCCAATACATTCCAGCCATCCTGGATAATCGAAGGTCTGTCAACCTATATTGAAACAGACAAACAACGCGGAATAGGGCGCGGCCAAAGCAGCTACTTTGATATGTTAATGCGAATGGAAACGCAGGGTAAATTTAAATCACTTGCGCATGTTAATGTGCCTAACCTGGCCGAATGGCCATTGAACACAACGCGTTATTTGTATGGCGTACATTTTTTTCAGTTTATGGAAGAAAATTACGGTAAGCAAAAAATAACCGACATGGTAGATAATTATTCTAATAATATTTTACCCTGGCAATTAAATTCCAATGCAGAAGAGTCTGTCGGTAAAGATTTATTTGCGCTTTGGGATGAGTTTGAAATTAAAATTAAAGAAAAATATCAGCCGCAGGTCGATGCAGTCAAAAAACGTGGTGAATTAATTGGTAAACAAATCACCAACGAAGGTTATTTTACCGGGCCATTAAAAGTGTTAGACAACGGCGATATTTACTATATAGATTATAATGCCGACGAAAGAAAATCTCTTAAAGTTATCTATAAAGAAAAAGATGGCAGCTATAAGCAACCGGTAAAAGTAATAAAAATGGAGTCTGCCGTCCGCTTTGACATTCACCCGTCTGCTGGCATCCTGCTTGCCAAACCTGAGCGCTGTAGAAACGCTGCAATTTATTATGATTTATTTCATGTTGATATAAAAACCAGAAAGGAAACACGTTTAACAGAATGTTCTCGATACAAAATGGTGACATGGAGTAAAGATGGCAAACAAATTATAGCGGTAAAAAATAGTCTGGCTAAAAACGAATTGCATTTACTCGATAATAAAGGGCAGTATAAAAAAACGCTATGGAAAGGCCAATATGCAGAAGTTGTTTCATCGCTTGACTGGTCACCAATCGAGAATAAAATCGTTGCCTCGGTGTTTAGGCCAGAAACTGGCTGGAACCTGGAAATATTTGATTTACAAACCAGTGAATGGTCTTTGATTACCGAAGACGACGTGATTGAAACAACACCTGTTTATACAGCCGATGGGAAAAGTATATTATACAGTTCCGATAATGGTGGTATCTATAATATTCGTTCTATGAATATAGCATCGGGTGAGGTAAAAAGTTTAACAGATTTAGTCGGCGGTGGCTTTTATCCGGTACAAACTAAAAATGATAAAGAACTGTATTATATTGGTTATACCAGCGCCGGTTTTGATGTTTTTAAATTAGCTATAAAAGAGTTACGGGAAGTTCCTGCTGCAAACAAGGGCTCTACAGCTATTGCACGACAAGGATACGATATGCAGGAGGATGTCACTATTGGCCCTGCAACGGAGTATTCTGCTGCCGATAGTGTTATGCCTTTGTGGTTTAGCCCCATCGTTTTATTCACCGATGATTTTTATGAAATTGGAGCCTTTACCTATAGCTGGGATGCTTTAGCGCGGCATATTTACAGCGCCGCTGTTTCGTATATTGATTACAATGCAGATTATTCTGATTGGGCGGGTAGGTTTAATTATATTTATGATCGTTATTATCCTGTCTTTAAATTAAATGCATCACACAGCAATAGTGCATACAGGAATAATACTGATGGGCTGGTTAGGGTAAGAGGGAATAACGTTTTGCAAGCTGAAGTTATGTTTCCGCTGCTCACTATGAGAGAACGCTTGTCGTTTCATCTCGCTATTATTAAAGATACCGAGAGTGATTCATGGCGAAAAAATTCTAGTGTCAGTGAAATATCTACTCTGGAAGATAATTTAATTGGTGCGGCCGTGGTCTTTAATAATACTAGCACCCATGCTCGTTCGAATAGTCGTGCTGAGGGTCGTGTAATACAATTTAGTGTTGAGAAAAGTGATAGCTTTAGTAGTAGTGATTATCAGGGTAATGTGTATACGCTCGACTGGCGTGAGTATATTCATTTAGGCGGGGCTCATGTTCTGGCGCTTCGGGGGGTTGTCGCGGACGGTTCCAGCAATAGCAAATCTTTTCGACTTGGCGGTATCAATGAAATAAACATCGAGCCTCAATTACTCGGGCCAACAACCGCCTCTTCACCTTTTAATCGCCGTGAGTATAACTTACGCGGCTATGATGAGGGTTATGCGGAGCTAGCCGGTAAAAATATGCGTTTAATGAGCGTTGAATATCGTTTTCCTGTTTGGCGGGTTGAACGTGTTTCGATGTATCCACCGATTGGTATCGAAAACATATCTGGTTCAGTTTTTATAGATCGAGGTGCGGCTTGGGACGAAGGCAGTAAGGAAAAATATTATACAGGTATTGGTGCAGAATTATATTTAGATACCATTTTTGGCTACCACCGTGTGGTTAGAGTTACGCTGGGCTTTGCACGTGGTAGTGACAATGTTATTGGTAAAGACCAATATTATATCCGTTTAGGTGCTAGCTTCTAGAGCATTATTTATTTTTTGCTTTGAGTAACGATTGGAATTTTTAACAAATGGACAAAGATTTTAATGAACGCTTGCAGCATATAAAATCTGACGATGGCGCCACCCTGGGTTATCGTCTATTAAGCGAGCAAGAGTCTAAACCACTGTTAACCTTGATTCATGGCCTGGCAAGTAATAGTACACGTTTCAGTGAATTTGTAGAATTTACCCATCTGAAAAATAAATGGGATATCTTAAGGATAGATTTGCGTGGGCATGGCGAGTCGATGCTACGCAGAAATTATTCTCGTGCAACCTGGTTAGTGGACATTAATCAAATAATGCAAGCTGAGCATTATCAGCAATCTGTTTTTATGGGGCATAGTCTGGGGGCACAGGTAGCTATTGAATATGCGTTTAAGTTTCCGGCTAAGAGTCGCGGCTTAATTTTAATTGACCCTGTTTTCCCTGAGAATTTACACGGCCAGTTAGCTAAGGCAAAAAAATATCGTTTTATTGTAGCCGCTTTAAGAAACCTGCTGCGGCTTTTAAATAAGTTAGGCCTCAAACGTTTGCATCTACCCAAACGAGATTTAAGAAAGCTGGATAAAAAAACACGTGCGATTCTCGCACAGCAACCTGAATTGAAAATAGCCGACCTATATACTAATCCGTTTGCAGATTTTAAATATATTCCTCTCGCTAATTACTTGCAGGATATAAATGAAGTGACTAAGACATTACCACCATTAGAAGAGATTAAAATACCAGTATTGGTGCTGCTATCAGGTGGTGCAACGGTCAGTTCGTTTGAGCAAACCCGGGAAATAATTAATCGTTTTGTTGATGCAACAATCGAAGTAGTGGATGCAGACCATTGGTTATTAACAGAAAAGCCAGAGGAAACACGCGCCATTATAGAAAACTGGTGCGATACGACCTTCTAAAACCATTATTTGTTGTGATTAAACAACGACTCACCTAAAAAATACCTAAGCTGTTATTTATTATTGATATTTACATCAATAGCTTAAATGTATGCTTACCGCCTGTTAATTAAAGAAAATAAGTAAAATTGCCGACAAAATACAATACTGCTATTTAATAGTATTTGGGTCTGGCTGTAAGGCCGAACAAATTAATTAAGGTAAGTATTTTAGAACAATGACGTTAACCGCTAACAACAAAATTGCCGTTATATTGGCGATAGACGATAGCGAAGAAATATTAATTTCAATAAAAGAAATTCTATTGTTGGCTGGTTTTACAAACATTATCACCACTCAAAATGCTGACGATTCGGTTGATCTTTATAATAAACATAATCCTGATGTCGTTCTACTTGATTTACATATGCCGGATATGAATGGTTTCGATGTCATTGGAGAGCTTAAGGAAAAATGTAATGATGAATATTTACCCATTATAATATTAACGGGTGAAGAAGATGTCAATGTTAAGGTTGAAGCATTACAACATGGCGCAAAAGATTATATATGCAAACCATTTGATGACGTGGAAATGCTTGCACGGGTTAATAACATTGTTGCAATGAGTACTTTTTATAAAGAGCTTGTACTAAAAAATTGTTCTCTTAATAGTATTGTTAACCAACAAACAGATAGTTTGATGTATGCAAAACATAAGCAGGAGCAGGCAGAAAAAGAATTACAAAATACCTTGTTACACGACAGTGTTACGGGTTTACCAAATCGTTATTTATTTGAAGACAGACTGGCGCAATTGATTGCAGTCAGCCAGCGAAATAAAACCAATGTTGCTGTTATTGTGCTTGGTTTTGATAATTATACTGAAATAAGTAATACCATCGGGCATATCGCATACGACAGTCTGCTAAGAAAAATTGCAGGTAGATTAAAATCTATTTTACGAATATCGGATAGTATTTCGATTATTCAAGACGCGAGTAGTGGTACCGCATTGTCTCGTATTGGTGAGGACATGTTCGCGGTTATTGTGCCTATTTTTCAAACGTTAAATGATATTGATAAGGTCATAGCACGTTGTGAGGCGACTTTATTGGAGCCGATTGATTTACCTGATATTATGTTTGACATAATGATACGCTCGGGGGTTTCATACTTTCCAGATCATGGTGAAACATCAGACGAACTCATTCAAAATGCAAACGTTGCCTTATATCATGCGCGTGAAAAGCAAAAAGATTATACCATTTATGATATAAGTTTCGATTATCAGGCAAAGTATCGAATGAATCTAATGGCCGAACTGAAAAAGGCCATAGCCGATGATAATTTAAATCTTTATTATCAACCAAAAATAGATATGCTTAATGATAGTGTAACAGGTTGTGAAGCATTAATTCGCTGGGCGCACCCGGAGTATGGTTTTATCGAACCTGATAATTTTATTCCTATGGCTGAAAAAACAGGCACAATTCGACTGTTAACCCAGTGGGTTATTGAAAAAGCAATGATGCAATGGGCGGCTTGGATGGATAAGGGTATTCATCTGAATGTTTCTATTAATCTTTCGACTCATGACTTAAAAGATAAAACCTTTGTTGAAAATGTTAAAAAGTGTTTGGATAAGTATAAGGTCAATCCACAAAATATTATTCTCGAAGTAACCGAAAACTCGACTATACAAGATCGCGCTACATCAATGAATACACTGAATCAATTATCGGCATTAGGTGTAAAGCTAAGCATTGATGACTATGGTACCGGTTACTCATCACTTGCATATTTAAACTCATTGCCTGTTGATGAAATTAAAATTGACAAATCCTTTGTAATGACAATGGATAAAGATAAAAGCAATAATATTATCGTTAAATCAACAATTGAACTGGCGCACAACCTGGGCTATAGCGTTGTTGCCGAAGGTATTGAAAACGAGGTTATTTATGCGGTACTGCAAGCGTATAATTGCAATATCGGTCAGGGGTTTTACATGAGCCGACCATTACCCGTAGAAGAGCTAGAACAATGGCTGTTAGAAAGAAATCAATAATCTGCTTAAATATCGCAGCAATATTTTTCTATAATTAGTTCCACATAATACTGGCTTGTGTTTTAATAGTCATAAATGCATTTGCTTTTAATTTATTTGTGGTGGCTATAGTGAGCTTGGTAAATACAAGTGGAGAAGTGTTCAAGGATGAAACTAAAAACTGGCATGCAAAACTCGAGTTAGCTTATAAAAAAATATCGCTTAAAACAATATTATCACACCGCTTGCACCAAGGGCCTCTGGTTATCCAAAAGCCATTTTATCCTGAGAAAGAGGTTTGCCATAGCTATTTAATCCATCCACCAGGCGGTATTGTCGGTGGTGATGTACTTGAACTGGACGTTATCTTGCAGCCTGAGTCGCATGCATTAATCACTACACCAGCGGCTACTAAATTTTATCGTAGCGATTCTGTTCGAGCAATATTAAAGCAAAAATTCAAAATTAAAAATAATGCAGTACTTGAATGGTTGCCACAGGAAACTATTTTTTTTAACGAATCTCATGCCGAAATTCATAGCGAGTTTAATTTAGAAGAAAATGCAAAATTAATCTGTTGGGAAATAAATTGCTATGGCCGGCCTGCCGGAAATGAATATTTTAAAAAAGGCTGGCTACAACAAAAAATTAACGTAAAAAGAAACGGTATACCTATATATATAGATCGAAACAGTATTCAACCTGAATCAGGTATTCTTGATGCTTCCTGGGGCTTGAATAAATTTCCGGTAATGGCGACAATGCTAGTCACGTCTCGTACCGGGTTAAATAATAACGAGGCACTTTTAAATAAACTTGAGAAATTACAACAGCATTCCAACAAATATATTTTCAGTTTTACGCAGCGTGAAGACTTGTTGTTGCTGCGCTATTTTGGCTATCATGCACGTGAAGCACTGGCATTATTAACTGAAGCCTGGTCAGCTGTCAGGCCGCAACTGATCGGCAAAAAGCATTGTCCACCAAGAATCTGGGCAACCTGACACTAAAATTATATAAGTAATCTTTAAAGGATAGCGTTATGGAATTATCACCTCGCGAAAAAGACAAGCTCTTATTGTTTACCGCCGCCTTACTTGCCGAGCGACGTAAAGAACGTGGTTTAAAACTGAATTACCCTGAGTCGGTTGCATATATTTCAGCAGCCATAATGGAAGGAGCACGTGACGGCCAAACCGTTGCCGAGTTAATGTCGTATGGCACCACACTTTTAACGCAAGATGATGTTATGGATGGCATAGCCGATATGATTCATGACGTGCAGGTTGAAGCGACTTTCCCTGATGGCTCCAAACTAGTTACCGTGCATAATCCGATTCAATAAGGAGACTAAAATGATACCCGGTGAATATTTTATTGATGATGGTGAGATTATTTTAAACGAAGGTCGTACAACACAAACGATTGAAGTCTCTAACACGGGTGACCGTCCAGTTCAGGTTGGTTCGCATTATCACTTTTACGAAGTGAATAGCGCGCTTGATTTTAATCGTGAGGCAACAAAAGGTTATCGTTTGAATATCGCCGCGGGAACCGCTATTCGTTTTGAGCCAGGTCAAATGCGAGAAGTTGCATTAGTAGAATATGCAGGCGATAAAAAGATTTATGGTTTTAATGCAAAAGTGATGGGAGGCCTTTCATGAGTAGAATTGATAAGCACGCCTATGCAGAAATGTTTGGCCCCACCAAAGGTGACCGTGTTCGACTTGGCGATACGGACATTATCATCGAAGTAGAAGAAGATAAAACCTTTTATGGCGACGAAGTTAAATTTGGTGGCGGCAAGGTTATTCGTGATGGCATGGGGCAAAGCCAACGCACCGCAAAAGACGTTGCCGATGTAGTGATTACCAATGCACTTATTTTAGATCACTGGGGTATTATTAAAGCCGACATTGGCATTAAGAACGGCATGATCAGCGGCATTGGCAAGGCCGGTAACCCAGACGTGCAACCGAATGTTGATATTGTTATTGGCCCAGGTACTGAAGCTATTGCAGGTGAAGGACAAATCATCACTGCTGGCGGTATCGACGCACATATTCATTTTATTTGCCCACAACAAATTGAAGAAGCTTTAATGTCGGGTATTACCACTATGATTGGAGGCGGTACCGGCCCGGCAACGGGAACCAATGCGACCACCTGCACCCCCGGGCCATGGAATATTCATCGCATGTATGAGTCGACCGATGTTATGCCAATGAATATTGGTTTTCTTGGCAAGGGTAATGCGAGTTTACCCGAAGCATTAGAAGAGCAAGTTGCCGCCGGTGCAATGGGATTAAAATTACATGAAGACTGGGGCACTACACCGGCCGCCATTGATAACTGCCTAAATGTTGCCGAAGCCATGGATGTGCAAGTGGCCATTCATACCGACACCTTAAATGAATCCGGTTTTGTTGAGGACACACTTAAGGCCTTTAAAGGTCGCGCCATTCATACTTACCATACCGAAGGTGCAGGCGGCGGCCATGCGCCCGATATTATAAAAGCTTGTGGCGAACTGAATGTATTGCCATCGTCAACCAACCCAACTCGCCCTTATACCGTGAACACGATAGATGAGCATTTAGATATGCTTATGGTCTGTCATCATTTAGACAGTAGTATTCCGGAAGATGTCGCCTTTGCTGAATCACGTATTCGACGTGAAACGATTGCCGCAGAAGATATTCTGCATGACCTCGGTGCCTTCAGTATGATTGCATCTGATTCGCAGGCAATGGGTCGTGTGGGTGAGGTTATTATTCGCACCTGGCAAACCGCGCATAAAATGAAACAGCAACGTGGTGCGTTAAAAGAAGATTCCAGCCGTAACGATAATATGCGCGCAAAACGCTATATCGCAAAGTACACGATTAATCCGGCTATTACCCACGGTGTTGCCGACACGGTAGGTTCGATTGCGGTGGGCAAGTTGGCCGACATGGTTTTCTGGAAGCCGGCTTTTTTTGGCGTCAAGCCCTCGCTAATATTAAAAGGTGGCATGATTGCCGCCGCACCGATGGGCGACCCCAATGCGTCGATACCCACACCGCAGCCAGTACACTATAGGCCAATGTTTGGTGCCTTTGGTAAAGCCTTAAGTAATACCTGTGTAAGCTTTATGTCGCAAGCTGCGGTAGAGGCCGGTGTAAAAGATCAGCTGGGTTTAAATAAAAAAGTAGTTGCGGTAAAAAATACCCGTACGGTGACTAAAAGAGACATGCTGCATAATGACTATATGCCTGATATTAGTGTCGACCCGCAAACCTATGAAGTAAAAGCCGATGGCGAGTTACTAACCTGTGAACCGGCGGTGAGTTTGCCATTGGCGCAGCGGTATTTTTTGTTTTAGAAAAAAATAAATAAGGAACACCCATGCCAGATATCTTGCTCTTCGAAAAAGTCATTAAGCATCATCACGAGCATGAACTTATCGATACAGAATTAACTTTAACCCTGCCATTCGAAAAAAGACAAAAAAGCCGTTTTCGAGCACAAATGAATACAGGCGAAGATGTTGGTGTGCTTATAACGCGTGGAGTTGTTTTACGTGGAGGTGATTGCTTAAAATCAAACGATGGAAAAATCGTTAAGATTATTGCGGCTAATGAAAACGTTAGCACAGTACATTGCGACAATGCTTTTGATCTTGCACGAGCCGCTTATCACTTAGGCAATCGTCATGTTGGCCTGCAAGTAGGCGAAAGCTGGCTACGTTATTTAAAGGATCATGTTTTAGATGAAATGCTTGAAGGCTTCGGTTTAACGATTCTGCACGAACAAGCACCATTCGAACCAGAAGTGGGCGCCTATCATTCACAACAACATCACCAGCATGCACATTAATGCAGCCGTCATCCTCTATTTCAATGTTACAACTTTGGCGCCTGATTAGCCCCACATTACCCGTGGGCGCTTACGCCTACTCACAGGGGTTTGAATATGCCATCGATTGTGAGTGGGTTACGGATAATAAAAGTTGTTTACGCTGGATAGAAGGTATTCTTGTCAATAACATCGCCTATTTAGATTTGCCGATAGTGTCTCGGTTTTATAAGGCCTTGCAAACGGAAGAGGGGTCGGTAACGGATATAGATGCATTAGAATATTGGTTAGCGTATTTAAAAGCCTCACGTGAAACAAAAGAACTGCTCCTCGAAGACCAGCAGGTAGGTGAATCATTAGCGCGCTTGCTAATCAGCCTCGAAGTACCGCAAGCACAAGCCTGGCAGGGTGATACAAAAAAACATTGTTACCCTTTAATGTTCGCTCTGGCTGGACAACACTGGGCAATACCAGTCAAAGAATTATTACTGGGCTATGCCTGGGCCTGGTGCGAAAACCAGATCGCGGTTGCAATGAAAGTGATACCCTTAGGTCAAACGCAAGGCCAACAAATTATTCAACAACTTATGCCCAAAATAGACGAGGCAGTTAATATAGCACTCAGTCTGGAAGACGATGAACTGGGTCGTATGTGCCCAGGGCAAGTAATGGCGAGTAGTTTACATGAGCAACAATATTCGAGACTGTTTCGATCTTGAGTATATAAAAGAATATTAACCACAACGGTCACAACGAAAGGAAATATTTAGATAAAACAACACTGCTGTCCCGTTAACTTATGAATAAGATGTTTTTATGATGCCTCTTTAAGTAGTAAAAGAAAACATTAACTTCCTGGACATGAAATGGGTGTGAGTTT
>VAPL010489680.1_pt1 | contig 63602 bp, 61 predicted proteins | sample 3395061 | NCBI WGS metagenome assembly VAPL01 (sample SAMN08290444, study PRJNA428436) | hydrothermal vent metagenome | isolation source: Deep-sea hydrothermal vent chimney 2 | place: Pacific Ocean: Juan De Fuca Ridge | depth 2182 m m | reverse complement strand
TTTGACGAAGTAGTATTAAAATCAGATAAACCTGTTTTAGTAGATTTTTGGGCAGCATGGTGTGGTCCTTGTAGAATGTTGACTCCAATTGTTGAAGAATTGAACAATGATTTTGAAGGAAAAGCAGTTATTACTAAAGTAGATGTAGATGCAAATCAGGAATTTGCTGCAAAATACGGTGTAAGAAATATACCAACTGTGTTGATCTTTAAAAATGGCGAAGTGGTCGATAAACAAGTAGGTGTTGCGCCAAAAGCAACATATACTGAAAAATTAGAAGCATTAGTTTAAACTTATCTAATTAAAAATATCTAAAGGTTTGGTTTCGATCCCGATCCCGATAGCTAATCGGGACTATCAGGACAGAGCCAAGCCTTTTTATTTTTTATACTCGTTTTTATGTAAATGGCTATTCAAGAGGCAAAAAACATATTTGGTATTAAAAACTTAGAACTACTTGCCAATCAAGTAGTAGAAGGTTTTATAACCGGACTTCATAAAAGTCCGTTTCATGGATTTTCGGTTGAATTTGCCGAACATCGCCTTTATAATAAAGGGGAAAGTATCAGGCATATCGATTGGAAATTATATGGAAAAACGGATAAACTCTTTGTAAAACGCTATGAAGAAGAAACAAATTTAAGATGTCATCTTATTATAGATAATTCGGCTTCAATGCATTATCCTTTGCAAAAAAAACCTTCTGTCAAAAATTTAAATAAAATAGGGTTTTCTGTAGTAGCATCTGCAGCTTTATTAGAGATATTAAAACGACAACGTGATGCATACGGATTGAGTATCTATGCAGAAGAGAATGAATATTATGCGCCAGCAAAAGGGAGTGAACGTCATAGGAGAATGTTATTAAATAATCTAGGGAAAATTTTAGAGAGCCAATCACACACAAAAACAAAAACATATACAGCATTACATGAAATTGCTGATAAAATTCACAGGCGTTCAATGATCTTTTTGTTTACCGATATGTTTCAGGCTGACAAAGAAGAATCTGAATTGTTTGAAGCATTGAGGCATTTGAAATATAATAAACATGAAGTTATATTATTTCATACCTATGATGGTAAACATGAATTGGACTTTGACTTCGATAATACTCCGAAAAGATTTATAGATGTAGAAACGGGCGAACACATTAACTTATATGCTGATACAGTTAAAGAAAACTATAAAAAATCTGTTTTAACTTATTTTAATGAGTTGAAAATGAAATGTATGCAATACAAAATAGATTATGTTCCGGTAGATATAAATGACGGTTTTGAACAGATCTTAACCACATATCTAATCAGTAGAAAAAGATTTTTATAAGAAAATTATAGAAACGCTTTGCAGATATAAAAAACGAGTTTATATTTGCATCCGCTATTAAGCTACGGTCTGGTAGTTTCCGCCTAAGGCGGACGAGGCTTTACCGAGAAGCTTTTTAGTTATGGTCTGGTAGTTCAGCTGGTTAGAATACCTGCCTGTCACGCAGGGGGTCGCGGGTTCGAGTCCCGTCCAGACCGCTAAAAGAAAGTTGTGTTGTTTTTAGTAGTTTACATATAAACTACTCTAACTTAATAAGTTAGTCAATGGAAAGCTTCCCAGAATTGGGATGCTTTTTTTGTTTACCATCACTTCTAAAGCCTCTTTTTCCTCACCCGGAACTGCGAAAAGCAGTTCCGACCTCTCCCAAGGAGAGGTAAATAGGAAACCCCGAGGCAGAGCCTAGGGGAATTCTTTTCGATTAAAATCAAGTTATTTTTAATCTTTTTATATAATTTTAATTACTGATTATCAGTGTATTATGTGTATAATTCTAAAATATTTATAATTATAGGTAGGAAAATTTATATGCTGATTGTTTCATATATGTAAGTGAAACATAAAGTAAACTTTTAAAAAGTCCCTAAAAAGAAACATTTACAAAAAAGCATTAATTTTTAATTAATGTATCGACAAGGGAAAATTGCTATGAAAACCCTAACAGAAAAAGAAATTAAAGAATACTATTTATAGAATACTAGGAATTGAAATCGCTAAATTCATGTAAAGCTTTCCATTTTAATGGAAAGCTTTTTCTTTTTTAAACAGTTAGCGGACTCCATATTTCACTCCAATATTCAATAGCTTTAATTATGTAAAAAATTAGAAATACAAAACTAACGGCAAATTTAATAGTTGCAGAAGCTAGAAACCCTAAAAAAGAACCAAAAGCTGCTTTTATTGCTCTTGAAGTATCTTTACTATCATGTATCAATTCTCCTACAAAAGCACCTACAAAAGCGCCAATGATAAATCCTAATGGAATAGGTGATAAAAGTCCAATAATTAAACCAAGTGTTGTACCTATTACGCCTGCTCTACTGCCTCCAAACTTTTTAGTTCCCATGGCGGGAATAATATAGTCTAATACCCAAATAAGTAGAGCAACTCCTAATGTGATTCCTAAAAAAGTCCAATTCATAGGTACGGCATTGGTTAAATGTAATATCAATAAACCTATCCATCCTGTTAAGGGTCCTGGTAATATAGGCAAAAAAGAACCTACCAACCCAAAGCCCATAATACAAAACCCGAGTATCAATAAAAATATATCCATGTTTTAATATTGTTTTAAAATCTATACCAATAAGTATGCTAAATTAAGTTTTTGTTACTTTTAATTTATAATAAAAACTTCATTAATTAAATTATAAAAAATGTACTTTCACATTATTAATTTGAAATACATGAAAAAGAATCTATTATTCATCTTATTATTACTGTTAACTTTTAAAACCGAAGCCCAAAATCTGGTTTTAAAAACTGTAGATAGTATCTTAGAAACTGGCAATTATCAAACTGCATTGGCTGAATTAGAAAAAATTAATGAGCCCTCATCTGAAATGCTAGAAAAAATTGCGAGTATTTACCAAAAAGTAGGGAATAATTCTAAAGCAATAGAATATTATGATAAAGCCTTTGTAATAAAACCTACAGATAAGATAAAAGAACAGTTAGGTAAAAGTTATCAGTCTATCGGTAATCCTGATAAAACCATTGAATTATATAATGAGGTTTTACAAACCAACCCTAATAATTTACTTCTCAAATATAATTTAGCCAAATTGTATATGAGTGAGAGAAAAGTGAAAAAAGCCATTGAACTATTTAATGAACTGAGTAATAAAGATTCGCTCAATCCAAATTACCCTTATCAATTAGGCATAGCTTATGAAAAGTTAGGAAAATCTGGTTTTGCAAATAGTGCTAATAGTTTTTTAAAAGCTTATAAAATTGATTCATTACACTTAAAGAGTATTTATAATCTTGCCAAATTTTATAGAAAACTAAAATTTAAAGATTCAACAACATTATTTATTGATAAAGGATTAAAAATCAATCCAAAAAGTATCAATTTTAATCAGTTAAAAGCTAATGATGCTTTTTTAAACAAAGAGTTTGACACTGCATTAGCTTATCTCAAAAAACTGGAAGACCTGAACTTTAAAACTATGTTTACCTATAAAATGTATGGATTGATCTATTTGAATATGAAAAACTATAAAAAGGCAGAAGAATATTTTAAAGTTGCCCAAGGAAAAGATTATAAAGATGCCAGTGTAGTATATAATTTAGGGTTGGTTGAAAAAGAAATGAAAAATTATAAAAAAGCATCCTATTATTTTGCAATGTCAATTTTTTATCAAAAACCTAAACTTGATAAAAACTATTATCAATTAGGCTTGATGCAATTAGAACAAAAGGAAGTTAAAGGAGCATTGAAATCTTTTGAAGACGGATATAAGAATAATTGGAAAAATTACCAGCTATTATTCCAGTTAGCAATGACATCTGATGATTATTACAAAGACAAAAAAATAGCTTTACAATATTTTGAAAAATATATTGATTCCTTTTCTGACAGAGATAAAAAGTCAACTTTATACGCTAAACAACGAATTAAAGAAATTAAAAAGAAGTTGTTTATGGATGGTGAAAAGATTGATTAATCTTTTCTTTACAAACAACTTCGAAACTTCAAAATATTTATGAGTAAAATCTGGATTCCTGCCTGCGCAGGAATGACAACATATTATTTATGAATGTAAAAAAAAGTCTATTAATTTTATTTACCAAAAAATTGTACTTTCGTTGTAATTAGACAACAACCATGTTAAGGCGAATATTAGGTTTCTTTTTTTTACTATTATTTTTAGCTTCCTGCGATTATTTTTCGTCTAATTCATCAACCACTAAAAGTGACTTACAAGTTTTAGATACATTTATTGATTTTACGAAAGTAGATGTTTATCCAATATTTTCTGATTGTGAAAATTTTTCTGAAAATGACAATCAAAAAAAATGTTTCGAACTTACCTTAATCCAAAAATTATCAGCATCTCTCCAAGAAAACGAATTAAAGGTCAAAGAGCGTGTAAATGACACTACATTGATTGATATCTTGATAGATAATACAGGTAAAGCCAGTGTTGTCAATATAAATTCTCCTGAAAGTATTTTAGATCAAATACCAAGACTAGATACTGTTATCAGGCAAAGTATTGCCGATTTACCTACCATTAAACCTGCAGTAAAAAGGGGTATTTTTGTTAATTCTCAGTATCGATTGGCTGTGATTGTGAAGACTTTGTAATTTAACCCTTCCGTCCACCTTTGGCGGACACCTTCCCTTAAAAGGGAAGGTGTACTCGAGATAGCAATCTGTTTTTAATGATGAGACTGCCATATTTTTACCCTTCGACTCCGCTCAGGGAGACATTGTTCATTGCGAGTTACAGGAATGACAAAATAAGCTAAAATATTAACTAGTGTTAAGTTAAGCATACTTTAGCCAAACCAAGTCTTGTCCTTTTTGCCCCATACTTCTTTAAAAAATACTTGCGTAACTATGGCTAGGCGCATATTTTTTGCATCGCCTGAGACAAAAATACCTGCAACTTATACGACACAGTACACTTAACTTAACACTACTTTCTTTTATTTCGTTTATTATAGTTTTTATCACCTCTGGTTTTAGGCTTTTTATATTTTTTGGATATTTCTCTACGGTAAGAACCGCCTTGATTGGTTTTACTATTCTTCTTACTTTTTTCATGAAAGGAAGCTCCGGCAGTTTCTCTATTTTGTCTATGTGGATTGTCTCTTTCAATAATTTTCGGTCGTTCTTCAGGTGTTAACTGCTTTGAAACTTCAACTTCACCTGATGGGAAATCAAGCATGGGAATTTTATAAGACATCAATGCCTCTATTGCTTCTTTTGCTTCCTGCTCCTTCTCAGTTGAAAATAATATGGACTTTCCTTCATGCTCTGCTCTACCTGTTCTTCCTATTCGGTGCATATAATTTTCAGGAAAATTAGGAGTGTCAAAATTAAAAACGTGACTAATTTCACTAAGATCTAATCCGCGAGCCATTACATCAGTAGCTACCAAAATTCTATTTTCGCCTTTATCAAATTGTTTGATCGAACGTATTCTATAATTCTGTGTTTTATTTGAATGTATCACACAGATTTCTGAATCATAAACTTCTTCTAATGCTTCAAATAATCTATCTGCACTTTTTTTATTTGATACAAATACCAATACCTTATGATATGTTTCTTTATCTTTTAATAAAAAGGATAATAAATTAACCTTTGTATAAAAATTTGGCACATTATAACATTGCTGACTTATATTATCTAAGGGAGTACCACTTACAGCAACTGAAATTTTGGTAGGTGCTATAAAATAATCATTAATTAAAGCATCTACATCATCGGTCATAGTAGCCGAAAACATGATATTCTGTCTACGTTCCGGAAGAATTTCAAAAATATTTAGCAATTGAAAACGAAATCCAAGATCAAGCATTACATCAACCTCATCAATTACTAATTTTTGAATTGATTTTAACTTTAAAGCGCGACTTAGTGCAAGATCATAAAACCTCCCAGGAGTTGCGACAATAATATCTGTTCCTTGAGCAATTGCTTGTTTTTGTGTATTGATATTTGTACCTCCATAAACACCCAACACACGAACATTCAGGTATTTGGCAATCTTTTCTATTTCTTCAACTATTTGCAATACCAGTTCTCGTGTTGGCACCAATATCATCGCTCTTGGATTGAGCTGTTTTGAAAACTTTAAATCGCGTAATATAGGTAACATATATGCAAACGTTTTTCCTGTGCCAGTTTGCGCTATTCCCACCATATCTTTACCGGAAAGAATGATAGAAAAAGATTTTTCTTGTATTGGTGTTGGTTGTTGAAAGCCTAAATCATCAAGTGCATAATGCAGTTGTTTTGATAGATTTAATTCTTGAAAGGAACTCATTTATGGTTATTTTGTGCAAAGATAATGTTATTTCTGACTAAAATTTCAATGAGGGATTCTTCCGTTGTGCCGCCTTTAATGATCAGTGCATCATCATAGAATTTGTTTTTTAGTGCAGGATAAAAAGAAGAGTATTGAAAAACTAAGAAATAGGTATTTGGTCATGGTAGAAAAGCTTAGATACTTTCAAATATACTATAAGAACCGTACTAACTTTATGTGAACACGGTTTGTAATTTATTGTCAATGACGTTTATTTGTTGAAATGCAATTTCATTCCTTCATGCGAAGAAATAAACCCTAATTTCTCATAAAATTTAATGGCTTCGGGTCTTTTTTTATCTGTTGTTAATTGTAATAGATGAGCACCTCTTTCTTTAGCTCGATTTATTGCCCAGTTAAATAATTTTTCACCAAGCCCTTTTCCTCTTATGTCTTCTCTAATTCTCACACCTTCTATTTGAGCTCTAATTCCACCTTGATAGGTTAGATATTGAATAAAACTCAATTGTAATGTCCCAACAATTTCCTTACTTTCATCTTCAATAACAATCAATTCCTGATTGAGGTCTTTATCAATATTGGTAAAGGCATGATAATATTTTTCAGGCAAAGGCTCTTTATATTCCTCTCGTAAACTTCCTAATTTATCGTTTGCAATCATTTTAACAATAAACCGAACATCATCTTTTGTTGCTTTTCTGAATGTTATTTCCATTGTTTATTGTTTAAAAATATAGTGATAGGATTACTCAAAGTAATCCTATCACTTAAAATTTACTGTTCTAAAAACGGATATTTATAATCTGTTGGGGGAACAAATGTTTCTTTAATAGTACGGTTAGAAACCCAACGCAATAAATTCCAAACAGAACCTGCTTTGTCGTTTGTACCTGAACCTCTGGCGCCACCAAAGGGTTGTTGACCTACAACAGCTCCTGTAGGTTTGTCATTGATATAGAAATTGCCGGCAGCATTTTCTAGAGCATTTGTTGCATGATCTATAATATAACGATCTCCACTAAAAATTGCTCCGGTTAAAGCATATTCAGACGTGTTATCAACTGTTATTAATGATTCTTTCCAATTAGCATCTTCATAGACATAAATGGTAATTACAGGACCGAATAATTCGGTACACATCGTTGTATATTTTGGATCTTTTGCTAAAATTACCGTAGGTTCAATAAAATAACCTTTCGATTTATCATGTTTACCTCCCACAATAATTTCAGCATCTTTATCGGCTTTAGCTTGATCTATATAACCAGAAATTTTATCAAAAGAAGCTTCATGTATTACAGCATTTACAAAATTAGAAGTGTCTTCCGGACTGCCTACTTTTATGGATTTTACTTGCTCAATTACATATTTCTTAACGTCTGCCCACAAACTTTTAGGGATATAAGCTCTTGATGCCGCCGAACATTTTTGTCCTTGATATTCAAAAGCTCCCCTTGAAATGGCTGTGGCGACTTGCTTAGCATCTGCGGAAGCGTGAACCCAAATAAAATCTTTACCACCAGTTTCACCTACAATACGAGGATAGGTTTTATAGGTGTTGATATTTTCGCCGATTTGTTTCCATAATAATTTAAATATATGTGTAGAACCAGTAAAATGCAAACCGGAAAAATCAGGATGATTTAAAATAGTATCACTAATCATTACCGGGTCACCATAAACTACATTTATAACGCCATCTGGCACGCCTGCTTCTTTAAACAAATCGACAATAACCTGCGCAGAATACACTTGACTGTCAGATGGTTTCCATACACATACATTACCCATCATTACGGGTGCAGCGCATAAATTTGCAGCAATAGATGTAAAATTAAATGGTGTAATAGCATAAACAAATCCTTCTAAAGGTCTGTATTCCATTCTGTTCCAAATCCCAGGACTTGAAATAGGTTGATTTGCATAGATTTCTGTCATAAATTCAACATTAAATCTAAAGAAATCTATCATTTCACAAGCAGCATCAATTTCAGCTTGCATTACGTTTTTAGATTGTGCAATCATGGTTGCAGCATTCATTCTTGCTCGATAAGGACCAGCTAATAATTCGGCAGCTTTTAAAAAGATAGCAGCTCGGTGTTCCCATGAAGTTTTTGACCAAGCTTCACGAGCTTCTAAAGCATTTTCAATTGCTTGCTCTACATGTTTCTTTTCAGCTTTATGATATTGACCAACAGTATGTTTATGATCATGAGGCGGATGAATAGCAACCGTATTACTTGTTCTAATTTCTTTGCCTCCAATATGAAAAGGAATGTCAATTTTCTCGTTATACATTTTTTTATAAGTAGCCAGTAATTGCTTGCGTTCAGGGCTATTTGGTGCATACGATTTTACAGGTTCGTTAACTGGTTTAGGTACATTATAAAATCCTGTTGCCATTATTTATGTTTTTAAGTTTTAATCGACTAATTTTGAGTTTGTAAAGTTAAGTAAAATTAACAACCCTTCCAGCGTTTTAAACGCTGGAAGGGTTAAAATTATAATAAATGTGTACAGTAACCTATTTGCCATTAAATACATCAGATTTTATACTAACTTCAAGTAGAGATGTTCCATTTGCTCGGGAAAAAGCGTTACATCCTAAAAAATATATAGAAGATGGTGTTGAATTGTATTATCCTAAAGATGGAAAAGCCGGTGGAACATGGATTGGTACAAGCTCAAAAAAAAGATTGATCTGTTTGTTAAATGGTGGATTTGAATACCATACTTCTAAATCATCCTATAAAAAAAGTAGAGGACTAATTGTTAAAGAATTATTGAAAGTTAATGATATCCGAAAAGGATTAAATACTATTGATTTAATTGATGTTGAACAGTTTACTTTGACTATTGTTGATTGGAATGATGAGTTAGAGTTAATAGAGTTTGTTTGGGACGGCGAGAAAAAACATACCAAAATATTACCACAGGAACCACATATTTGGTCATCTTCAACCTTATATGACGAAAGTGTAAAACAATTAAGACGTGATTGGTTTACAGACTGGCAAAAAAGGAATGGTTTTTCACAAGAAAAAATATTAGAGTTTCATCATAATGCGGGTATTGGCGATCCTCATATTGATTTAATAATGGATAGAAAAATGGGAGGTACTGTTAGTATAACTTCTATAAAAAGAGAACAAAATGATATAATTATGAGTTATAAAGATGTACGGGTTTGAGTTTGATTCATATTTTAATCCAAATAATAAGACAATATTAGGTTTAAGGTGAGTTCTAAAAATTCATTTCTTTATTCACTTATCTTTTATTGTTTTTATTAGGAGTTCATGAGTGCTTCGCAATTCAAAAAACAAAAAGAATGAATGAAATGCAAGGCATATTTTTTTTTGGAATAGTCTTAGCTATTTACTCACGCATTTTCATTTTTTAAATATGTGTTCATGATGTGCTTTACAATTCAAAAAAAATTAACGAAGCAGATTATTTGTTATCTTTCTTCCTGGAGGGTTTCCTGAGCTTTTCATATACTGCTCTAAATTTTTTTACATTATCTCAATAGTGTTTCAAAAAGTTGTATTGTCTATAAAAAGCTCTGGAAATTTTGATGTGAATGAATTTTTAGAACTCACCTTAAGTAATCCCCTTTTTCAGGGATGTAATTTTCACAGTTTTAAGGGGTTTGTGTTTTTGAAATATGGCGCATATTTGTATTGTTAAAATGTGAATTCAACATGATATTGGATGGTATTACATAGCTAATATCATTAATTATGTATCATACTCAAATGATTGAAAAAAGAAAATTCAGAATTAATAGAAGAGTTGAGTAATTTACTTTATAAAAGTACGTTATATTCACTATTCTTGTGAAGAATTTATTACTATGATTAAAAAAGGAATTACTATTATTTTTTTAAGTTTTTTACTGCTATTGACAGGTTGTTTTGAAATTGTTGAAGAAGTAAGTTTCAATAAAGATGGTTCAGGTCATGTTACACTTACATTAAACTTAAGTAGAAGTAAAACTAAATTGAATTCTATGATGTTGCTTGACAGTATTAATAATTACAAAGTACCATCTGAAGCGGAAATACAACAACATTTTACTGAGATTACCAATACTATTAAAAAAACTAAAGGAATTTCTAATGTAACTAATTCTTTAAATTTCAAAGAATATATTTATACTATTTCTTGTGACTTTACTTCTGTTGAAGTCTTAAATATGGTTATTTCAAACTTTAGTTCAAAAAATGAAGCTAAAAAAATAAAACAGTATAAACATTTTAGTTTTGATAAAGACCAACATAAGTTTACAAGAAATTATCATTATGATTTAGCTAAAGAATTCAATAAAACAAAAATGGATGATCGAAAGATATTTGAAAATGCAACGTTCACCACGATATATCGTTTTACGAATCCTATTATATCATCTAAAAATACCACAGCTAAAATTTCAGGAAATAAAAAGGCAATTTTCCTAAAAGTAAATGCTCAAGATATTATTACAAACAAAAATTCCATCAAAAATCAAATTCAATTACAAGATTAAAATACTATGAAACGAGCATGTAAAAATTTCGCACCCAAGAAAATGATTAATAGCGAACAGCATGTGACCAATTTAACAAATATTATAGACACATGAAAAAATTATTCTTCTTAATTTCCTTATGTACATCATTTATTAGTGTTGCACAAAACCTTGAAAGTAAAATACCTAGCAATGCTCAAGCTGTAATTTCAGTTAACGGAAATCGTTTACTAGAACTCATGTCAATAGCTGAGTTCGATCAATTAAATATTGCAAAAGAACTCTTTAAAAATGCAAATAAAAGTACCGACTCAACTGCTAAAATAGCCAGCTTAAAAGATTTTGGATTTAAAACAAATTCTAAAGCCTATTATTTCTACCAACCAACTGATAGTATTAATTATCATCATTTTATCATAAAACTAAATGATAAAAATTTATTTGAAAAATTATTGTCAAAATCAGAAACAGATGAAATTGAAAGGAACGATGTTACAAACATTTTAACTGGATACAGCAATATTACTGTTTGGAATGACAATATGCTTCTTTTTACTAAGTTTGATGGTTTATATCAATACTTTGAAAAAAATGAAGAGCGCTTTTTAAAACAAGCAGAAAATGAAGATGAGGACACCTATAGTATCAAAAAAAGACTTACCAAGACTTGGGCAAAAAATCATGCATTAACAATTTTTAATAGTAAATCTACGAAATCAATCTTAACGAATAACAGCTATACAAAAAGAAAAGATGGAAAAGCAGTAGCTTCTTTTTGGATTGATAATTATGATGAATTGATTGAAACTGCTATGTTATATAGTTCAGGATCATTATTTATGTCTCTTGGTGCCCAACCCTATAAAAATAGATATGGAGTTGATAATGTATGGGGCAATTTTTACCTTGAAGATGATGCTGCACGTTTAACTGCTAGTATGGAAATTAACGAGGAATGGAGAAGCATTTATAAAAAAATGTACAGATCAAAAATAGGTAATGAGTTCTTTCAGTATTTTGACCAAGATAACGTATTAGGATACACCAGTATTTCTTTTAATATGCAAGGCGCACTAGAAGAATATCCTAATATTGTTTCAAATATTTATAGCGGAATGATGCCAAAATACAAAGAAGAAATTGAAGTTGCTGCCGAAGTAACTTCTGTCTTATTAGACGAAAAAGCTATAGGCAATGCAATTACCGGGAATATGCTTTATATATTGAATGATATAAGTGAAAAAGAAGTGACTTATACCTCTTATGAATATGATGAAGATTATAAAAAAACTGAAATCACTAAGACTAAAACAGAAACTATCCCTGACTTTACGGTTATGATAGGTTCAAAAAACAAAAAACTATTAGACAAACTTATTCGCTTGGGAGCCAAGCATAAATTAGTAAACCCTCAAGCTAAATATTTTAAGTTTAAAAAAGAGGATAACATTCCTTTTGACCTATTTTTTGTTGTAAAAAATAATATTGCATTTTTGACGAGTTCAGAAAAACAAATTAAGGATATTGTTAACGATAAGGTTAATTCTAATTCAGGAAAGCATAAAAAGATGATGCGAAAAAATATTTCTGTATTCTATGTAAATGGGAAAAAAATAATGCATAAAATCCCTAAATCTATATTAAGCAAAAGCGAAATGGAAATTTACAACCTTGCGAAAGATAATTTGAGTGAAGCTTACCTTACAATTTCAAAAATGAAAGGAAATAAAGTGCATATGGAATTAAAAATGGATACACCTACAGGTCATAAAAATTCTTTAAAATATTTCTTAAGCTTTTTTTGAACTATTTGTTAGATAAATGAAACGAGCATGTTAAAATTTTTCACACCCAAAGAAATGACTAATAGCGAACAGCATGTGACCGAATTATTAAATATTATAGACACATGAAACGAGCATGTAAGATTTTGACACCCAAGGGAATGATTAATAGCGAACAGTCCCGAAACTTCGGGATTACCAATAAAAAACAATAAATATAAACACATGAAAAAAAAACATGTTTATATTTTTATTGGTATTGGCATTTTATTGATGCTTTTCTATTTATTTAGATATAAACAAGATTCAACTTTCATCAACAGAATTCCTAATTCTGCAACGGCAATTATCAATATAAACACTCGACAACTAGAGCATCACATAGTATTTGATTTTCTAAAGCACCCTATTACCTATTTGAAGTCTGAAACAACAGCAAGAGACAGCATTAAAAAACCGAAATTTTCATTAACCAAAGGTGTTAAAATCCCTAAAAACATCTTATTTTTCACTAATAACTCCACTTTGAATGAAGCTTGGTATAGTAGTGTTTTTGAAGTGAGTAACCCTGAAGAACTATCACGTTATCTATTAACTAAAAATTTTAAAAAGAATAACACTATTTATAGCAAAGACAATTTTGTTTTTGCACTAAAAGACAAGCAACTAATCATCGCTATTACTTATAATAAAAGGTCTAACATTACCGAGGTAATTCAAACTATTTTTAATGAAGAGTATTTTCTGCATGACGGATCTCCTCTATTAAAACCAATACTTGATAATGCCAGTGATATTTGTTTAACAACTACAGATCATGATTTTTTTGAAGCCAATTTTAAAAATGGATTTTTTGAAATACGAGGAAAAACAAATCCTAATTTTGATCTTTTTATTTCTACTATGCAACCTGAATTTACTCAAAATTCATTGGCTTTTATTACAGGAAAAATTAACAAAACACACGTGTTATTTAAAAACAGTTTACAAATAATTAATCAATCTAAATTTAATAAAATCACACATTTATCTTTAGATTCAATTATAGATCAATGGAGTGGTTCTTTTAGTTTTAATTTAAAATCAATAAAAAGTAAAACAGATACTATTATCACCTATGATTATGATGATGATTTTAATAAGGTTGAAATAAAATCGACTCAAAAATTAATAATTCCTGAATTAGAGTTTGAGTTAAAATCAGCAAAAGACTCAATTTTGTATAATTATTTCTTACAAGAAAATGCCATTAAAGTAATTGAAAATGATACACTTTTTGTAGCTTTTCCTTTATATAAACTATACGCGCATCCCACTAAAAGAAGTGTGATAATTTCAGATAAAAAAGGTGTCGTTTCAATTCCTGTTAAGGAGAGTGTATTTAAATTAAAAGGATACTTTAATATTGAGGAATATATACAAAATCAATTAGATTTCATACACTTACCATCCGATAATGAACATATAAAATTACTCAAAGAAACTTCAGTTCAGTTATCAAACAAGAATAAATTGTTAGTAAAGGTAAGTTTGAAAAACGCCAATCGTAATTTTTTAGGACAACTTATAAAACCGTAATTTTTTAAAGTGTAAAAGCTAAAGCACTGTTAAGGAATAAATGGTGCAGAATTAGCGAAGTAATTTTATTCCTTAACAGTGCCTAAGAAAGAAATAATTACTAATCCGATACTTGAGAGAAATACAAAAAAGGTATTTAATAAAAAATATTTGATAACAGTTTCTTTCCCTTGGAAAGATTATGGAATTTCAATTAGAAATAGCCGGTGCTGTCATTTGAAATGAAGGAATATGAACTCTAAAACTCTTAGTAGTAGTAAAGTTAATCATATTAAAGAATCCTTTCATTGAGCCTATTGGAGATGTTAGGTTGCAGTAAGAACTATAGGTATAACTTTTTTTAGGAGCTATCACTGGTTTTTTACCTATAACTCCTTCACCTTCAACAATTTCTATATTTTTAAGAGCATCAAAAATTTTCCAATGACGACTCATTAATTGTACTGAATCATTACTTTGGTTTTCAATTGTTATGCTATAACTAAACGAAAAGTATGTACTGTCATTTTGATGAGATTTACCTTCAAAATTTGTTTTAACAGAAATTTTAATACCGTTTGTTACTTGTTGAATCATAGTCTAATACAGAAGTATTATTATAATACAAATATATAAATTCTTTTGTAATTTACATACTGTATACTAAAGTAGATGGTATGAAGTAAATTTAGTTGCGTAGATTTTCAGAATTTGCACTATTATATCCAATTACTTGGTCATATCTACTCCCTATAGGTTTGTAATAGACAATGACAGAATAATCATTTTCTGTTTGAAAGAAAGAACCCTCAATTGCATGATTGTTTATAACACCATCTTTAGTTGCAGTAACATATAGATAATTATAAAAACCTTGTTTTAGCAATAGCTTTCCTGTATAACGTTTAAAGGTCTCGTTATAGGTCATTTTATTTTCTTCGTTTAATTGCCATCCGTTAAAATTGCCATAGATGTAAATATCATCTTTACCAATATTTTCAAATGATTCTAAAGCAAAATGCATCCAAGTATAATCGCCTTCAGTAGTAGTTTCTTCAACATCAATAGATCTGATAACAAAATTTCCGTTGATATCAGGGTAATTGGTATAGGTTCTATGTAGTCTTTCCTCATCTAAATAGAGGTAAGTATCAAAAGTATCGTTAAGCTCAACTTTGGCAATATTATTAGTGGCATTTCTTATTTGTTTGGTGTCAAAAAACAGGAATTCATTTCCCGCCCAATAAGAAATCTTATTTATGTATTTATAGAGTAATTGTGTGCCTCTGTAAAATTGTGGTTTTATATCTTTTATTATGGTATTCCAATCGTTATTTTGATACAATGCAATTTTTATTTCCTGTGCAGGGTTATTTATCAATAAATTAGGGTGATTGACTGTAAATTGTACGTTTTGTTTTGAATTTAAGGTCGCTATATCTCTACTTCTGCGTACACTAATACCTACTGTAACCTTTGGTTGATACATTATGAACGGTCGTGCAAAAACAACTTCATCATCTTCGTTTAAGATGGTAATTACATAATTACCACTTAACTTTATTCGGGTATTATCATTAGGTATTTGTAGTCTGTAATAAGTATAAGCTTGAATGGTATTAAATGAATCTTCAAAATCTCTAATCCAATCAGAATCATACCCGTTAATATATTCAGTATTTATCAATCCGGAAGGCTGCCAGTCATAATCGTAATGTACGATTTTGTAAGTGTATTGTTCCTGGTTGGCATTTAAATCATCAAACTCTAAGGTAAAGTGCTGACCTAATTTAATAATTGGAGTATAATTATTAGTTTGTTGAGACCTTAAAACAATTGATTTGATATACTCAGGCGGATCTATAATTACACTACTTTGAGCCTTAACAATTAGTGTTGAAAAAGCTAAAAAAAAGAGTACAATAAATTTAAAGAAAAAGAATTCCTTGATGCTTTGCATCGAGGTTTCCGATTTACCTTTCCTTTGGAGAGGTCGAAATTGCCCAAAGCGATTTCGGGTGAGGTAAAATACAGAATTTCGGATTTTGATCTTTAGAATAAAATGAAATCGACATAATGCCTCTACGGTTATGTCTTGAGAATAGTTGGTTTCTAGAAATTCTTTATTCCTGTTCATTTTAATATTTTGGTTACTTGTAGAACTCATCTTAATCAAAAGCTATACCAATTAAACCAGTCATTGTATTTTTCAAATAGTATTTAGCTTTAGTTTTGGTATAAAAGTAATAAAACTTATTATAGTTACAATAAATACATTATTTAGAACCATTATAAATAAAATATATGCTATATAAATAATCCAAAATTATTTACATAAACATCTTCAAAAGTTTTAAATTTGCATCGTTTTAAAAGACAATAAATTCAAAATTTAAATATGTCAACAGACATTCGTATCAAAAAAGGCTTAGATATTAAGCTTGTTGGCGAAGCAGACAAGATCACTACAGAACTTCCAATAAGTAGTGTTTATGTTATAAAGCCTGAAGATTTTCACGGAATTACACCTAAATTAATAGCTAAAGAAAAAACACAAGTTAAGGCTGGTGAAGCCTTGTTTTATTCTAAAGCTGATGAGCGTATTTTATTTCCATCTCCTGTAAGTGGTGAGGTTATAGAAATTGTTAGAGGTGCTAAGCGTAAAATTGTAGAAATTAAAATTTTAGCTGATAAAACGCAACAGCATCAAGATTTTGGTAAAAAGGATACGATTAATATGTCTACCGATGAGGTGAAAACACATTTATTAGCATCAGGTTGTTGGCCATTTATCAAGCAGCGCCCTTATGATGTGATTGCAAATCCAAATAATGCACCAAAAGCCATTTTTATTTCCGGATATACTAGTGCTCCTTTAGCCGGAGATTTAGATTATACGCTAAAAGGTAAAGAAGCTGAATTACAAACAGGCATAACTGCTTTAACCAAATTGACAACAGGTAAAGTTCATGTTTCCGTGAATCTTAACGATACATTATCTCCTTTTGTTAACCTTAACGGAATTGAGCTACACAAGGTCTCAGGTCCGCATCCGGCAGGAAATGTAAGTACACAAATTAACAAAATAGATCCAATTAATAAAGGAGAAGTAGTTTGGATAGTTACACCACAAGATCTAGTAATTATAGGAGAATTGTTACTAACAGGTAAATTCAATGCTAAAAGAACAATTGCATTAACAGGGTCACAATTCAATACACCTAAATATGTTACTGCGCTACCCGGAGCTCAAATAAAAGACTTAGTTTCTGATAATTTGAATGATGAAAATGCTAGAATTATTAGTGGCAATGTATTGTCTGGTAAAAAAGTTTCTATAGATGGTTCATTAGGATATTATGACAATCAAATTACTGCGATACCTGAAGGAAATGATTACGAATTTATGGGTTGGAATAAGCCTATTTTTAATAAGGTGTCAACATCAAGAGCGTTTACTTTTTCATGGATGTTTCCGAAGAAAAAATTTGATCTAAACACAAATACAAATGGCGAGCATCGTGCTTTTGTAATGACAGGAACCTTTGAAGAAGTATTTCCTCTCGATATTTTTCCATTACAAATATTAAAATCGTGTTTGTATAAAGATCTAGATGAAATGGAAGCTTTAGGAATGTATGAAGTTGCTCCTGAAGATTTTGCGTTAACAGAATTTGTATGCGTATCTAAACAACCACATCAAAAAATAATACGAGAAGGTTTGGACTTAATGCTTAAAGAGATAGGATAATGGGTTTAAAAAGTAATTTACATAAATTAAAAGAAAAGTATAAAGATACCAAAATGGCTCCTGCATTTAATGCAATCCATACTTTTTTGTACTTACCAAACCAGACCACTCACAACGGAACTCATATAAAAGTTGCTGACGATTTAAAACGTACAATGAATACAGTAATCATGGCATTGATTCCGTGTTTAATATTTGGTATGTTTAATGCTGGTTACCAACATTATTTAGCACTTGGCGAAATTCAACGTGTTTCAGGAGGGTTTTTTAGTAGTGAATTTTGGACAATGGCTAATTTTACAGTTGGTTTCTGGAAAATTCTTCCTCTTATTATTGTTTCTTATGTTGTCGGATTAGGTATAGAAATTTTATTTGCTACCATAAAAAAACATGAAGTAGAAGAAGGTTATTTAGTAACAGGAATGTTAGTTCCTTTAATTGTACCAATAGATATTCCGTTGTGGATGCTTGCTGTTGCAGTAATCTTTGGAGTTGTAATTGGTAAGGAAGTTTTTGGAGGAACAGGAATGAATATTCTAAATCCAGCATTGACTATTCGTGCATTTTTATTCTTTGCCTATCCAACTTGGATGTCTGGCGATAAAGTTTGGGTGGCAGGTGCTAAAGCATTAGAAGGAACTCCAGATGCTATTTCTGGTGAAACCATACTTGGAGGCATTGCTCAAAACAATCCAGTTACACATACAGATTGGGAAATGTTTTTTGGATTTATTCCTGGTTCAATTGGGGAAACCTCAACATTGCTCATCATACTCGGAGCATTATTTTTAATATTTACTAAAATAGGAAGTTGGCGTATTATGTTGTCTTCGGTTATAGGAGCTGTTGTAATGGGATTAATTTTTAATCAAATAGTTGCAGCAGATATTATTACAGAAAGTAGTAAATTCTATGGCTTAATGAATACCGAATATTGGCATCATTTACTTATTGGAGGCTTTGCTTTTGGTGTTGTATTTATGGCAACAGATCCGGTAACAGCATCACAAACCAATAGAGGGAAATGGATCTACGGATTTTTAATTGGTTTTATTTCAATAATGATTCGTGTGTTTAATCCGGCATATCCTGAAGGTGTGATGTTAGCCATTTTATTAATGAATGTATTTGCACCAACAATAGACCATTATGTGGTTCAAGGAAATGTGAAGAAAAGGTTGAAACGTTTAAAAGCGAAAACAGCGTAGAGACGTTTCAAATAAAAAATAAACAGATACTGAAATTAATTCAGCATGGAAAAAAGAACAGATAAAAATAGTTACACAATACTTTTTGCCATAGCAATGGTAGCAATAGTTGGTTCGTTATTAGCCTTTGCAGCATCAGGTTTAAAAGGTAGAATTGACGAAAATAAGCGTATCGAAAAGCAACTTAATATTTTATACGCAATGGGAGTTAATGAAAATGAAGGCAGTAATGTAAATTTTGTTTCAAAAGACAAAGTGAGTGACTACTTTTCAAAATACATCACATCACAATTAGTTGTTGATGCTAATGGGAAAGCTACTGAAACTTCTGAAGCATATTTAATAGATATTAAAAAAGAACAAACAGCAGCTAAAGATGGAAACCAAAGACGATTACCATTATTGGTTGGAAAAAAAGATGGTAAAACATTTTATATTGCTCCAATAAGAGGCAAAGGACTTTGGGATGCTATTTGGGCTTATATTGCTATGGATGAGAATATGGTTATTCAAGGAGCATTTTTTGATCACAAGGGAGAAACAGCAGGTTTAGGAGCAAATATTAATCAGCGTTTCTTTATGGATGATTTTATAGGAGAACATTTATTAGATACTTCAGGAAATTTTAAAGGTATTGTAATTTCTAAAAGCAATGCAGATCCAACAAATAAAGATAAAACAGATAATGAAGTAGATGCTATTGCAGGATCTACTATTACAGGAAATGGTGTTTCAGCGATGCTAAAATCTGAATTGAAATTATATCTACCTTATTTTAAAAAATTAAAAAACTAATTTATGGGACTTTTATCTAAAAAAGACACAGCATTAATCAAAGATCCTTTATTTGATAATAATCCAGTTACAATACAAGTACTTGGCATTTGTTCTGCCCTTGCAATAACTGCCGAATTAGAAGCATCAATTGTTATGGCAATTGCAGTATTATTTGTATTAGGCATTGGAAATGTAGTGATTTCTTTAATGCGAAATATAATTCCTTCAAAAATTAGAATTATTGTGCAACTAATAGTTGTAGCTACTTTAGTAATTATAGTAGATTTAGTATTAAAAGCGTTTGCTTACGAGTTGAGTAAAACACTTTCGGTTTTTGTTGGCTTAATTATAACAAACTGTATTATAATGGGACGTTTTGAAGCCTTTGCTTTAGCAAATGGCCCTTGGAAATCTTTCCTTGACGGAATAGGGAATGCTTTTGGATATGGATTAATATTAATAATAGTAGGCTTTTTTAGAGAGCTTTTAGGAGCAGGAACTTTATTAGGAATTCCAGTATTAGGAGATCCAATAAAAAAAACAGGATTATATGCTTTTGGTTATGAAAATAACGGTTTTATGTTATTAGCACCAATGGCATTAATAACATTAGGAATCATTATTTGGGTACAACGTAGTAGAAACGAAGCATTAATTGAAGAACATTAAAAATAGTAAGCAGTAGTTAGTCCGCAATATGCAGTAAAAAAGAACTGCAAAATGACTGCCAACTGAAGACTGTCAACTGAAGACTAAAAGAGAATGGAACATTTAGAATTATTTTTTAAATCAATATTTATAGATAACATGGTATTTGCGACATTTCTCGGAATGTGCTCTTATCTAGCTGTATCTAAAAAAGTAACAACAGCTGTTGGCTTAGGTGCTGCAGTAATTTTTGTGTTGGCAATTACAGTACCTTTAAACTGGTTGTTAGATCAATATTTATTGCAACCCGGTGCATTAGCTTGGTTAGGAGAAGAGTATGCAGAATATGATTTAAGTTTTTTATCATTTATCATGTTTATAGCAACTATTGCAACAATGGTTCAATTAGTAGAAATTGTTGTTGAAAAATTTGCACCTTCCTTATATAATTCCCTCGGTATATTTTTACCATTAATTGCAGTAAACTGTGCAATTTTAGGAGGCTCGTTATTTATGCAATCGCGTGAAATTCCTACACTTAGTTTAGCAACAGTATATGGAATAGGCTCTGGAATTGGATTTTTCTTAGCAATCCTTTCAATTGCAGCAATTCGAGAAAAAATTAGATATTCAAATGTTCCGCCAGCATTAAGAGGATTAGGAATTACGTTTATAATTACAGGATTAATGGCAATTGGCTTTATGAGTTTTGGAGGTATGCTAACAGGAGGAGATGAAGAAGAAGTAACTGAGGATAAAACGGCAATTATTGAGCGTAACCAAAATAATAAAAAAGAAGTATTAGCTGATAACACAACAAAAGAAAACGAGTAAATAAATGATATTAGCAGTAAGCACATTAGGAGTAATTATAGCAACAGTAATTTCTTTTTTAGTCATTACTTTGTTATTAGTAGGATTGTTATTAGTTGTAAAACAAAAATTATCACCTTCTGGTCCGGTAAAAATCACCATTAATGGTGAAAAAGTGATAGAAGTAGCTTCAGGAGACACTTTATTAACCACATTGAGTGCTCAGAAAATATTTTTACCATCAGCTTGTGGTGGTGGTGGTACCTGTGTTCAATGCGAATGTCATGTAAATTCTGGTGGAGGTGAGGCCTTACCTACTGAAGTGCCTCATTTTACGCGTAAAGAACTTAAAGAAGGTGTCCGTTTAGCCTGTCAGGTAAAGGTAAAACAAGATATGGATATTTCAATTCCAGAAGAAATTTTTGGAATCAAGAAATGGGAAGCTACTGTTGTTTCTAATTATAATGTTGCCACCTTTATTAAGGAATTTATAGTTGAAATACCAGAAGATATGGGTTATAAGGCTGGTGGATATATTCAAATTGAAATTCCGAATACAGAAGTTAAATATTCTGAAATGGACGTTACTGCACACCCTGAAGAGCATCCTGGTGAACCGGATAAATTTAAAGGCGATTGGGATAAATTCAAATTATGGCCTTTAGTGATGAAAAATACAGAAACGGTAGAAAGAGCATATTCAATGGCTTCTTATCCTGCTGAAGGAAGAAAAATCATGTTAAATGTACGTATTGCAACACCTCCTTTTGATAGAGATAAAGGTGGTTGGATGGATGTAAATCCTGGAGTTGCTTCTTCGTATATTTTTAATTGTAAACCAGGCGATAAAGTAACTATTTCTGGTCCTTACGGTGAATTCTTTATCAATCATAGTGATGCAGAAATGTTATATGTTGGTGGAGGCGCAGGTATGGCACCAATGCGTTCACATTTATACCAATTATTTGAAACCTTAAAAACAGATCGTATCGTTACTTATTGGTATGGTGGTCGTTCTAAAGCTGAATTATTCTATGTAGAGCACTTTAGACATTTAGAAAAACATTTTCCTAATTTTAAATTCTTTATTGCATTATCAGACCCTTTAGAAGAAGATAATTGGAAAGTAAAAAAAGATATTCATGATACTGAAGGCGATGGCTTTGTTGGTTTTATCCATCAAGTAGTAATCGACGAATATTTATCAAAACACGATGCTCCTGAAGATCTAGAATTGTATTTCTGTGGGCCTCCATTAATGAATAATGCTGTTCAAAAAATGGGTGAAGATTTTGGCTTAGCCGATGAGAACATCCGTTTTGATGACTTTGGAGGTTAGATAATAATATACAAGATCTGTTGTCAGTCCCGAGGCTTTAGGATTAAAATCGGAATATGCTAAGGACAGATATAAAATTCACTTTCCTGATAATAAAATTTCGTTACCGGTGTTTGAATTGATGATTTTTACAAACCAAACACTCTTTTATAGTACTCATAATTTTCTATTCAATAAAAAAAGTTATCTCAGATTATTGACTTTAAACCTGAATTCGACCTAATATTTGTTTACAGTTTGAATAAAAATTCATTCAAACTGTAAACAAATATTAGGTCGAATTCAGGTTTAAAACATAACATATATCATGCTTTTAAGATATATAATGGTTTGACTTTCCCATTAAAAAAGACTAACTTCGTTTACCTGTGCTGTCCCGATAGCTATCGGGATTATTTCAGTATCATTGGATATAGTTCATTTAAACGCAACCATATCCTTACGTTAGGCACAATTCAATATAGATCATCACGTCAAGAAGATCATACATTGAAGAAATTTTTAATCAAAATTCGGTACGAATATTGTATCTTTAGAGTTATCATAAAACATTTAAAAAAAATTAAAAATGGCTAAGAGATCAAGTAGATCTACTCCTCCTAAAAGAACACACGTTGTGAAAAGAGAATCTGGCTGGGCAGTAAAAAAACAAGGTGCTCAACGAGCAACCAAAGTGTATAGAACAAAAGAACAGGCAGTAAAGGGTGCAGAAAAATCACGAAGATCAGGTAATGATGTGGTTATTCATAAAAAAGATGGCTCTATTCAGAAATGGAAAAAATCCAATAAATAAATGGATTTTCAAAAGAATATATTTATTAATTGTCCGTTCGATGATGATTATTTTCCTTTATTAAAAACATTGCTTTACACCGTTAAACGAATTGGATTCAAACCAAGGATCACTTTAGAAAGAAATGATTCTGGTGAAATACGATTGCACAAAATAAAGGAACTTATCGAATCATCTAAATATTCTATACATGATCTGAGCAGAGCAAGGGCAAAGTATGTAGGTGAGTATTTTAGACAAAATATGCCGTTTGAGCTTGGATTAGATTTAGGATGTAGAGATTATAATGAAAAAAAAGAATTTAAGAGTAAGAAAATATTAATTCTGGAAGAAGAAAGATATAGTACTCAAAAGGCATTATCTGACTTATCCTTTGCTGATTGCAAATGTCATAAGGGAGAAGCAGAAGAATTAGTATATGAAGTAAGAAATTGGTTCGCGGAAAATGGGCTCAAATCGGTACCAAGTGCTAGCTCAATATGGGATGGTTATAATGAGTTTTATGCGGATTTATATTATGAAAAGTCCAAATTAGGATTTAAACCTAAGGATATAGACAGATTACCTATAGCAGAGTTTATGAGCTACATAGACGATAAGTTAACATAACTGTGCCTAACAAAGTGTATAATTAATTGCGGCAGAATTTCCTAAATGGAAATTCATACGAATTAATTACTTTAGTGCCAAGGGGAAAAATCAGTGCTGATTTCCCACAACATAATCATACACGTAACGATAAACGAAACCATTCTTACCGTTTATACTTCAACGATAAATGCACTACTTTTTTGGTCTTAAAAAAGTCTTCTATAAAATAATCAGATAGGTTATAGATAGTTGCTTTCGGGAAGTTAGTTAGCTCTTCAGTTAGATCACCACCTTTTAGATAGAGAATTCCGTTTTTTAATTCATGATTTTGCTTTTTAGCCACTTTTTTACGTGTCCATTTTACAAAATCATCCATATTGGTAACGGCACGGCTTATAATAAAATCGAACTCACCTTTTACTTTTTCAGCTCTGCAATGTTCGGCTTTTACGTTTTGTAATCCCAAAGCATTGGCAACCTCTTGTACTACTTTTATCTTTTTACCTATAGAATCTACCAAATGAAACTGTGCTTCAGGAAAAAGTATTGCCAAGGGTATTCCAGGGAAACCACCACCGGTTCCAACATCAAAAATATGAGACCCCGGTTTAAAAGATTGTACTTTGGCAATTCCTAATGAATGTAATACATGACGTATATATAACTCATCAATATCTTTACGAGAAATCACATTTATTTGTGCATTCCATTCCTTGTAAAGATTATCTAATTGCTTAAATTGGTGCAATTGAACGTCAGTTAATTCGTTAAAGTAAGTAGTAAGTATCTTCATAGATCAAGATGCGAAATTACATTATATTGTTAAAAAATGTATAATTTAACATTCAAAACATTCTATCAATCAAAAATGATGTATTTTTGCACTTTATAAAAAAGACCTAAACAATTATGTCAAATATATCTATAAAATTTTCAAAAATAGATTCTACTAAATTTTTTAGAACTTTAAATAAGCGTATCAATACTTATTTTAAAGAAAAAAATCTTAAAAAAACAGGTAACTGGAAGCTATATCTCAAAGCATTTGTTATGTTTGCTTTATTTATTACGCCTTTGATTTTAATCTACACACTCAATCTACCCGGTTGGGCTCAGGCTTTACTTATGGCTATTATTGGTGTAGGAATGGCTGGTGTTGGTATGAATGTAATGCACGATGCTAATCACGGTTCCTTTTCAAGTAAAAAATGGGTTAATAAGCTGTTTGGAAGTAGTATTTATATCCTTGCCGGAAATGATTATAACTGGAAAGTGCAACACAATGTTTTACACCATACCTATACTAATATTCAAGGTCATGATGAAGATATAGATGCAGGTAGAATTATCCGTTTTTCAAAACATACCAAGTGGTTATGGATCCATAAATATCAAAAATATTACGCTTTTTTCTTATACGGATTACTTACCGTAAATTGGGCAATTACAACAGACTTTAAACAATCATATCAATATTTAAAAAAAAGATTATCGTATGGTAAATTTCCTAATCCCGCTACACAATGGACAAAGTTAATCATTGGTAAAATAGTATATTATGCTGTATGGGTTGTACTACCATTACTTATAGGTTTTGCTTGGTGGCAAGTATTAATTGGATTTTTAATTATGCATTATACAGCAGGTATTATTTTAAGTGTTGTTTTTCAATTAGCACATGTGATGCCAAATACTGAAATGCCACAACCTGATGAAAATGGAAATATAAAAAACACATGGGCAATTCATCAATTATATACCACTTCTAATTTTGCTCCTAAAAACTGGTTGGTTCGTTTTTTTACCGGTGGCTTAAACAGACAAGTTGAGCATCATTTATTTGCTAATATCAGTCATATCCATTATGGTAAAATAGCCAAAATTGTTAAAGAGACGGCAAAAGAATTTAATTTGCCTTATAACGAATATAAAACAATGTGGAAAGCTGTTAAAGAACATTACAATCAATTAAATATGTTGGGTAAAAAACCTGTAATAGCTTAACTTTTTTTAGAAATACGTTAGAAATATAACATTTTATAACTAAAAGCTTCTTTAGGTTTATTAATTGCGTTTTAATTTTTAATTTTGGTGCTTAATTTTTAGCACTATAAAATGCAACACCTTCTTTCTGACAGAATTAACAATTTACCCATTTCGCAAACCTTAGCCATGGCTGCAAAAGCCAGAGAATTAAAAGCAGAAGGCAAAGACATTATTAGTTTAAGTTTGGGAGAACCAGATTTTAATACCCCTGATTTTATTAAGGAAGCAGCTAAACAAGCTATTGATGATGATTACAATTCATATACACCTGTAAACGGTTATTTAGAATTACGTGAAGCTATTTGCAGAAAATTTAAGCGTGATAATGGATTGAATTATGATGAAAGTCAAATTGTAGTTTCTACAGGTGCAAAACAATCAATCGCCAATGTAGCAATGGTGTTATTAAATCCGGGTGATGAGGTTTTATTACCAGCTCCTTATTGGGTAAGTTATTCTGCCATAAGTATACTAGCCGAAGCAATATATGTTGAAATTCCTTCAACTATTGAAACCGATTTTAAAATTACGCCTAAACAATTAGAAGCCGCCATTACGCCTAAAACAAAAATGATTTTCTTTAATTCGCCTAATAACCCAAGCGGATCATCATATACTGAAAGTGAATACAGAGCATTGGCAAAAGTATTAGAAAAATATCCCAATATTTATGTGCTGTCAGATGAAATTTATGAACATATAAATTATGGACAGCCCAATTTTAGTTTCGCCGCTATAGAAAGTATGTATGACAGAACCATTACTGTAAATGGTGTGGCTAAAGCTTTCGCCATGACCGGATGGCGTATAGGTTATATAGGTGCGCCAGCATGGATTGCAAAAGCATGCAATAAAATGCAAGGTCAAATTACTTCCGGAGCAAATTGTATTGCACAACGTGCTACTATAACTGCACTAGATGCTCCTATTTCAGAAATTCAATACATGGTTGATGAATTTAGAGCTCGAAGAGATTTAGTACTTGATATGATAAAAGATATTGATGGTATCGTGATTAATAAGCCAAGTGGCGCTTTTTATGTGTTTCCAGATGTGTCTTCATTCTTTGGGAAAACAATTGATGGTTTTTCAATAAATAATGCAACTGATTTTTCATTGTTTTTATTAGAAAAAGCGAATGTGGCTACAGTAACCGGTGATGCTTTTGGAGCTCCAGGATACATTAGAATTTCTTATGCAGCATCTACAGAACAACTAAAAGAAGCTTTTAAAAGAATAAAAGAAGTCCTTAGTTAAAAGAATTTAGCCTTGATATACTTTATTAATAAGCTTATATATATTAATGACCTCTCGACTGCACTCGAGGAGACATCACTTTTGTCTGGTCGAGCGCAGTCGAGACCTTAATGTCGTCCATTTTATGTAAACTTATTAAATTTGCAATCTAAACTAATAATTTTAACAATTGAAAAATAAAGCATTTGTATACCCATTACTCATTTTACTGATAAGTTTAATTATTTATCTTGTAGTTCCGTCAAACGGAGAAAATGAAGTTAAAGAGGATATGAATCCGATAAGTAAATCTTCTTTTAATTATTTACCCACTTCAACAACCGGTCAAGTTATTTTACATAATTATTATACCCTATCTTATAATGAAGAGGCAGAACAAGCAGAATGGGTAGCTTATGAATTGAAAAAAGAGCATATTTCAAGAACTCATAGAAAACGCCCTTATTTTATTAGAGACAAAAAAGTAAAAACTAAGTCTGCCGATTATAAAAATTACAAGAAATCAGGATACAGTAAAGGTCATTTATGTCCTGCCGGAGATCGAAAATTTTCAGAAGGTGCCTTTAATGAAACTTTTTTAACGTCTAATATATCCCCTCAAAAATTAGACTTTAATGCCGGAGTTTGGAATCGGTTAGAACAAAAAACGCGCTATTGGGCAAATAAAGAAAGACAATTGTATATTATTACTGGAGGTGTCTTAAATGATAAGCTATCAACTATTGGTAGAGAAAAAGTTGCTGTACCTAAACAATTCTACAAAATTTTACTTGATTATTCGAAGTCAGAAATAAAAGCGATTGCATTTTTAATCCCTCATCAAGAATCTAAACAACCATTATATAAGTTTGTAGTTTCTATAGACAAAATAGAATCTCTTACTTCTATAGATTTCTTTCCTGCATTACCTGATGATGTAGAAAATAAATTAGAAACTTCTTCAAATTATAAAAATTGGAGTTTTTAATTTAATAATAGAGAAAATTAGAAATTAGAACTAGTTTTTAAAACTGATAATAATTTACTCAATTCCTTTCCTTGATTGGTAAATATCAAAAAAAATAGTAATGGCAAAACAGTTAAGTAATTAATAGTCAATAAGACTATTCTTTCAAATATTTTTCTCATAATGCGTTAGATTTTACATAGACTAAACAACTAAGAACGGTAAAATCCTACTTTTCATATAAAAAAATTATGAAATGTGAAAATTATTGATAGTTTGGAAGGTTATTCAAAAACTTTTTATAAAAAAAGACCCTTCGATTAAGAAGAGTCTTTGTGCGGCTGAAGGGAGTCGAACCCCCACACCTTGCGGCACTAGATCCTAAGTCTAGCGTGTCTACCAATTCCACCACAGCCGCAGAATTGTGATGTCCAAAAGTATTGGGGTGCAAATATAATCAAACTTAATAAATAGCAAACTGTTCGTCTATATTTTTATTACTTTTGAAATAGATAAACTTCATTAAAATGGATAACATAAAAGCCTATATAGATCAACATAAAGACCGATTTATAAACGAACTCATAGAATTACTAAAACTGCCTTCAGTGAGTGCTGATTCTGCCTTTAGCAAAGATGTAATTAATACTTCTAAAGCTGTTAAAACTGCACTTGAAGGTGCAGGATGCACTCATGTAGAAATATGTGAAACTCCGGGTTACCCAATCGTATATGGAGAAAAAATAATTAACAAAAATTTACCTACAGTTTTGGTTTATGGTCATTATGATGTACAGCCTGCTGATCCTATTGAACTTTGGGATTCCCCTCCTTTTGAACCTATTATTAAAAAAACGGACATACATCCTGAAGGAGCTATTTTTGCACGTGGCGCTTGTGATGATAAAGGGCAGTTATACATGCATGTTAAAGCATTAGAATATATGACTGCTAATAATAATCTTCCTTGTAATGTGAAATTTATGATTGAGGGTGAAGAAGAAGTCGGTTCAAGTAGCTTGGTGTGGTTTGTAAAACGAAATCAAGATAAATTGGCCAATGATATCATCCTGATTTCTGATACCGGAATGATCAGTAATACCCAACCATCTATCACAACCGGCTTACGCGGATTGAGCTATGTTGAAGTCGAAGTTACCGGTCCTAATCGCGATTTACATTCCGGTTTATACGGCGGTGCTGTTGCAAACCCTATTAATATTCTAACAAAGATGATTGCTTCTTTACACGATGAAGATAATCATATTACTATTCCCGGATTTTATGATAAAGTTGAGGATTTATCCGCCGAAGAGCGTGCAGAGATGGCTAAAGCTCCTTTTTCATTAGAGAATTATAAAAAAGCTTTAGATATTGATGCTGTATATGGCGAAAAAGGATATACCACTAACGAACGAAATTCAATCAGGCCTACCTTAGATGTAAATGGAATTTGGGGTGGCTATATTGGAGAAGGCGCAAAAACAGTAATTGCAAGTAAAGCCTATGCTAAAATATCTATGCGTTTAGTACCTCATCAAGATTGGATAGAAATTACCGACCTTTTTAAAACGCATTTTGAAAGTATTGCTCCTAAAGGAGTGACCGTAAAAGTTACACCGCATCATGGCGGACAAGGATATGTAACACCCATAGATAATATTGGATATAAAGCGGCTAACAAAGCTTATACTAAAACTTTTGGTGTAGAAGCTATTCCTCAAAGATCAGGTGGCAGTATTCCTATAGTTGCTTTATTTGAAGAAGAGTTAAAGAGTAAAACTATTTTGATGGGATTTGGTTTAGATAGTGATGCCATCCATTCTCCAAATGAACATTTTGGTATTTTTAATTATTTGAAAGGTATTGAGACCATTCCTTTGTTTTATAAGTATTTTACGGAGATGAGTGTGTAATTTTAACACTTAATTCACATTTTAAACGTAACAAATAGTTGTTTTTGAGCGTTGTATTAACTTAACCTACTCTATTAATGCTTAAAAACTTCTTTTGGATGTGCTCCGGCGCAGATCCCGATTTACTAAACGAAAGTCCAAAATCTGAACAAATAAAATATGCTGGAATTGGCGGAACAGTTTTCTTTACCGCAGTAATGGCTTTTATCTCTGGTTCGTATGCATTGTTTACTGTGTTTGATAATGTATATGTTGCTATTGCTTTTGGAATAGTTTGGGGCTTGCTTATTTTTAATTTGGATCGATTTATTGTATCGACCATTAAAAAACGTGATAATATCTGGAAAGAGTTATTACAAGCATCACCAAGAATAGTGTTGGCTATTATTATTGCTGTTGTAATTTCTAAACCTTTAGAAATGAAAATATTTGAAAAAGAGATTAACCAAGTACTATTAGAACAAAAAAATGAGTTGACGTTGCAAAATCAAAATCAAATAGCACAACAATATACGCCTGAAATTAACCGAATTCAATCAGAGATTCAATCATTGAAAAATGGAATTGACACTAAAGAAAAAGAGGTTAATGATTTATATAGTACTTATATTACTGAAGCAGAAGGAACTGCCGGAACAATGAAATTAGGTAAAGGTCCTGTTTATAAAGAAAAACGTGAAAAACATGATGCTATACTTCAAGAATTACAGCAATTAAAAGAAAGTAATAAGGCTCTGATATCAGAAAAGGAAGCTACTCTAACACAATTACGAAGCAAACAAGACAATCAAGTATTGACAAGTCAGCCTATCATTGACGGATTTGATGGTTTAATGGCTCGAATTAATGCTTTAGGAAAACTTGCATGGTTTCCTTCATTTTTTATTTTCTTATTATTTGTAGCCATTGAAACTGCACCTGTACTGGCAAAAGTCATGGCAACTAAAGGTGCGTATGATTTAAAATTTGAAGAACAAGAAGATGCATTGGCTGTTTGGGTGACACAACAAAAAAATCAAAGAGCTGCAATGCTAGCAACTGATACCTCATTAAATGAAAAAGTATATTATGATGTTGCTGAAGATCAAGAAGTTTATGCTTATAAAAAACAAAAAGCAATCGATTTGCTGAAGTTACAATCTGATAAATTTTTAAAAAAACAAAGTGATGTGATGGGTTAACTCGTTCTCTTTACATATTTTGTAATAATTACTATCTGTTGTCCGTCAACTTTACCCTCAATATATTCTGCGTTATTTGCATTTAAAGAAATTCTACGTACAGCTGAGCCTTGTTTTGCTACCATACTAGATCCTTTTACTTTTAAATCTTTGATCAATACCACATTATCGCCAGCTTCTAAAATAACGCCATTAACATCTCTATGGATTATTTTTTCACTGTCATCAAGTCCTTCTCCTGTAGCTTTTGCCCATTTTATTGTCTCTTCTTCCAGATACAACATATCTAATAGGTCTTGTGGCCAACCTTTTGAACGCAACCGAGAAAGCATTCTCCAAGCAACAGCTTGTACAGCCTTAAATTCACTCCACATACTATCGTTCAAACAACGCCAGTGATTTTCATCTGTAGCCTCTGGATTATCGATTTGTTCTATACAATTATTACATCCTAATAAACTACCATCAAGTCCTCCAGTTGATATTGGTGGCACTTCATATACTTTTAAATTTTCTGTTGCACTACAAAGTTCACATCTAGATCCGCTTCGCTTTATCAACTCTTTTTCAATACTCATTTTTGTTATTTTATAAGGCAAATGTAATTGTATTCTATAAATTTTACAGAAATATGCGCATAAAAAAACCGAGACTAGAATTATTCTAATCTCGGTTTTAACTAATAAGTATTTTTTATATTTTTAGTTTAATAAACTTAATTCGTAATTTTTTATTGCTGCAACTTCATATTCTTGAGGTTGAAATTCTGTCAATACATTTTCAGCAAAATTATAATCTACTTTTCTAAATCGGCTAGCTGCAAAAGCATTATATCCACTCTTGGGGCTTTTTACTTCATTTAAAATTAAACCTCCATCATAAGGATTGAATCCTGTTACTGTATACATTTCATTCTCTTGTAAACCTCCTAATTTATACCACCTTCTTTTAGCATTTACACAAACAACTATTTCTCCGATTTCAAATGTATTATTCATAATTCGTAATTTTTAGCAATTTATTATAAAACAATTTGCTGTTAAAAATTCCCCTAAAAAATGTAAATATTTTTAAAAAAAAAAGCTAAATATCTAATTTTGAATGAAATAAATTTTATAAAAAATCTATTTTCACTAAGGTTAGCTTATTAATAACTAATATAACTTAAGAAAAGTATATATTATTTTTAATAAAAATATTGTATAGATTTCAAAGTTAGAAATTATTTTGATAATTTTTATAGTGAAACTAGGTAGTTTTAAAACTCATGGTTTTTGGGTGGTTTTAAAATGCTAAGTTTTTTAGATGCTAACAATCAGGTAGTTATATAAAAATTGATTATATAATGAAAATAGAAAGTTTACAATATTTAAAAACGTTAGCAATAATTAAAAAAACATCTCTATGACATTTATTGATAAAAAAGATTTGGAAAGAAAATTATGTTTTATTTTAAAACTGTGGGTTTAAATTTTAGAAATTTAAACTGTACTTTTTCTTGCTTCTGTGGTTGGATAGCCGCTAAAACTTTCTCTGAAAAATCATAATCTACTTTTCTAAATCGGTCTGCTTTATAAGCATTATGACCGCTCCATCTAGATTTTATTTCTTCAAGAATGAGTCCATCATCAAAAGGGTTAAAACCAATTACAGTATACATTTCATTTTCTCTAAGCCTTCCTAATTTATACCAACTTCCTCTTGCATTTACGCAAACTACAATCTCTCCTATTTTAAATGTACTCTCCATAATCCTTTATTTAAGTGGTTATAAATAATAAAGTAATTAATCTTAAAAAACTCAAAAAAACATGCAATTATCCCTTTTATAATGCATTGTTCAAAAAAGTAAGTGAATAAAGAAAAAATAAATATACAAACAGAATCTAAAGGAAATCTAAAGTTGTAAATTAAAACTTCCTATCGGAATAATATGGCGCTAAGCTTACAGAAGGTTTTTTATCAGAAATAATCTCAGAAACCAATTTTCCTGTGGCTGTTGCCATACTCCAACCCATCATTGCATGTCCGGTTGCAATCGTTAAATTATGACATTTATTAGATTTCCCAATATATGGTAATCCATCAGGTGAAATCGATCGTAAACCACAGGCTACATTTTCTTTTTCGTCTTTAGTAAGCTTTATATTGGGATAATAATTAGCAACCGCTTTGGCAATCGCTTCAACACGAACTTTATTTATGTTATGATTTATATCGGCAATTTCCATAGTACCTGCAAAACGAGTGAAGCCATTCATTGGTGTTACCGCAACTTTCGCTTCAGCAAAAATTGCAGGAATCGTAATTCCTGTTTCTCGTGAGGTATTTATACAATAACCTTTTCCTGCTTGTAGTAATAGTTTTAATCCTAATTTTTTACTTAGTAAACTGCTCCACGAACCTGCGGCTAAAACAAATTCATCTGCATTAACTTTTTGTTTACTTGTTATGATAGCTTTTATTTTACCATTTTGAATCTCTAAATCTTCTACTTTTTCATTTTTGTAAAATTCAACTCCAACCTTTTTTAAGTAAGCCTTCATTTCCTCCATAAATTCATGAGGTGTAGTATGAGAATCACATTGATAATAAATAGCTCCTTTAACATTCATCTTAGCATTTGGTTCTAGTTTTTTTAATTCAGTCAGGTTCATTTCCCTAGTTTCAATGCCTATATCTTTGGCCAATTGAGCTATTTTTATTTCTGCTTCTAACATTTTATCAGTCTGACAAAGCATTAATAAGCCTTTCTTTTTATAATGAAAAGTGAAGCTTTCGTTTTCTTTAATATCATCATATAATTCCTGACTTAACACAGCAATATCCTTTATTGCAGGAATCGCTTTTTTTACATGTTCGGGATTACATGATTTATTGAATGCCCAAGCCCATTTTAAAAAATCTAAGTCAAATCGGGGTTTAATATATAAAGGGCTTGAAGAGTTAAACATCCATTTCAATCCTTTTTTCATAATGCCCGGAGCGGCTAACGGAATGATATGGCTAGGCGATAAATAACCGGCATTGACATAAGATGCGCCACCATCCATATTAGATTGATCAACAATTTTAACTTGATGTCCTTCCTTTTGGAGATAATAGGCGGAACATAAACCCATGATTCCGCCACCAATAATGACTATTTCTTTACTCATCAGTATTGGCTATATATGTGTTAATTCGATTCTCTAATATAGGTAATGTAACCGTACCTTGTTCAAGAATAATTTCATGAAACTCTCTAATATCAAACTTTGCACCAAGTTCTTTCTCTGCTTTTTTGCGTAATTCTCTAATTTTTATTTCTCCTATTTTATAGGACAATGCTTGACCCGGCCATGAGATATAACGATCTGTTTCTGTATTGATTTCGTGTATTGATAGGGCAGTATTTGACGACATATAATCTACAACTTGATTACGAGTCCAGCCTTTAGTATGAATTCCTGTATCTACAACCAATCTACAGGCGCGCCACATTTCATAAGTCAATTTCCCGAAATGCTCATAAGGTGTTGTATAGATACCCATTTCTTCTGCAAGAAATTCACAATATAATCCCCAGCCTTCTCCATAAGCTGACAAATACATATCTTTTCTAAACTGTGGAATACTATCTCCTAATTCATTATTTAAACTCCCTTGCAAATGATGACCTGGCACTGCTTCATGAACTGTTAATGCCGGCAACGTATATAAGGTTCTGCTTGACAGGTTATATGTATTTACCCAATAATAACCCGGGTCGGTACTATTCTTTTTTGTGCCTATATAACGTCCCGTAGTGTATTTAGGTGCAATAGCATCAGGTACCGGAGCAACACCATAAGGTTTGCGTGGCAAGGTTTTAAAAAATCTAGGTAATTGTGCATCAACTCTTTTTGCTATATCTCTTGCAATCATTAATAATTCATCAGGCGTTTTAGCATAAAATTGTTTGTCAGTTCGTAAAAATTTTAAAAAATCAACAAAATTTCCTTTAAAACCAATCTCTTCGATAATCTTTAGCATTTCCGTTTTTATGCGAGTAACTTCATTTAATCCAATTTGATGAATTTCATCTGCTGTTAGGTTCAAAGTCGTATAATAATCTATCCTATTTTGATAATATTCTTTACCATTTGGGGTTACAGATATTCCTATAGTAGTTCTGGTTTTTGGTAAATACTCTGTTTCAAAAAATTCTTTAATTCGTTTAAATTGTGGTATTACCTTAGATTCAATTACTTTTTTTGCAGCATTTAAAACTGAATCTTTTTGTGTCTGTGTTAAATTTTCAGGTAATTTTTTAAAAGGTGAGTAAAAGAAATTATCTTCTATAGTAGCATTAATATGTGTATCATAAGTTGATTCGTATCCTTTAAAAATGACTTTAGGTTGTGAAACTCCTTTTTTTAAACCTTCTCTAATCAATATTAAATATTGATCAACATAATTTGGGATTGCATTCAATTTATTCAAATACTTTTTAGTTTGCTCATAATTTGTCAATGGTCGTACCATATATGGCAAACTAACATGAAATCTTGCGTCAGAAAGTATTGGATTTAAATATCTTTCATAAGTATTATAATCAATTGTTTCTTGTAGTTTAAACTTTAATAATCCTAATGATATTCTTTTGGTTTCCGAAAGTCGATTTTCATCAATTTTTTCTAATGATTCTAATTGTTGAGATGCAAAATCAGCTTCACCTTTAAAATACTCTTTTGTAAATAGACCTAACGGATATTCTTCTTTATCATATCCTTTATGGTCTTGATAAGTATTGATTATTTTATCTAATGCAATTGATGAGTTGTTGTTGTTTTGCTTACAGCTAACTATAAAAAGTAATACAAACGTTATTGTTCTTATATAATTCATAAACTTTTAACCTTCATTATTGACCCGTTTTATTGTAAAGCATCTCTCATTTTTTTAGGTAATTTCGCTACTACCAAATCATAAGAATGATCTATCAATTCAAATAGTAGTTGATATGGCAAGCTACTTATTTCTAGTGTATTCCAAAGTTTTTTACTCATATGATAACCTCCGTAAATGAGTCCGTCATACTGTTCGCGTAATTCAATAGCTCTTTCTGGGTCACACTTTAAATTGATTTGTGGTGGCAGACGTTCTAATCCTGATAAAGCAAACATTTTACCCATAACTTTAAAAACGAGCGTTTGTTCATCAAAAGGAAATTCTTCGGTTACACCTTTTTTTTGCAAGCAATATGTTCTGAATTCTTCGATGTTCATGTTTATTATTTTAACCAAAAGACCCTTTTCGACTGCGTTCAGGAGGACAATTCCTGTATAATTCTTTCCATTATTTTTTCAGAATGTTGTGCTCTTATAAAATCAAACTGCTCATATAAACCATGAGCATCTTTCGTTTTGAGTGTCCAATCTTTACAATCTTGTAATTTGGGTTCTTCTAAAATTGTTTTCATTAATTGTTTTGAATAACCCTTACCTCTGGCTTCAGGTATAATAAAAATATCCATTAAATACACATAAATTGTATAATCTGTCACCGCTCTGGCAAAACCTATTTGCTTATTATCTAAATAAACTCCAAAGCATAATGAGTTATCTATAGATTTCTGAACTTGGTCAATCGTTCTTCCTTTTCCCCAATAAGAATTGGTTAAAAAAGAATGAATGACTTCAATATCTAATTTGCTTCTATCTATAGAAATAGTAATCATCCTAACTTTCTATTTTATATAAAACAGGTTTACTCGGAGAGGCATCATTTTCAAAAGGTGCAATTTGAATGTTTAAAAAATAGACTCCATCTTCAACTGAATTAGGTACAAAAATCAATTCGGTAATAGTCGATTCAAACCTAATCTTACCACTAGTATTCCAAAATGCATTATGTGAAATTAATTTACCATCATCTTTTTCTTTGTCTACACTTGGTAAATCAATCAACAAATGTTGTATTCCTTTTTCTTTAAGATATATTGTAGTTTCTTCTAATAAGTAAGGTGGGTTTGTATGAGAATACTTCATAGATAATTTCTCATCAGTATTTGGTAGGGTTCGTATGACTACAGCTTGTCTTTTTTTATTCCCTAAAGCAAACTGTAATTGTTTTTTAGAGATTACAAAATCGTCTCCTAATTTTTCAGGAGCAACAGTTATTACTTCAGCAAAAAAGAAAAACTGTTTTAAATTATTATTTATAGAATGAAATTCTTTTGTAATATGACCTACACATTCTGTATGCGTTCCATGTGCATGCGGATTAAAAAAAATGGAATTAAAATTTATAGCATCTTTTTTTCGCACACTCATTATTTTTTTAAAAGTAGGCGCTTTTTGATACCATGCAATTACATTGTCTTTAGTCATACGTAATGGCATAGAAATATCAATGGGTTTTGATAGATCTATTTGGTGTTTTTTTGAGTTGTGTTGGATTATTGCTAGCATAATTATCGTCATACTGAACTTGTTTCAGTATCTAATTCAAATCTAATAATAAATCTTTTAATTGTGGATTAAATTCCATTTCCAGTCTCTATGCCAATTTTTTAGTTGTTTCTCTCTTAGAATTGCTTGATTAATATCAGAAAACGTTTCGAAATAAATAAGATTCTTTAAACGATATTTGTTAGTGAATTTTGGCCCCAAACCATTAACGTGTTCTTCAACTCTTTTCATTAAATTAGAAGTAACTCCAATATAAAGCATAGTTCTGGTTTTATTTGTTAATATGTAAATATAGCTTTCTTTCATATTATACTCTGAAACAAGTTCAGAGTGACGTTAATTTCAAACCATAAACAAGTCACTAGCAATTCCATCAACTAAAAATTTACCTTTTTTGGTAGTTTTCAAAACACTTCGACTGAGCCTGTCTTGAGCTGGGTCGAAAGGCTCAGTGTGACATTCTTCAATAACCAGTAAGCCTTGATTAATAAATTTTACCGACCTCCTCAATAAATGGTCTTTAAAAGTTGTTCCGAAGTTTTGTTTAATTGTAGTTAATGAAATACCCCAAATAGTACGTAAACCTGTCATTATCGCTTCATTATATCTATCATTTATTGATAATTCTTCAACTTCTTGAGGTAAAATATCAGTTTGAATTGCTTTTATATATATAATATTGTTTGAAACATTCCAACTTCTGTGTTTACCATTAAAGGAATGTGCCGAAGGGCCAATTCCTAAATATGATTTACCTTGCCAGTACGAAGTGTTATGTTTTGAAAAATAATCGGGTTTTCCAAAATTTGAAATTTCATAATGTATAAAACCTTGTTTTTCTGTTTCTTCAACCAACATATTAAAATGTTTCAACGATTTATCTTCATCTATTGGCAAATATTTTCCTTTTTTTATAAAACTAGCTAATGCAGTTTTAGGCTCGACCGTCAATGCATAACTCGAAATGTGATTGACACCGAAATCAAAAGCTGTTTGTAAATTTTCTTTCCAGCGTTCATTACTCATTGTCGGAATTCCGTAAATCAGATCAATTGTAATATTATCAAAGTGGCGAGTTGCCACTGACAAAGATTCTTTTGTTTCTTTTGAGTTATGTGCGCGATTCATCGCTTTTAAATCGTCATCAAAAAAGGATTGGATTCCGATGCTTAGTCTGTTAATTCCAATTTTTTTATAATCATCATACAAACCTCTCGACTGCGCTCGAGGGGACATAAAATTAGCTTTGACCAAGTCATCTGGATTAGCTTCTAAGGTAATTTCAGGATCATTAATAACCTTATAATTTTGATAAATCGTATCAATCAGCAATCGCAATTCATCAATCGTTAATAAAGAAGGTGTTCCTCCTCCAAAATAAATAGTTTCTATGGTTTCGTTTTGGAGTTCGTTTTTACGGAGTATCAATTCTTTTACCAATGCCTGAATCATTTCATCTTTCCGCTTTAGCGAAGTAGAAAAATGAAAATCGCAATAAAAGCATGCTTGTTTACAAAAAGGAATATGGAGGTAGAGAGCCCCTCCTAACCTCCCCGAAGGGGAGAGATTTTCGATTATATTATCAGGAATAGTACTCAGTATTTAATATTTTGAATTCAACTAATTACCTTTAGATATTTTTATCATATCTTTTATTTCTTCAATGGAAAAAAGCTCTTTTCGTTTATGAATCATTGCGTGACAATTTGGGCAAACTGGGCGTAAATCATTTATAGGATTAGTTCCGCCTTCACCAGCAGTTGCAACTGGTTTTAAATGGTGAACATGAATATAGCCTTCTCCTACTTTACCATACATTTTTTCAAAGTTAAAATCACATATTGAACAAGAAAATCCATAATGGTCAATACACTTTTTTCTTGCAGATGGATCTCTTTCATATCGAGTTATTAAAACTTCATTTGGCTTACCTTCAGTATATACTTGTTTATTTAATTCTAATGGATTTGAAGTAACAACCACTTCCTCTTTTGATTCTCCATTAGTTGGTTTGTATTCAAATTTCCATACAAATTCGTTATTTTTAGTTTTAGATTTAGTCTTTGAAATAATTAATCCTCGTTTCCTCAAATGAGGAAAGTGTGCATCAACTCCTCTTTTTGTTCTACCACTTTCATCTATTAATTGTTGCATTGTAGCTCCTTTAATTAACATTTGATTAATAATACCTCCTTTTTTTCTATTACCTAACCAATATAAATTGTCTTTTAGCTTAATTTTACCTAACAATAAATCATTTGTTAATTTAATTCCTAACTCTCTTTCTGTTAACCTAACTCTACCCATTCAAATCTATTTATTAATATTTTAACACAATCCCTCTCTCCCTTTTTGAGGGTTAGGGGGCTTACTTCTTCCCCCTTCGGAGGCTAGAGGGCTTTACCCGTTTCTCATTCTGTTTTACAAAAGCACTCCAACCTGTATAGTTTTTACCAACACTTACTCTTCCCGCATTATAAAAATGACAAACAGCAGCCGCTAGACCATCTGTAGCATCTAAATTTTTTGGTAACTCTTTCAATCCTAATGTGTTTTGTAACATTTTCGCAACTTGCTCTTTACTGGCATTACCATTACCGGTTATTGCCATTTTTATTTTTTTAGGAGAATATTCGGTGATTGGTATTTCACGTGATAAGCCTGCTGCCATAGCAACACCTTGAGCGCGACCGAGCTTTAGCATACTTTGTACATTTTTACCAAAAAAAGGAGCTTCAATGGCAATCTCATCTGGGTTGTAAGTATCAATTAATTCAATAGTACGCTCAAAAATGAGTTTCAACTTGACATAATGGTCATCATATTTTTTTAAATGCAATTCGTTTAATTGCATAAACTGCATGTTTTTATTGACCACTTTGATGAGTCCGAACCCCATAATGGTAGTTCCCGGGTCAATGCCTAATATGATTTTTTCTGTATTCAAGCTTTATAAGATGCTTCTACTGCGCTCAGCATGACATTTAAGTTAATTTTATTACTTTGCGAATAGGGTATTTTTATTAGCCCATTTCTTTCAAAAAACAAAGTTAATGAATTAGATGTTAGGCATATTTTTTTGTAATAGCCATAGCTATTGCAAAAAAATATAACGAAGTCAGATTGTTTATTAACTTTGTTCCTTTAATAGGTTCTCAGACTTTTCAAAATACGGCTTCAAATTTTATTAGATTATCTAAATAGTCTTTCCAAAATTTTCCTTGTCTTTTAAAAAGTCTGAAAATTTTGATGTGAATGAGCTAATAAAAATACCCTAAATACAATTCGTTGCAACACAAAACTAAACAATTCTTATTCTTTCTGATAAAAATTACAATTGTAATTGGTGCTTTTTACTTTATCTACAATAAAATTGTACATAATGAGCGTGTTGGGTTTCAAGACTTTATAACACAGCTTGAAGGCAGCGTTTTTAAAAATTACACAACTATACTTATCTTATTAGGTTTTACTATCACCAATTGGTTCTTTGAAATCTTAAAATGGGGGACTCTTGCCTCATTTGTAAAAAAAATATCATTTACTGATGCCTTAAAACAAAGTTTAGGTTCATTGACAGCATCTTTATTTACCCCAAATCGTATTGGTGAATATGGTGCAAAAGCAATCTATTATCAAAAAGGAGATAGAAAAAAAATTATACTATTGAATTTGCTGAGTAATATGATGCAAATGACAACAACCGTCATTTTTGGTAGTATAGGGCTTATCTATTTTATCAGTCATTTTGAAGTTGATATAGAGTTTTATCGCTTTAGAAAACTTGTTTATATATTAGCGATCGTCTTAGCATTTATTTTGACTGGAAGTATTAAAAGCTATAAAAAAATAAGGGGTTTTTATATTGAAAAAATTATTGATTTTGATAAAAATTTGTCCTTAAAACTACATCTATATAATGGACTATACTCTATAGTAAGGTACTTGGTATTTTCACATCAATTTTATTTTTTATTACGCCTGTTTGGCGTTGAAACTGATTATATAACTTTGATGGCATTGATAACTTCTATGTATCTTTTGGCTTCAATTATTCCGGGTTTAGCACTGTTAGATTGGTTAATTAAAGGATCTGTTGCCATTTGGGTATTTAGTTTTATTGGTGTTAATGAATTGATAATCGTAACTATCACATTATTGATGTGGTTGCTAAATTTTGGATTACCAGCCATCATTGGAAGTTATTTTGTGTTGAATTTTAATTTTTCTAATCGCAAATGATGATTGTTTCAGTTATCATAGTAATATTTTATAGCTGTTTAATTATTGCTTTTATCATTGGTTTTGATAAGATTGAAAACTTTAATCCTGAAGGCTCTGTATCTAAAACTAAGTTTTCCATTGTGATTCCTTTTCGGAATGAAGCTCAGGCATTACCTGTTTTAATAAAAAGTTTAAAACAGCTTGATTATCCATCAGATAAATTCGAAATACTTTTTGTAGATGATGATTCTCAGGATGATTCGGTTGAAATAATTAATGGTTTTTTAGATAAACCTCTCGACTGCGCTCGAGGAGACATTAAGATTATAAAGAATAACCGAAAGTCAGATTCTCCTAAAAAAGATGCTGTTGAAACTGCCATTTGTCAAGCTAATTTTGATTGGATCATAACTACAGATGCCGATTGTCATGTTCCGCAAGATTGGTTAAAAACTTTTGATGCTTTTATTCAACAGTACCAACCTAAGTTGATTGCTGCTCCCGTATCGTATAATAATACAAATTCATTGTTAGAACAGTTTCAATTATTAGATCTGTTGAGTTTACAAGGGTCTACCATTGGAGGTTTTGGCATTGAGAAACCTTTTATGTGTAATGGTGCGAATCTATGTTATGAAAAACAGGCTTTTTTAGATATAAATGGTTTTGAAGGAAATGAGCATATCGCTAGTGGTGATGATATTTTTTTATTAGAAAAAATGATAGCCAACTATCCTGATAAAGTGCATTTTTTAAAATCCAACACAACAATTATACACACTAAACCTGAAGAAACACTTAAAAAGCTAATCTCTCAACGTATCCGTTGGGCAGCAAAAGCTACATCGTATAAAAATAACTTTAGCAAACTAGTAAGTATCTCTGTTTTTAGTATTAATTTTCTACTTATTCTGTTGTTTTTAGGGTGCATCATTGGCTATTATTCTTGGATAAATTTTATCATCATTTTTCTGGTTAAATTTTGTGTTGATTTTATGCTCCTATTTAAAACAGCAATATTCTTTAAACAGCAATCCGTACTAAAACATTATTTTTGGAGTAGTATTATATATCCGATTTTTATTATATTTATTGTACTAAGCTCATTTACATCAGGTTATTCTTGGAAAGGAAGAAGCTATAAGCAGTAGGTAGGTAGTCTTTTAAATAATATAAGGGCGAAAGTTCGAAGACGGGAGACCGAAGGTGTGACTGTAGACAAAAATACTATGCAAAATTAAATTCAACAAACAACTAATAAACTTATAATTCAAAAACAATCCTAATCAAACCATGTCTCTATTAAATTACCGCACTTCTAATCCTGCTTTTAGTAATTATGTATGGAAAAGTTCTCATTCAAAATCAAAAATGACCTTGAATGGTATTTTTTTTAAATCGTTATTCAGTATTGCTTTAGTAGGTCTAACTACTTGGTATGTGTGGGATTTGGTAGCAAAAGGTACTGACGTTAAATGGTATATTTCAGGTGGATTATTAGCTGCTATTTTTTTTAGTTTACTTACTTCATTTAAACGAAAATGGGCTCCTATTACTACACCCTTATATGCATTATCAAAAGGTTTTTTTCTAGGCGGAGTTTCTGCCTATGCTGAAGCTCGATTTCCAGGTATGCCAATGAAAGCTGTTAGTATTACCATACTTACATTTTTTGTAATGCTTATTTTATATAAAGCCAGAATTGTTATTGTAACCAAACAATTTAGAAGTGTTATTATTAGTGCAGCAATAACCATCATGTTTATTTATATTATCAATTGGATATTACGCATTTTTGGCTTGAGTTTACCATTTATTTGGGGTACATCATGGTTTGCAATCGGGTTTAATATAATTGCAGCCATTGTAGCTTCATTCTCATTGCTATTAGATTTAGATTTTATTGACAGAAAACTTTATAAAGCACCCAAATATTACGAATGGGTTGCTACTTGGGGTTTGTTGGTAACACTCATTTGGTTGTATGTTGAAGTATTACGATTGATGAAAAAGTTAGCTGTCAGGTTTTAAAAAAAACAGGGTATAGCAAATTTTATAATAGAACACAGATAATACTGATTAAGCTGACCTGCCTGCCGACAAGGTAGGTTTTACTGATTTATTAATAAATATCTGTGACAAATCATAAAAAGATCAGCGTCATCAGCGTTCCATTTCATCTTTTTAAGAGAAATTTGTCATGTGCCCAATAAAAACATACACTTTTATATTTCTAAAAAAATGAGTAGCTTGAAACAAATTAAATCAACTACATGAGCTGGCTCAATATCTTCCTAATATTCATTGCAATTGTAGCAACTGTAAGTATATTGATATATATTTTTCAAGAACGCTTTTTATTTCATCCTGAAAAATTATCAAAAGACTTTGTGTTTCAATACGAAAATCAAGAAGTTGAAGAATATAATATACAACTAAGTGATAAAGTACTCATAAATGGACTGCATTTTAAAACAAAGAACCCTAAAGGGGTTGTTTTTTATTTAAAAGGAAATTCAAGAAGCATCAAAGGTTGGGGCAAATTTGCTGTAGATTTCACCTTACATGATTGGGATGTAATTATGATGGATTACAGAGGCTTTGGAAAAAGTACCGGTAAGCGAACTCAGCAAACTATGAAAGACGATGTACAAGCAATTTATAATAAGATAAAAGAAAATGTAGATGAAAAATATATCATTGTTTATGGTCGTTCATTGGGTACCGGACTCGCTACAAAAATAGCATCTACAAATAGTCCTAAAATGTTAATATTAGCTTGTCCGTATTACAGTATGTCTAAAAATGTAAAGCGTTATTTACCTTTTATTCCTTTAGGATTGGTAATGCGCTTTTCAATGCCAACCTATAAATGGATTAAATATGTAAAGTGCCCAATAAAAATTATTCATGGCACAAATGACAAAGTAATTCCGATGAAATCGAGTTTTAAACTTTCAAAAATCAATCCCAAACGCACACGCGTATATCCGGTAATTGGTGGAGGTCATAAAAATCTTCATAATTATGAAAGTTACCATAGAGCATTAAAAGAGATTTTAAACTCAAAAGAGTTACAAGAAATAGATAGAGAACATACAAGTATCGATTTTATTAGAAAAAAAAGAAAGAAAAGTAATTAAATGCTTAAAAAATCTATCTTAGCAGTTGTTGGACTTTATTTATTAGTTTTGGTAGGACTCTATTTTTTTCAAGAAAAACTCATTTTTCAATCTAAAAAACTCACTAAAAATTTTACCTTTTCATTTGAAAAAGAGTTTGAGGAAATAAACCTTACAACTGAAGATAATTTCATTATAAACGCTTTACATTTTAAAGTCGAAAATTCTAAAGGTATTATTCTATATTTTCACGGAAATAAGGGAAGTCTAGAACGGTGGGGCGCTATTGCTTCTTCTTTTACAGACTATGGTTATGATGTTTTTGTAATGGATTATCGCGGTTATGGTAAAAGTACAGGAGTACGTAAAGAAAAGTACCTATATGATGATGCTTTACTATGCTATAACCATATAAAGAAATTGTATTCTGAGAATAACATCATCCTTTATGGAAGGTCATTAGGAGGCACTTTTGCAACATATGTTGCATCTAAACACAAGCCTAAAAAGTTGATATTAGAAGCTCCTTTTTATAATTTGGCAAATACAGCTGATTTCCATTATCCTTTTTCACCAACATTTTTATTGAGATATAAGTTTCCATCTAACGAATATATTACAGAGGTAACTTGTCCGATTGTCATTTTTCATGGAACTGAAGATAATGTTACTCCCTATAAAGGAGGTAAAAAATTATTTGAGAAAGCGACAATCAAAGACAAAGAATTTATAACTATTGACACCGGCACTCATCACAATTTAGCTACTTTTGAATTATATACAACTAAAATAAAAGAGTTGTTAAATTAGCAAAAATGAAAAATAATCCTGATGACTTAAAAAAAATATCAGAAGTAGTTTTAGATAAACTATGCATCTATTTGGAAACTAGTCAAAAGGGAAAGAAAAAAGCGCTCATCCAAAAACCTGCTGAAGAAATAGCAAAACTACTTCAACTAGAAATGTGGATTAAAGAAGGTGGACTTGACCCTACGTCAGTCAATCACTTTATAGATACCTATTTGGCAAATACACAACATATGCACCATCCACAATATATGGGACATCAAGTAGCTGTACCACATGTTGCTTCCGGAATTGCTGATTTTATACACGGTATTATAAATAATCCGATGGCTATTTATGAAATGGGTCCGGCTGCAGCAGTTATTGAGAAATTTATGGTCAATTGGATGCTAGATAAAGTTGGTTGGTTTAAAGGCTCACATTTAAGTGATTTTAATAGGTTAGTAAGTAATGGCGGTGGTGTTTTAACACATGGAGGTTCTTTGGCAAATTTAACTGCATTATCGGCTGCAAGAGCTTTTATTGCCCCTGACTCATGGACAAATGGCACACCTTCTGACTTAGTAATTTTAGCACCAGAAGAAGCACATTATTCTATTGCACGTTCTATTTCAATTATGGGAATGGGACAAAATGCAGTTATTCCAGTAGCTGTAAATGACTTAAAGGTAATGAAACCAGAAGCTTTACTTTCTACCTATCAAAAAGTAAAAGAAACTGGAAAAAGAGTAATGGCAGTTGTAGCAAATGCTTGTACTACAGCTACCGGATTATATGACCCACTTGACGAAATTGGTCATTTTTGTGAAGAGCATAAGATATGGTATCATATAGATGGTGCACATGGTGCAAGTGCCTTGGTTTCTGATAAAGAAAAACATTTATTAAAAGGTATTAATCGTGCCAATTCTTTGATTTGGGATGCTCATAAAATGATGCGAACATCATCACTTTGTGCAGCTGTCTTGTTTAAGGATTATCAAACGATGGAAAGAACATTCCAACAAAAAGGAAGCTACATTTTTCATGACAAAGTAGCTCTAGGTTTTGACACATTACCATATACTGTTGAATGTACCAAAGCAGCAATTGGAACAAAATTATTTTGGGTCTTAGCTGCCGAAGGAGAAAAAGGAATAGCAACATATATTGAAGATACCTACAGTAATACCCGTCAATTTTACCAACTCATAAATCAACATCCCGATTTTTATTGCCCTTATGTCCCAGAAGCTAATATTTTATGTTTTCAATATACCAAATTTGGTACTGATAATGATTTTCAATTACAAATTCGTAATGAAATTGTTCATAGAGGCAATTTTTATATCACCTCAACTGAGCTAAATAATATTAGGTATTTACGTTTGACTGTTATGAATAACTTAACCAAAAAAAGTCATATTAAAGCGTTGATTAAAGAAGTCATTAAAGTTGCCTATGATATAAAATCTTTAGAATGAAAAAATTAGTGAACTCTAATGTTAACAATCAAATAACCCTTGGTTTAAAAGAAAACTGGTTTCAGTTTAGCGTACTTATTTTAGTTAATGCTTTTGTTGGTGGAATGGTAGGTTTAGAACGCTCTATTCTACCTCAAATAGCTGAAAAGGAATTGGGTATTGATAGTAAAACTGCCATCTTATCTTTTATTATTGCTTTTGGTATCACCAAAGCCATCACTAATTACTTTACAGGTAAATTAGCCAATAGTTTTGGTAGAAAAAATTTATTGATTTTAGGATGGATCATTGCATTACCCATTCCTTTTTTATTGATCTATGCTGAAAGTTGGAATGTTGTAATTTTTGCCAACTTATTGTTAGGTATCAATCAAGGTTTATGTTGGTCTACTACTGTTGTGATGAAAATTGATCTGGTAGGAGAAAAAGATAGAGGCTTAGCTATGGGATTGAACGAATTTTCGGGCTATTTTGCTGTAGGACTTGTCGCTTTTCTAACATCAATTATTGCTGAAAATTATGGTTTAAGACCTTACCCGTTTTATTTGGGTATTGTCATTTCTATGTTGGGATTATTATTTTCTATTTTTATTGTAAAAGATACCAGAACTCATGTTGCTGTTGAACAAGAAAAAAATACCTCTAAAAAAATTGATAATATCTTTTTAGACACCACATTTACAAACCCTAATTTAAGTGCCACTACCCAAGCAGGATTGGTCAATAATTTAAATGATGGGATGATCTGGGGCTTATTACCTGTGTTGCTTTTAACACAAAATTTTACATTACAAGATATCGGAATTATCGTTGGTGTGTATCCAACCGTTTGGGGCTTAAGCCAATTATTTACCGGAAGATTTGCTGACATCTATTCCAATAAAAAAATATTGTTTTTAGGAATGCTTTTACAAGGTGTTGCCATTATTCTACTCGCTTATACAAGCACAAAAAGTATCTATATTTTACTTTGTGTAATTTTAGGTTTGGGTACGGCATTGGTATACCCAACCTTTTTGGTAGTCATTGCCAATAATAGTAGCCCGGATCAACGTGCAGAAAGTATTGGTGTATTTAGATTATGGAGAGATTTAGGTTATGCCATAGGCGCCTTACTTTCAGGAATTATCGCTGATATTTTTGGTATATTTTATGCCATTATCGCCATAGGAATTATTACTGTATTATCATCAATTATTATCCAACTACGAATGAAAGAAAACTAATTATTTATGCAAACCCATATTGCTTTATTACGTGGTATCAACGTCAGTGGTCATAAAATAATTAAAATGGTCAACCTAAAAACCTCATTTGAGGGCTTGGGCTTTAAAGATGCTGTAACCTACATTCAAAGTGGAAATATTGTTTTTAAATCAGGTAAAAATAACAAAAAAGATCTCGAAAAAATAATCCTTTTTTAACAGATACAGAGAAAGATCCTAAAGTATTTTATGTTATTTTTTTGCAAGATAAGTCTCAACAAAAATATGTTGAAAAGCTACAAGAAGTTGATTATAGTCCTGAGGAATTAGTTTTTGATGATAAGATAGTCTATTTCTATGCCGCTTATGGTGCAGGTAGAACAAAATTGAATAATTTTTTTTTTGAAAAAAACTGAAAGTAAGAGCTACTTCTCGTAATTGGAGAACGACGAATAAATTGTTAGAAATGGCTGATTCGATTTAAAAATTAATATCCCCGAAAGGGTTTCAAACTCTTTTGGGGTTACAATTTAGAATGTGATAAGGTGACTCAAAGTCATCCTATCACTGCAAATAGTTTCCATATAATATAACAATAGAAAAAGACAAATTTGTAACGGATATTTCCTGCAAGGTTTGAAAGACCTTGTAGGTGCATTGTAATTATCTCAGAATTCCCCAATTCTTGTAAATATTCTACAGAGATGACCAGAATTATAATTAATCTAAACAATCTTGCAACCCTTCTTCAATCAAATCATATTCAAATGTAAAACCTTTATTCTTAATTTTATCATTCTCCAAATACTGACTTTCCAATACTAAAGCAGACATTTCACCAAGCACTAATTTCATTACAAAATTAGGAATATTAGGTAACCATAGCGGTTTTTTGAGTTGTTTAGCTATTACTTTTGTCATTTCTAAATTGTTAACTGGTGTAGAGGCAACTGCATTGTAGTTACCAGATAAGTTTTGCTCGACAATAAATAAAAACATACGAGCTAAATCGCTTATATGAATCCACGATTGAAACTGTTTACCATTACCAATAGCCGATCCAAAACCTAACTTAATTGGTTTTATCATTTGCGGTAAGGCACCACCGTTTTTAGAAAGTACAATGCCTATTCTCAATTTTGAAACAGCAATATTTAAATCATTTATTTTATCTACTTCTTGCTCCCATTCATGAACAACTTTTCCTAAAAAACTTGAGCTCATTTCTGTTTCTGTTTCTTCATACTGTTTAGTTAATGATGATGGGTAAATTCCCAATGCTGAAGCTGAGCAAAAATGCGTTACTGCATGGTTGTTTTCTGATAATAGTTGATACAATAATCTTACTGAATCAAGCCGACTATTTCTAATCTTGACTTTATGTTTAGAAGTCCATTTTTTTGAAACTGAAGCGCCTGCTAGATTGATGATGATATTAATTCCGTTAAGACAATTAATGTCAACTTCTCCTGTAAACGGATTCCAATAAAATCCTTTATAATTATTTTGAGTAATTATTTTAGCTTTGTTGGTCGTTAAATAATGAACAGTATAATTTTTCTGTAAACAAAGTTTAACAATTTCGGTTCCAACCAGACCGGTAGCTCCTGTAATTAATAGCTTCAATTCTTTAAGATTAACAAAGTTTTTATATTAAATATCTTTTGTATGGCGATAATATGTTTTTATAAGGAGCTGTCTAAAAAGTAATACTTTATGTCAGTTTGAGCCTTTCCGCTATCGCTCAAGACAGGCTAAAGGCGAAAACTATAATTATCTAAAAACAAGAACCTTTCGACTGCGCTCAAGGAGACAATTCGTTCAATTTTTGTCTTTTTAGGCAACCTTATTTTCCAAAAAATCGTTCTATAATTCCATCTGCATTCAGCCAAAAATAAATTACTAACAACAACACTATTATCAATAAAATTGACCTAATATAATTTGGTTTTTTCCGTTTTCTTATTCTATTAAATTCCATAACTAAGTAAATTTTAATAGTTCAAAAATAGGCTATTTATTATTTAACGAATTTGAATAATTATGATTTTAAGAAGTTTGATTATTAAAATATTTTGAAGGCGAAGTCCCCATCAGCTTTTTAAATGATTTATTAAACGTTGTTTTTGAGTTAAAGCCTGCTTCTTGTGCGAGACCAAAAAAAGTAAGATTCTTAACTTTATCCGTTTTGGCCAGTGCAACAAATTCTTTGATACGATAATAGTTCACATATTCAAAAAAATTCATTCCAATATTTTCATTTAATAAACGCGCTAATTCTGGGTTATTAACACCTAACATTTCAGCAAGTTCAGTTTTGAGTAACTTGTTATTTAGGTAAGGTTTCTTTTCTTCCATTAGTTTTTCTAACTGAATTTTCAATTCGTTTAAATCGATTAAAGTTAGCTTAGATTGTGTATACTTTCGAATGTTTTCTATAGGTTTCATTCTAAATAAATCAGGAGTAATCATTCCATAATAAGCTATAAACAAAATAATAAATGTTATACTCAGCCAAATAACTCCTCGCGTTTGTATTTCTAACATTTCAAAACCAAAAATGCTTATAAAATAAACAGTAATCCAGGACAACAGACATAACCCAATGGCAATTAGAAAATTAAGAAAAAATTGAGTTTTAATAGAATAACTTAATTCGTTGTGTAAATTTTTACGAAAACGTAGGAATAGCTGTAAACTTAGCAACCAATAGGTACTATTAAATAGTAATCCTATTCCTACTAATATGGTAACAATTTGAAATAATTCACCACTTTTAATTCTAGTATTAATAACTTCATTAGAAGGTAGCATATAATAAAACACCACAAAAAGAGTATAAAAGAATCCTGGTATATAATGCACTAAATCCTTATAAGAAAAACGTTTATTTAATAACGAAGATCTAGTGAATAGGTAAATAGTAGATCCAAATAACAAAATAGCAAACTCAGAGAAAGCAATAAGTCGATGATTTTTTCCATAAATTTCAAATGTGTACAATACTCGACCACTAAGACCTATTAATAAAACAACTATTAAAAAGGCGATATACCCATTTATGTTTTTCCTTTTCTTAGGCGAAATGAAGTAAACACACAATAAGAATACGCTTTGGAGAAAGCCAAAATACACAAGTTGATTTAATACTATCGTCATATAATATATGCTCAAAAGAATATTAAATATCTAAAATATTTAATTAATAACAAACTGATTCACATGCTTAATATCATCATGATTCATTTTTAAATTTTTCTTATAAAACAATTCAAACGCAGCTTTACTCTTCCATTGAGTAATGACTTGATAATCTGGATTATAATAATACCCAAAAGGAGATTTTCCATTCATTAATTCTATAATAATTTGTCCGCCAGCATTATTAGATTTTCGTATCCAATTTTTTTTAAATTTTTCAAATTGTATTCCTTTACCCTCTTTTTGCCAGTAAGATGTTACAACAAGGTATTTATCATTGTTAATTTTAAATGAAATATCATTTGGCATTTCATAGTACGTTAGACCAAAGAAAGACCAAATATTCTGGCGCTGTACATGAAAATCCGGCACTTTATCTTCAATCTCAGCAATAAATTTCTCGCGTTTTTTTACATTTTCCCATGTTCCAAAAATTAGACTTTGAGGTTGATGATTCCCTTGGGTATATTTAGTAATACTAAATCCTGCCAATGATTTATAGCTCATCTGCATAGCAACTGGAATAGCAGTCTTTTTAAAGGTATCAAATAGATTATCTGTATCTGGTTTGGTAGAAAGTATGAGAATATCTAATACTTCTCCTTTTTTTAAGTTATATGTTTTTATAGTAGATTGCGCATTGAGGTTTAGACCAAATGTATACATTAAAAATATTAAAATTGGATATTCTAAAAGCTTCATAAGATTATTTTTATTATTATTAATTTTATTTTAAGGCAAATGTATATAGACATGTTATTAATACGTAAAAAAACGAAGCCATAAAGGTACTAATACGGTATATGCACTTAAATAATGTAACATATACAAAGTTGCAAAAAGAAACATTTTTAATTTTGATGTGTTTTCTAAGAAAACACTAAGTATCTTTGCAGACTTAAAAGCCGATAGCAAAACGACGAATGAAAAACATTAGAAACTTCTGCATTATAGCCCATATAGACCATGGTAAAAGTACCTTGGCTGATAGATTATTAGGTTTTACTGACACCGTAACCGAAAGAGAATCAAAAGCCCAGTTATTAGACAATATGGATCTGGAGCGTGAGCGTGGTATCACTATTAAAAGTCATGCTATACAAATGGATTATGAAGCCAATGGAGAAAAATATGTATTAAATCTTATTGATACTCCGGGACATGTTGATTTTTCTTATGAAGTATCTCGTTCTATTGCTGCGTGTGAAGGTGCTTTATTAATAGTAGATGCTGCACAAAGTATTCAGGCGCAGACCATTTCAAATCTATATTTGGCGCTAGAAAATGATTTAGAAATTATTCCCATATTAAATAAAGTAGATTTACCAAGTGCAAATCCTGAGGAAGTTACTGATGATATTGTTGATTTGTTAGGTTGTGATCCTGAAGAAGTGATTCATGCCAGTGGAAAGACTGGTTTTGGCGTTGAAAATATTTTAGAAGCAATTATTGAAAGAATTCCTGCTCCAAAAGGTGATGTAAATGAGCCACTGCAGGCATTGATATTCGATTCTGTTTACAATTCATATCGTGGTGTTGAAACCTATTTTAGAGTGTTCAATGGAGAGGTTAAAAAAGGACAACGTATTAAATTTATATCTACAGATAATGAATATTTTGCAGATGAAGTTGGTACTTTAAAGTTAAATCAAGTCCCTAAGCAGAGTATCAAAGCCGGTGATGTAGGCTACTTAATTACCGGAATTAAAATTGCTAGTGAAGTAAAAGTCGGTGATACTATTACCGATGCTAAAAACCCTACTCAAAATAGTATTGAAGGTTTTGAAGATGTAAAACCAATGGTTTTTGCAGGTATTTACCCTGTTGATACAGAAGATTACGAAGAGTTACGTAATTCAATGGAGAAATTACAACTGAATGATGCTTCTTTAGTATTTCAACCTGAAAGTTCAGCAGCATTAGGTTTTGGTTTTAGGTGTGGCTTTTTAGGAATGCTACATTTAGAAATTATACAAGAACGTTTAGAGCGTGAGTTTGATATGACGGTTATTACAACAGTTCCAAACGTATCTTATCATGCTTTTACAAATAAAGATCCCGACGAGATACTATTGGTAAACAATCCTTCAGATTTACCTGAACCTTCAAAATTAAATAGGGTTGAAGAGCCTTATATAAAAGCCTCTATCATTACAAAATCAGACTTTGTAGGTCCGGTAATGAGTTTATGTATTGAAAAAAGAGGAGAAATAACTAATCAAACCTACTTAACCACTGAAAGAGTAGAGTTGACTTTCGATATGCCTTTGGCTGAAATTGTTTTTGATTTTTATGACCGATTAAAAACTGTTTCTAAAGGATATGCATCCTTTGATTATCATCCAACAGGAATGAAAACTTCAAAATTGGTACGGGTTGATATTTTATTAAACGGACAATCGGTTGATGCCCTTTCTGCATTAATTCATGCAGATAGCGCGTATGGTATCGGTAAAAAAATGTGTGAAAAACTACGTCAGTTGATACCTCGTCAACAATTTGATATTCCAATACAAGCAGCAATTGGCGCAAAAATAATTTCGCGTGAAACTGTAAAGGCACTCCGTAAAGACGTTACTGCAAAATGTTATGGTGGTGATATTTCGCGTAAACGTAAATTATTGGAAAAACAGAAAAAAGGTAAAAAACGAATGCGTCAAGTTGGTAATGTTGAAATACCTCAAGAAGCGTTTATGGCTGTATTGAAATTGAATGATTAATTGATAATTTTCTCTCGTCTAAGAAAAGTGTCTAAACTATCTGCCACATCAAAACAATTACTGACTTTTGAAATTTCATTGCAATATCTTGAATCTAATTTATGTGATTTGCAATCAAAATCAGATAAGTTAATTTCTTCAAAATTTTTATTGATTGTTTTACACTGTTTATAAAGACTTTCAATAGTCTTATAATTGCTTGGATCAATACCATTTTTCAAAAGAGATCCTTTTAAAAAATTTTCAATAGCATACTGTGCATTTTTGCAAACTACATAAGATACTACATCTTCTTTAGGTCTAAACAATTCTTCATTAGCTTCATTTAATTTTTCAACGGCATCATCGAATAATTCATTGGCTTTTGATTTCATAATAAAAAAAGTAATTAAATAAATAATGATAAGTGAGTTAGATGAGTTTGAGTCATCTAATCACTTTTCTTAACTTACATATCTCTATAAAGCTCTAGTCGCTCCCACTTAGTTTCAACCTCTTCTTGAGCTTGTTTCAATAATTCCGCTCCTAGTTCTGCATTTTCTTTCACAACTCGTGTAAAACGCGTTTCGTTATACATAAATTCGCTTAGAGGTACACTAGGTGGTTTAGAGTCTAACTTAAATTTTTTTCCTTTTGGTTTGGACGGGTTAAATCTAAATAATGGCCAATACCCTGTTTCAACAGCTTTTGTTTGTTGTCGGACACCATTTTTTAAATCATAACCGTGTTCAATACATGGAGAATAAGCAATAATTATTGATGGACCCGGATAAGCCGTAGCTTCTTCAATAGCCTTAAGGGTTTGTAGATCTTTAGCTCCCATTGCAACTTGAGCTACATATACGTTTTCATAAGAAATAGCCTGTAATGCCAGACTTTTCTTACTAGTTCTTTTTCCTGATATTGAGAATTTAGCACTTGCGCCCAATGGAGTAGCTTTAGAGGTTTGTCCGCCTGTATTGGAATAAACTTCGGTATCTAATACCATAATATTAATATCTTCTCCAGATGCCAATACATGATCAACACCTCCATAACCAATATCATAGGCCCAACCATCACCCCCAAGTATCCAAACAGCTTTCTTACGGAGGTATTGAGTTAATTGATTTAACTTAACTGCATCATCATTATTATCAATATATGACAAGGTTTTTTTAAGTGCTTCTATCTGAACAAATTTCTCTTCTTTTTGAGCTTCTGTTTCTTCGGGATTATTTATAATAGCTTCTAATAATTGGCTACCAACTAATAATTCTAATGATTTTAATAAATCAACTGCTATCTCTTGTTTTTTTGATAGCGCCAATTTCATACCAAAACCAAATTCTGCATTATCTTCAAATAGTGAATTTGCCCAAGCCGGACCTCTACCAAACTTATTAGTTTTGTAAGGTGTCGTTGGTAAATTACCTCCATAAATAGATGAGCACCCCGTAGCGTTCGCAATTAAAATACTATCTCCATATAATTGGGTCAGTAGTTTAATATAAGGTGTTTCTCCACAACCTGAACAAGCTCCTGAAAATTCAAATAACGGTTCTAAAAATTGAGACCCTTTTATATTGGTAATTTGTAATGCTGCCCGGTCATAATCAGGTAATTTGATAAAATAATCCCAATTAATGTTTTCTTCAGTATCAACATCCAATTTTTTTCTCATATTGATAGATTTAAAATTCTCTATCTCTTTACTCTCTGCAGGGCAAACAACTACGCACAGATCACAACCTGTACAATCTTCTGGTGAAACTTGTAATATATATGATTCTGAATCGCTCGTAAAAGGTCTTCCTTTTGCCGCTACTGTTTTTAAAGATGATGGTGCATTCTTCAACTCTTCATTAGGAACAACTTTAGCTCTAATTGCAGCATGCGGACAAATAGCAACACATTTATTACATTGTGTACATAAATTTTCATCATCCCAAATTGGAATAAAATCGGCTATTCCACGTTTTTCATATTGTGCGGTGCCAGTTGGAAATGTGCCATCTACAGGAAAAGCACTTACTGGAAGTTCATCACCTTTTCCCAGTAATATTTTCCCTAAAACTTCTTTTACAAATGCATCTGCATTACCGGTCATTATTGGTTTTAATTGTTTACCATTTATTACTTGCTTAGAGTACGTTACTTTTTGAAGATTTTCTAATGATTTGTCAACAGCGTTGAAATTCATTTGTACAACTTTATCTCCTTTATGAGAATACGATCTTATAATAGCATCCTTTATTTTCTGAATGGCTTCTTCTTTTGGTAAAATTCCGGAAATAGCAAAGAAGCACGTTTGTAAAATGGTATTCGTTCTTTTCCCCAGATTTGCTTCTTGAGCAACTTTAGTGGCATCAATAACATAAAACTTCAATTTTTTTTCTATAATCCGGTTCTGCATTATTTGAGGTAACTCATCCCAAATAGTTGTATTAGAAAATGGAGAATTTAATAAGAATGTGCCTCCTTTCTTAATATTCTTTAAAATGTCATATTTTTCAATAAAATTGAATTGGTGGCAGGCAATAAAATCAGCAGTATTTATTAAATAAGTAGAATAAATAGGTTCAGGTCCAAAACGCAGATGCGACACAGTTTGTGCGCCGGCCTTTTTTGAATCATATACGAAATAGCCTTGAACATAATTATCTGTTGTTTCTCCAATAATTTTAATAGAGTTTTTATTAGCACCAACAGTTCCGTCAGACCCCAAACCAAAAAACATACAGCCAAATGTTGACTTTTTGGTATTAAATACAGAGTTATATGCTAAACTTGTATGACTTACATCATCATTAATACCTATAGTGAAATGGTTTTTAGGTTTATCTTTTAATAACTCATCATAAATTCCTTTTACCATTGCCGGATTAAATTCTTTTGATGATAATCCGTAACGACCACCAACTATAACCGGCATTTTTCTTTCACTTTCGGCAAATGCAGTAATAACATCCTGATATAAAGGTTCTCCTATACTTCCCGGTTCCTTGGTTCTGTCTAAAACAGCAATTTTTTTAGCCGTTTTCGGCAATTCATTTATAAAATGATCAATAGAGAATGGTCTGTATAAACGAACAAATAAAGTGCCTACTTTTTCGTTTTGGCTTACCATAGTATCAACTGTTTCTCTAACTGCACCTTCACCGGAACCCATAATTACTATTACTCTCTCTGCTTCAGGATGACCTACATAATAAAACAAACTGTATTTACGACCCGTGTGTTTATAGAACTCATCCATTACTTCCTGAACGATTTCAGGAACTTTTTCATAATATAAATTTGCTGCCTCTCTTGCCTGAAAGAATACATCAGGATTCTGAGATGTTCCTCTTATAACCGGATTGTCAGAATCTAATGATCTCTTTTTATGCGCCATTATTTCATCTTCGGGCATCATGGTCTTAATAATATCATCAGGAATGGCATCAATTTTAGAAATTTCATGTGAAGTTCTGAAACCATCAAATATATTTAAAAATGGCACTCTGGAGCGCAATGTGGCTACTTGAGAAATTAAAGCAAAATCCATTGCTTCTTGTACAGAGCCTCCAAATAACATAGAAAACCCTGTTTGCCTGGTTGCCATTACATCAGAATGATCTCCAAAAATTGATAATGCATGGGTTGCAATTGTTCTTGCCGCTACATGAATTACTGTTGGTAACAATTCCCCTGCTATTTTATACATGTTGGGTATCATCAACAATAAGCCTTGAGAGGCTGTAAATGTGGTTGTTAATGCTCCTGCCTGTAAAGATCCGTGAACAGTACCGGAAGCACCGCCTTCACTTTGCATTTCAACGATCCTTGGAATATTATTCCAAATATTTTTTTCTCCTTTTGAACTAAAAACATCCACATGTTCACCCATTGGTGAAGCAGGCGTAATTGGATAAATAGCACAAACTTCATTCGTTTTATGAGCAATTCTAGCAACCGCTTCATTTGCGTCACAAATTAGTTTTAGGGATTTTTTTTCCATGAGAGACTTAATTATGTTGTAGTGCTTTTATTAACAAGTAAATACATCGCATAAGTATTTTATGAAATTCATAAATTACTAGCGGTATTAAAAATATTTTTTAGAATTGTGATAAAAGTAATAACAATATAGGCTACAGAATATGATATTTATCAGGTAAGAAAACAACTCTTTTTAACATAGCTCTACCACCATTTGTGTGGGAATTGACAATTTATTATCTTAGATAAAATCCAATATCCAATTTTATGTTGGAAGACGGGAGACCGATGACCAATGTACTATCCAATATATCCATTTGACTTTAGTTTAGGCTCTATTTTTCTTCCGTCTCCCGTCACCGGACTTCCGACCAATTAAGGTTACCTTTATTATCCCGATCCCAACACTTCCAACATTCCCCGAAAAAATAGGGCAAGCAGTGGAAGAACCTTTAACATTAATCAGAAACTCACTTATCTGTTGAAACAAGAAAATTAAATTGCACAGTTAATTTCTCTAACGCAATGGACAGCTACTCACCATGTAACCAAGCCTTTTTCTCTAATAACTTTTCTTCTGTTTCTACATGATCTTCATCAGGCACACAACAATCTACCGGACAAACAGCAGCACACTGAGGTTCTTCATGAAAACCTTTACATTCTGTACATTTATCAGATACGATAAAATAGAATTCATCGGAAACCGGTTCGTTTTCAGCATCTGCATCTACCTCTTCCCCACCAAGTGTTGTTACCATACCACTTAAGGCTGTTTCATCAGAATAAGACCACTCTTGATCTGGTTCATAAATTGCATTATTTGGGCACTCTGCAACACAAGCATCACAATTAATGCATTCGTCTGTTATAATAATAGCCATATTTATTTATTTTTTAATTAGTATTTTTAAGCAAATTTAAAGTTGAATTAGTAACTTTTATGTGACATAAATCATATTTCATTTTAAAAAGTAAAATTATTTTTGACACCAAAATATTGAAACTAATCAAAATTTTGATAAATTTAAACAAAATTTTCAAATTAGCATAAACTTATGATTACAGCTAAAACAAAAAACAAACAAGAAATATTAGAAGCAGTAGTTATCAGATTTGTTGGAGACTCAGGTGATGGAATGCAATTGACAGGAACTCAATTTACTGATACTTCGGCAATGTTTGGTAACGATGTTGCAACTTTTCCTAATTATCCTGCTGAGATTAGAGCTCCTCAAGGCAGTTTATATGGTGTTTCCGGATTTCAAGTACATATAGGTAGTATAGAGATCAGTACTCCCGGTGAAGATTTAGATTTACTAGTTTGTATGAACCCTGCAGCTTTAAAAACAAATTTAAGTGCTTTAAAAGCTGGTCATACTATCATCATTGATACTGATTCTTTTACCAAGAAAAATCTTGAAAAAGCTTTATATGCGAGTAATCCATTGGAAGATGATAGTTTAAATAATTACAGAGTTATTGAAATTGCCATGACCTCTTTGACAAAAGAAGCTTTAAAAGACATTAAAGGATTAGATAATAAAAGTATTACCCGAAGTAAAAATATGTTTGCGTTGGGAATGGTATATTGGATGTATGATAGAGATATGAATTATACCTTAGAATTCTTTGATAAAAAATTTAAAAGCAAACCTTTAATTGCTGAAGCTAATTCAAAAGTTCTGAAAACAGGTTTTTACTTTGCTGAAACGTTAGAATTAATTCCAAATTCATATTCTATTTCCCCTTCTAAAATGCCAAAAGGTACCTATAGAATTATCAATGGAAATCAAGCTACAGCTTGGGGGTTTCTAGCTGCAGCTGAAAAAAGTGGATTAGAATTATTTTTAGGTTCTTATCCTATAACACCAGCTTCTGATATTTTACACGAACTTGTAAAACATAAACATTTAGGTGTAAAAGCTTTTCAGGCAGAAGATGAAATTGCTGGAATTACCTCTTCAATAGGAGCTTCTTTTGCAGGAGATTTAGCCATAACAACAACATCAGGACCAGGTTTGGCTCTAAAAGGCGAGGCTGTTGGTTTGGCAATGATTCTTGAATTACCTTTAGTGATTGTAAACGTACAACGTGGTGGACCATCTACCGGTTTACCCACAAAAACAGAACAATCTGATCTATTACAAGCCATGTATGGTAGAAATGGCGAAAGCCCGCTAATTGTAATTGCTGCAAGTACACCTGCAGATTGTTTCGATTGGGCTTATGAAGCTGCCAGATTAACACTACAACACATGACACCAGTTTTATTATTAACTGATGGATATATTGCCAACGGCTCTGAACCTTGGAAGGTTAAATCAATCAATGACATGCCTCCCATTTCACACAAACAAATAAGTGGTGGTGATCCTGAAAAATGGAATGTTTATGATAGAGATGCAGTAACTTTAGCTAGAGAATGGGCAATACCTGGAACTAAAGGATTTGAACATCGTGTTGGGGGGTTAGAAAAAGATAAGGTTACTGGTAACGTTTCTTATGTTCCTGAAAATCATGAATATATGACCCATATTAGAGATGAAAAAGTACAAAGAGTACAAAATAGTATTCCTGATTTGAAATCAGATTTTAATGAAGAAGGAGGTTTACTGGTTGTAGGTTGGGGAGGAACTTTCGGAAGCTTACATTCTGCTACTAAACAATTCAATAAAAAAGGGTATAAAATTGGGCATGCACACTTCAATTATATCAATCCGTTTCCAAAAAACACAGAGGCACTATTTTCAAAATTCAAAAAAATTGTTGTTTGTGAATTAAATTCTGGTCAATTAGCTACTATATTAAGAGGTAAGTTTCCAAACATTGAATTTTCTCAATACAATAAAATGCAAGGCTTACCATTTGGTGCTAGCGAACTTATACAAAAATTTAATACACTTATAAAATAATTATGACTCAAGCAACAAAATATACATTTAAAGATTTTGCCAGTGATCAAGAAGTAAGGTGGTGTCCGGGTTGTGATGATTACGTAATATTGCGAGCAATGCAAAAAGCGTTACCCGAAATGGGCGTTAAAAAAGAAGATGTTGTATTTATTTCAGGTATTGGATGTTCATCTCGTTTCCCATACTATATAGATTCTTTTGGTATGCATAGTATTCATGGTAGAGCCCCAGCAATTGCAAGTGGAGTGAAATTAGCAAATCCTGATTTAAGCGTTTGGGTTATTACCGGTGACGGTGATTCATTAGCCATAGGAGGTAATCATTTTATTCATGTATTGAGAAGAAATCTAGATTTAAATATCATTCTATTTAACAATGAAATTTATGGTCTAACAAAAGGTCAGTTCTCCCCCACTTCACTCATAGGTCAAAAGACAAAAACTTCTCCTTACGGGAATACTCAACCTCCTTTTTCACCAGGTGAACTAGCGTTGGGGGCTCAAGCACGATTTTTTGCAAGAATTGGAGGAAATACCCCTAAAGAAATGACTCAATTATTCATCGAAGCCGAAAAATTTAAAGGAACCTCTCTAATTGAAGTACTACAAAATTGTCCGATATTTAATGATGGTTGTTTTAAAGATATAACTGACAAAGCTGTACGAGCCGACAGACAAATACACCTTGAACATGACAAGCCAATGATCTTTGGAAAAGAACGTGATAAAGGTTTGGTATTAAATGGCTTAAAATTAGAAATAGTAACCATTGGAGAAAATAATGTAACTGAAAATGACCTATTAGTACATGATGTCAAAGAGCCTGATACTACTTTACATTCAATGCTGGTTAGATTAGAATATCCTGTAGCAACAGGTATTATTAGAGCTGTTGAAGAATTAACTTTTGAAGCAAGAGAAGAAGCTTTAACAAATGAAGTGAAAGCAAACTCAAAATTTAATAAAGTGGATGATCTGTTTTTCTCTGGAGAAACGTATGAGGTTTAAATAATCAAATCCCAAAACACAAATAACAAAATTGTAAATCGTAAATAAGCATGGGTTCAGAAGCCATCATAGTATTTTTCCTAGCAGGCGTAGTTATGGTTGCTGGCGCAAACTTTATGTCGAATATGATTTCACATAAGTCAGACAACCCTCAAAAACGAGAACCTTATGAAAGTGGTATGACAACCATTGGACCTACTTGGGTTCAATTCAAAGTTGGCTATTATTTATTTGCCATATTATTCTTAATTTTTGATGTAGAAGTAGCATTTTTAGTTCCTTGGGCTGTAGTATTTCAAGATGTTGGAGCTGTTGCCTTTATTGAAATACTCATTTTCCTATTTATTTTAGGACTAGGTTTACTATACGCATGGAAAAAAGGAGCATTACGATGGGAGTAGATAAAAAAAGCTTTTTAAAACAAGTTGAACCTGAAGGATTAAAACAAATTGTTCCTAAAGATTTCCCCGGAAAAGTAATTCCCGCAGGAAATGGTGCTAATATCATGGTTACTACCTTAGACAAGGTGATAAATTGGGGGCGATCAAATTCACTTTGGTCACTTTATTTTGGCACCAGTTGTTGTGCCATTGAAATGATGCAAACCGGTGCTTCTCGCCACGATTATTCAAGATTCGGTTTTGAAGTAGCAAGACCTTCCCCCAGACAAGCCGATCTAATTATTATCGCAGGAACTATTGTAAATAAAATGGCACCTGTGCTAAGACGTTTGTACGACCAGATGGCAGAGCCTAAGTATGTCATTGCTATGGGAGCTTGCGCTATTTCTGGAGGACCATTTTTTTACAATTCATATTCTGTTGTAAAAGGTGCAGATCATGTGATTCCTGTAGATGTCTATGTGCCTGGTTGTCCGCCAAGACCTGAAGCTTTATTAGAAGGAATGCTCATGCTTCAAGACAAGATACGAACTGAAAATATGAAACATAAGAAGAATCCTATTGATGGATTTGATGAAGGGTTATAAATAAGAGAATAGAGAATAGAGAATAGAGAATAGAGAATAGAGAATAGAGAATAGAGAATAGAGAATAGAGAATAGAGAATAGAGAATAGAGAATAGAGAATAGA
>VAPL010233605.1_pt1 | contig 63729 bp, 63 predicted proteins | sample 3395061 | NCBI WGS metagenome assembly VAPL01 (sample SAMN08290444, study PRJNA428436) | hydrothermal vent metagenome | isolation source: Deep-sea hydrothermal vent chimney 2 | place: Pacific Ocean: Juan De Fuca Ridge | depth 2182 m m | reverse complement strand
TACATAGATGGAATTTTAACTAAAATTACTTTACCTGGTTCCGTATTTCTGGCTATTGTTGCAATTTTACCAGCATTTGCTGTTATCGTTGGAATTACACAAGGTTTTGCCACCTTTTACGGGGGTACATCCTTATTAATAATGGTTGGTGTAATTTTAGATACATTGCAACAAATTGAAAGTTATTTGTTGATGCGCCATTATGAAGGAATGATGAAATCGGGAAAAATAAAGGGGCGTTCGCAGGTAGCTATTGCTTAGATTTATGAATAACTTGTATATTAAATAGTAGTATGGCCAAACAAACTTCAATTGAACAAGATGGTACTATTGCCGAGGCATTATCCAACGCAATGTTCCGTGTAGAATTGGAAAATGGACATAAAGTAGTGGCCCATATTTCTGGGAAAATGAGAATGCATTATATTAAGATCTTACCAGGAGATAAGGTTAAATTAGAAATGTCACCTTATGATCTTACCAAAGGTCGAATTGTTTACAGATATAAATAATATTACTGATGAAAGTTAGAGCATCTGTTAAAAAAAGAAGTATTGATTGTAAGATTGTGAGACGAAAAGGTAGAGTTTACATAATCAACAAAAAAAATCCAAGATTTAAACAAAGGCAAGGATAATTATGGCTAGAATTTCAGGAGTTGATATCCCAGATAATAAGAGGGGAGAAATAGCATTAACATATATTTTTGGGTTAGGAAAAAGTTCTGCGCAAAAAATACTTGACAGTTGTAAAATTAGTAGAAATAAAGCTGTAAAAGATTGGTCTGACGAAGAATCTAATTCTATTAGAACTATAATTGCAGAGACTTTTAAAGTAGAGGGTGTACTAAAATCTGAAATACAACTAAGTATCAAAAGGTTATTAGATATTGGTTGTTACAGAGGATTAAGACATAGAAGAGGACTGCCAGTAAGGGGTCAACATACTAAAAACAATTCCAGAACCCGAAAGGGAAAAAGAAAAACGATTGCCAACAAGAAAAAAGCAATTAAGTAACTGTAAATAAAATGGCACAAAAAAGAAAAGATAAAGCCAAAAAGAGAGTAGTGAATGTGGAGTCTGTAGGACAGGTCCACATTAGAGCTTCCTTTAACAATATCATTATTTCAATGACAAATTCTGTCGGTCAAGTAATTTCGTGGGGTTCTGCTGGAAAAATGGGTTTTAAAGGCTCTAAAAAGAACACACCTTATGCTGCTCAAATGGCAGCGGAAGACTGTGCTAAAAAAGCATATGACCTTGGTTTAAGAAAGGTTGAAGTATTTGTAAAGGGGCCAGGGGCTGGACGAGAATCAGCAATTCGTACTATACAAAATACAGGAATTGAAGTTACAACAATTACGGATGTTACTCCACTTCCGCACAATGGTTGTAGACCTCCAAAAAGAAGAAGAGTTTAAGGGTAATTAATATATAAATAATATGGCAAGGTATAGAGGACCTAAGTCAAAGGTAGCTAGAAGATTCAATGAACCGATTTTTGGACCTAGTAAAGCTGTTCAAAAAAAACCATATGGCCCTGGTCAGCATGGAAGAGGAAGAAGAAAAAAGAAATCAGAATATGCTATTCAGCTTAACGAAAAGCAAAAAGCAAAATACACTTATGGTGTATTAGAACGTCAATTTGCTAATCTTTTTCATAAGGCTTCCAGGAAAAGTGGAATTACTGGTGAAGTGTTGCTGCAGTTACTTGAATCAAGATTGGACAATGTCGTGTTCAGGCTTGGAATATCTCCTACAAGAAGGGGAGCTAGACAACTTGTTTTGCATAAGCACATATTAGTAAATGAAGTTATTGTTAATATTTCTTCATATACTTTAAAGACAGGTGATATCATTTCTGTAAGAGAAAAGTCCAAATCATTAGAGGTTATAATTAATAGTTTAACTAGTAACCGCTCACAAAAGTATCCTTGGTTAGAGTGGGACAATGCAGAGAAGTCGGGTAAATTTATGAGTATTCCTGAAAGAGAGGAAATTCCTGAAAATATCCAGGAGCAACTCATTGTTGAACTTTACTCAAAGTAATTATTATCTTTCTTATTAGCTTGAATTAAGACAAAATAGATATGTCAATACTATCATTTCAAATGCCTGAAAAGGTAACAATGGAAAAAGCCGATGACTTTCATGGCTTATTCACATTCAAACCATTGGAGCCAGGTTTTGGTGTAACAATAGGTAACGCCCTTAGGCGAATATTGCTTTCCTCATTAGAGGGTTATGCTATTACTGGAATAAGAATTCCCGGAATATTGCATGAATTTTCAACAATAGACGGTGTTGTAGATGATGTTTCGGAAATAATAATGAATCTAAAAATGGTTAGATTCAAAAAAATTGCTGATAGCGTCGATAACAAAATTGTTATCCCAATTAAGAATCAATCACAATTTAAGGCAGGTGATATTTCAAGTTTGACTTCTTCGTATGAGATTTTAAACCCTGAATTAGTTATTTGTAATTTAGATGACTCTGCTGATTTTGAAATTGAATTAACAATAGAGAAGGGAAGAGGTTATGCTCCTGCTGAGGACAATAAACCAGCGGAACAAATATTTGGGTATATTCCAATAGATGCAATTTTCACACCAATAAAGAATGTAAAGTATAATCTGGAAAATACAAGAGTAGAGCAAAAGACGGATTATGAGCAATTGGTATTGGATATCGAAACGGATGGATCTGTCCACCCTGAGAACGCTTTAAAACTTGCAGCTAATATTTTAATAAAACATTTTATGCTGTTTAGTGATCAAACAATGATTCTTGAATCCGCTGATCTGGGAGAACCCGAAGCAGTTGATGAGGAATTGCTACATATGAGGAAATTGCTAAAAACGGCTCTTAATGATATGGACCTTTCGGTAAGGGCTTATAATTGTTTGAAGGCTGCCGACGTAAAATCATTGGGTGATTTGGTAAGATTGGAAATTTCAGATATGATGAAATTTAGAAATTTTGGCAAAAAATCGTTAGCTGAATTAGAGCAGTTAGTTGCAGACAAGAATCTTACATTTGGGATGGATTTGTCCAAGTATAAACTAGATGAAGAATAAATAGATATGAGACACGGTAAAAGATTTAATCATCTTGGGAGGACAGCATCACACAGAAAAGCTTTGCTTTCTAATATGGCATCTTCATTGATTTTACATAAAAGAATATCTACAACTGTTGCTAAAGCAAAGGCTCTTAGACAATATGTAGAACCGATTATCACAAAATCAAAGACAGACTCAACGCATAGTCGTAGAGTTGTATTTTCTTATCTTCAAGACAAAGAGACTGTTAAGGTTCTTTTTGATGAGATATCAGAGAAAGTTAGTGACAGGCCAGGTGGTTATACAAGAATTATTAAAACAGGAAATAGGTTAGGTGATAATGCAGATATGTGCATTATGGAGCTCGTTGATTATAATGAATTACTTCTTAGTGAAAAGGAACCAGCAAAAGCCAAGACAAGAAGAAGCCGACGTAGTAAAAAAGCTGAAAATATTAGTGAAGGGCTATCTGACAAAGATTTAAATCTTGAGGTTGAAAATACAGTTGTTGAAGATTTGCCTAATTCAGCAAAAAAGCATGCAAATGAAAAGGGAACGAAGAATTTAGCTGAAGGTAATTCTTCTGATGATAATAATAGTGATCAAGAAGATAAAAGTACTCCTGAAGATGGGAACGATGATGCTTCTAAAAAGGAATAGATAAATAATAATATTTGTAGTATATAGGGATTGGACATATGTTTAATCCCTATTTTTTTAATACTATTAATTGTACGCAATTTTAAGAATGAGCTATTTATATAATAGTAACAGATAATATATTACTTTTGCATATTTATTGAGAAGCATTGATATGAGATACAAATCTAAAGAAAAAGCCATTTTTATTCTTGAAGATGGGGAGTACTTTACAGGTTATTCAATAGGAAAAAGAGGCAGTTCAGGAGGTGAGGTATGCTTTAATACTGGAATGACTGGTTATCAGGAAATTTATACAGATCCATCTTACTATGGTCAAGTTGTAGTTAATACTACTCCGCATATTGGAAATTACGGCATAAATAACACCGAAATGGAATCATCAAAGCCTAAAATTGCAGGGTTGGTTGTATCTGATTTTTCTGTTGTACATAGCCGTTTTAAATCGAATGGTTCGTTGCATGAATATTTGAAATTGAATGATATTGTTGGCATTTCCAATATTGATACGCGACGCTTAGTAAGACATATACGATCTAAAGGGGCAATGAATTGTTTGATTTCTTCCGACGAGTTAAACCCTGATGTATTAAAAAAAAGATTTGAGAAATTACCTTCTATGGAAGGACTTGAATTATCCTCAGTAGTTTCCACAGACTCGTCTTATTTTTATGGCGACCCAGATTCTAGGTACAAGGTTGCAGCACTTGATTTTGGAATGAAAAATAGTATTCTTAAGAATTTATCTAATAGAGGTTGCTATATTCAGGTTTACCCCGCAAAAACAAGTTTTGAAAATCTAAAAAAGTGGAATCCGAATGGATATTTTCTTTCAAATGGACCGGGTGACCCTTCGGCCATGGATTATGCCATAAATTGTATTAAAAATATTATAGCATCTAAAAAACCAGTGTTTGGTATATGTCTTGGCCATCAGTTACTATCGCTTGCATGCGGCTTGACTACATTTAAGATGCATCATGGTCATAGAGGATTAAATCACCCAATTAAAAATATTATAACAGGATTGTGCGAAGTAACATCTCAAAATCATGGATTTTGTGTTTCTAAAAAAGAAGTAACTATAAACGATCAAGTGGAGGTAACACATGTTAACTTAAATGATGATACCATTGCGGGAATAAAATTAAAAAATAGTCCAGCCTTCTCGGTTCAATATCATCCTGAATCATCACCCGGGCCACATGATTCAAAATATTTATTTGATACCTTCATAGAACTAATGTCTAATAATTAAATTAATTAATAATGAGTCTTATTGAAATTATCCAAGCCAGACAAATCCTCGATTCAAGAGGAAATCCTACTGTTGAGGTAGATGTAATTACTGAAAATGGAATACTTGGTAGAGCAGCCGTACCTTCTGGAGCTTCGACTGGTGAAAATGAAGCCGTTGAGCTTAGGGATGGTGATAAATCAAAATATTTAGGTAAGGGAGTATTGAATGCTGTCGAAAATGTAAATGATAAAATAGCCGAAGAGCTGGTCGGAATTTCAGTTTTTGAACAAAGGTTGATTGACAAGATAATGATCGAACTTGATGGTACAGATACAAAATCAATTCTAGGTGCAAATGCGATATTAGGTGTATCTCTTGCAGTAGCAAAAGCAGCAGCTCAAGAATCTGACCAATCACTATTCCGGTATTTGGGTGGTACAAATGCAAATACGCTACCGTTACCAATGATGAATATTATTAATGGGGGTTCTCATTCGGATGCCCCAATTGCATTTCAGGAATTCATGATTCGTCCTGTTGGTGCCTCTACGTTTAGTGATGCCTTAAGGATGGGCGCAGAAATATTTCATAACCTCAAGAAAATTCTCCACGATAGAGGTTTAAGTACTGCAGTAGGAGATGAGGGTGGTTTTGCTCCTAATTTCTCTGGTGGTACAGAAGAGGCTTTAGAAACTATTTTAAAGGCTGTAGATGCGGCAGGTTATAAATCAGGGAAAGATATCACAATTGCATTGGATTGTGCATCATCTGAGTTTTATGAAGATGGGAAATATAACTACGCTAAATTTGAAGGAAAGGATGGCGTTGTTAGGAATAGAGAAGAACAAGTTGATTATTTGACAGAATTAATTTCTAAATATCCAATAGATTCTATTGAAGATGGATGTGATGAGAATGACTGGGAAGGTTGGGCCTTATTAACAGAAAAAATTGGTGATAAATGTCAATTAGTGGGCGATGATCTTTTAGTGACGAATGTAAAGTTTCTTAAAAGAGGTATTAACGAAAAAAGTGCTAATTCAATCCTTATAAAAGTCAATCAAATAGGGACGTTATCAGAAACATTGGATGCGATTGAAATGGCTCATAAAGCCGGGTGGACTGCTGTCGTTTCACATAGGTCAGGAGAAACAGAAGATGCAACAATAGCTGATATTGCTGTAGCAACCAATGCAGGTCAAATAAAAACAGGGTCCTTGTCAAGGTCCGATAGAATGGCTAAGTATAATCAATTACTGCGAATTGAAGAAGAATTAGGTGAAACAGCTGTTTATGCTTCTAAAAAGTAAATTATATTAATATTAAAATGTTATAAAAAAACCATACTCGTATTGAGTATGGTTTTTTTAGTATATGGGGTGTGTAAAGTTAACCAGTCACATCGTGTTGGCTAATTTTCCAATACCTCTATTTCTACCCTCACATTATATTTTGCTTGCTCAGCGTGTTTGTTGTAGATCATCTTTGTTCCACCCCAGCCTTTTACAGTAAAGCGAGAAGGTGATATCCCTTTGCTTTCAAGATACCTTCCAACTATGTTAGCTCTTTCTTTCGACAGTCTTTTGGCAGAACCTACTAATTGCCTATGATTTCCGTTGATGTTAAAAAAATCATTATCATTCTTGTCTTTCATCGCAATTATTTTTCCAGTGGCATTTCCATTGGTAAGGCCATGGATTTTTATTTTAATTTGCGGATTGTTTTTTAATAACGAAACAACTTGATCCAATTCATAGCTTGATTTCTCCATCATAATTGAGGCATTTTTATAAAAGAATACTTGATATAATGTTACTCTATCACCTCTTTCTTGTCTAATTCAGTATTTAAATTTTTCGATGTAGGAGTACTATAGATTACTCGAAGCACTGTTTTTTACAGATCTATAAATATAGACCCACGCATCGCTTACATTTGTTTGCTTGCGCTCAGATTTGATGGATTTTATTGCATGTGATTTTGTATCGTAACTGGCAGAATAAACGAAAAAAAGATTTTTGCTTTTCGAAAGCCATATTTTGCATCAACATCTTTATCTTTTAAAAAGGAAACATATTTTTTGGCATAAGCTTCAGCTAATTGAGCGTAGGCAGCTAACACCATGTAATAACCTGAAGGCAGTTCTTTTGAAGTTGATTGCGAAAATAAAAGTGAGGATGTTCCTATTATTAAAAAGAAAGACAGTACGATATTTTTCATGTTATTCGAAACAGTAATAAGTTAAATAAACAATTATTTATATTTTTTTAATTGCCTATAAAAAAGAGGCACTTTAAGGCCTCTTTGCAATTAATTTTGGTAGTGCTATTTTTTGAATAGACCGACAATAAATAGTAAAACAACAGCACCGACAACAGCAGTAATCAGCGATCCAATAAGAGACCCATCAGCCATAATGCCAAGCATGCTAAATACCCAGCCTCCAATTACACCACCAATAATTCCGATTATAATATTGCCCAGAAAACCAAACCCACCACCTTTTATAATCTGCCCTGCGAGCCATCCAGCAACTGCACCGAGGAGAATAAACCATAGAAAATCCATAATTAATCTTTTAGGTTAGAAATAATTTTTCTTTTTTTAAGAAATATTTTCCTGCCAACCTACTTTTCATTATAGACATTTATTGTAAGTGTTCCATTTATTCAGGTTTTTATGTGATCATATTTTGATATGATTTTGAAATAGATCCAATCATCATATGCCTTGTCGGCTTTGGGGTTTTCTTTGAGAATTTACAGCCATCCCTTTCTGCCAATCTTTTACAATTTTCAGTACGTGTTCTTTCTGTAGGATCGATTTCCATTTGTTACGCTACTACTAAACAGGTAAATAAAATACACTCAGAAAAGACCTGCTTATCTTTGTTGCCAAATAGCTATTTGGAATAACTGGCCTTGCTAACGGTCATCCTATTTTTGCATACAATTGAGCTGATTTTCCAGTTCTTCAAAGTAGCTTAAAGGCCTACAAAATGTCTTGACTACTAAAATCTAATCGTTTTCTATTGCCAATAATATTTTTAAGTTGCTGGAGTTAATGTAGCTCACCAATCAGATTTTTCAATTACAATTGGGGTTAGTAAGCTGTGGATAATAAGGCAAAGTTTCTTAATTTTCGTTTTTGTTCTTATGCTCATACTCGAGCAGGTAACTGAATGAAAGTCAATTGGAATGCGGAAAGGATTATTCATGAATATTGCAGGTTACAGCATCTTTCTTCTGTTTTTATTTTCCGTTTGCTCTTGCGATGACAATAAAACACATGAAAATGAAATCGTAGTTTTTTGTGCGTCGAGTTTGTCACCCATCATGGAAAAGATCAATACCCAATGGGAAAAGAATCATCAGGAAAAAATTATTATCAATTCGGCATCTTCCGGCATCCTTGCAAGACAAATTGAAAACGGTGCCAAGGCAGATATTTTTCTTTCTGCTAACATGGATTGGATAGATCATCTGTTAAATTCAATGTCAATAAACAAGCAAGCTCACAATGTTGCTTCAAATCGATTGGTGGTCGTTGCACCTATTGATAATGATATTGACAGTATAGGGCTGCAAGACCTATTGTTGGTTATGATAAATGAAAATGGCAAAATATCCATAAGTGATCCGGGACATGTTCCTCTTGGGAAATACACCAAAGAAAGTCTGGATTTTTACGATGTTTTTGACAAAATGTCTTCGCAAATGGTGAATACAAAAAATGCAAGAAGCGCATTGAGGTTAGTAGAATTAGGCGAAGCTTCATTTGGCTTTGTTTACTTGTCAGATGCTCTCAAGTCCAAAAAAGTACAGATAGTTGCAAGAATTCCAGAAGAAAGTCATCGACCGATAACCTATCAGGCAATTATCGTCAATGACAGTAAATCAAAGACTATGGATTTTTTTGAGTTTATATCCTCCAGCGAAACATTAGATATCTGGACAAAGATGGGTTTTGAGTAAAGTTATCTAACATATCAGCAATATGATTTAATGCTCTATTTTTGTAGTATATCTTCAAAATCATTTGGAGAGGTTTAAATATCCAGGTGAATGAATTTCCAATAGGCGATAAGAATATATTGTATTAGAAGTAGCAAAATGGAGCTTTTCAATTTTTCGTATGCAGAATTCCAGGCGATTGGCTTGTCCATTAAAGTGGCAATCATTTGTTCTGTCATTTCATTACCTATCGCTATCGGAGTGGGGTGGGTGCTTGCTAGAAAAAATTTTAGAGGTAAATGGTTTTTCGATGGGTTGGTTCAACTTCCGTTGGTTCTCCCACCGGTAACAATTGGATATGTACTGTTGTTGGTCTTTGGTGTTCGTGGATTTATTGGGAAGTTTTTACTTACAAATTTTGACATTAGAATATCCTTTACCATTTGGGCGGCAGTACTTGCATCAATTGTCGTTTCGTTTCCACTTGTAGTCAGAGCGATAAAAATATCCATAGAAATGGTTGATGTCGAACTGGAATCTGCTGCAAGAACTTTGGGAGCAGGACCATGGAAAACTTTTTTTACAATAACCATTCCTTTAGCACTACCAGGAATTTTTAGTGGATTTATACTAGGGTTTGCCAGGTGTCTCGGAGAGTTTGGAGCCACCATTTCTTTTGCAGGAAATATCGTTGGGCAAACACAAACTCTTCCCCTGGCCATATATTCTGCCATGGAAGTTCCAGGAGGTGAGACAATGGCTGCGAGACTTGTATTGGTGTCTATTGTATTGTCATTTATGGCAATGGTTGGTTCTGAGTTTTTAAACAGAAAATTAGTTAAGAAATCATGAGCATCGTAAAGGCAGATATGCTGTTGGAAAGGCACGGTTTCACACTGGATATTCAATGTGAGATAAAGGCACAAATTACTGGAGTATTTGGTCCATCTGGTGCTGGTAAAACTACGTTTCTTCAATTACTTGCCGGCCTTCAAAATCCTGACAGAGGAATAATAAGTATTCAAAGTCGTGAAGTTTTCAATGCTGCTAAAAAGCTTAACCATCCTCCAGAAAATCGAAAGATCGGGTATGTATTCCAAGAAGGACGTTTGTTCCCACATTTGAATGTCTTGCAGAATTTAAATTATGGCGTAAAGCAAAATCCTTCTCGCAGGTTATTTGATGAGGTAGCATCATTATTGAAAATCTCTAACATAGTAAATAAAAAAATATCTCAAATATCTGGTGGGCAGGCTCAAAGAGTGGCTATTGGCAGGGCTTTACTTTCATCTCCTGACCTCTTGATTCTTGATGAGCCATTTTCTTCTTTAGATAAAGGTCTTAGGCAGCATATCATTTCTCTATTAAAACCCGTGATCCAAAAATTAGACATTCCGATGCTGGTGATAAGCCACGATCTTTCGGATTTGTTAATGCTTTCGGATCAATTGATGCTTATCCATGAAGGAAGGTGCGCTGGGATAGGAAACTATTATGACTTGATTTCTGAAGAAAAAGCTTTTGGGCAAATGAATAATTCGGGATTAATTAATGTAGTTGAGTTGGATTTTGAAAATATGGATGTAGATAAGGGTTTGTTGGTACTGTCTAAAAATGGACATCATATCTATGCAGAATCCATCAAGGGTATTGAATACTTACAAAGTGAAAAAAAATTAAGTATAATTTTACGACCTGAGGATATTACTTTAGCAAAGCACAAAATCGAAGACATTTCTATGCTAAACCAAATAGAAGGAAAAATAGAGAAGCTTATTCAAGTCGAAAATAAAATATTGTGTGTTATCAATCATGGTTTCAAACTAATTGCCGAAGTAACATTGGCTACCAAACAAAATATGAACTTGAAAGAAGGGGAAATTATATGGAGTCTTTTCAAAGCTGCGGCAATAAAAAATAACATAAGCATATGAGCAAAACAGAAATATTAAATAAAATCCTTGAAGATGGAATTGTGGCCATTTTGAGAATGAATAGTGCTGAAAAGGTAATTCCCGCTGCGAAATCAATTTTTAAAGGAGGAATTCGTGCTATTGAAGTGACCATAAATACGCCTAATGCACTCGATAGCATTGCTGAACTCGCAAAAATAAAAGGAATCATTCCGGGAGTGGGTACAGTTACTGATGCAGATATGGCAATTAGCGCCATACAAGCGGGGGCTGAGTTCGTGGTGACGCCAATTACGAAAAAGGAAATAATTGATGTCTGTATTAGCATGGGAAAACCTGTATTCTCAGGAGCTTTTAGTCCGGGCGAAATTTTTCAGGCACATGAATGGGGTGCAGATATTATTAAAGTATTTCCTGCAGAGCAACTAGGAGCTAAATACATCAAAGCGGTGAAGGGCCCTTTTCCTCAAATAAAGCTCATGCCAACCGGTGGTGTTTCCACAGACAATGTTGGCAGTTGGTACGATGCAGGAGCAGTTTGTCTGGGAGTAGGCGGTAGTTTTACAAAACCTGATATCATGGAAAATGACGACTGGGAACAAATAGAAAATATTGCCAGAAAATTTTCGGAAAGTATTAAGCACTACAAAGCAAATAGATTAAAATAAAAGCAATGAATCATACAAATTCACATTCTATTTTATCGGATCGTCAAGTGTAAATCTGGCGGAAAATATTTCATTCTCCCTCTTTATGCCCACCGTCATTTTTTTTCCTTCTTTTGATTGAAGCATTTGAATAACATTACTTAAATTATATAAGGAGGTTTCTACTCCATTGATCATGACAATTTGGTCACCTTCTTCCAGTCCTGCAATCCAGGCCGGCGAACCCTGGCGTATTTTGGTAATTTGGTATATGGGAACATCAGGAAAGGGGGTAAAAATATCTATGCCACTCAAGTTATATTTGAAATCATCTTTAAAATTTGAATTTGGTTTCAGAATCAATTCCCCTTCCTTATAGTCAAATGTTACTGTAAACCTTTTTAGAATACCAGAACCCAAACTCCCGCTGCGATTGCTCTCAATTTTAGACATTTGTACGGATTCTTCTTCCGGATATAGTATGATTGGTTTTTTGAATTTAAAATCACCAAGAATAAATTTATTGACCTTGCCAATATAACCGAATATTTCGCCACTTAGTCCCACACCGATAAAGGCATATAATGAATTTTTGGGAACGGAAAGTTTTGGGTCAGCGCTTGAAAATAGAGATACCGCATGACTTGCTCCACTGTCCACAAGTAAATTGACATCCGACACTTCATCGTATTCGTTAACAACTTTTGCATTTATATATGGTTTTCGGCGGATGATGTCAATATCTACTATTTCAGATTTTTTAAGTGCTTTTTGCTTTTTTCGCGCAGCGTAAAAGTTAGGGTCATATAATGTGATCTTTTTGGATATATAGTCTATTTCTACAGTAAAGCTTTCGAATATATCGTATCCGATCAATCCATGAATTTGCGTACCCAATCCTTGAGAAAGGAAATCAAAATCTTCTTCTAGAATAATAACATTGTGATTGAATCCGATGATGCCCGGTAACTCTACCAAATTACCAAAGGAATGGAAAGCCTTTATTTCATTCCCTTTACCAAGGCCAAATAATTTAACCTCTCTGGCAAAATTGAATGAAATCCCCCTAACTCCATTGAGGTTGGTGATCATGGTGTAGCTCACACCTGTATCGAGAATAAATTTTAGCGTATCGGAGTCATTAATAAAAACCGGAATAATGATAAGATTATGAACCAATTCAAATCTAATATCAATTTTCTTAGCTTTAGATTTTTTAAAATGCAAATGGATAGAACTATTTTGGGCACTGGCAATGCTGCTAACAAACATGACAGCGACAAGAAGAATGACAGTAAACCCAATTTTTCTAATATTCATTATATATTTTGATATGGCCATCATCGATTTTCTCTCCATATAAATATCATTAATTATTCAATTTTATTATAAAAAGATCCCTACAAATTTAAACGTAAATCAGCATAAGTAGGTATTCAGGTTTATTTTTCGAATAATACAGAAGATAATTATTGACATGCGTTGGACAAACAGGCATAACGCAGAGATCGGACATTATGGACGAATTCTAGTTAGCACTACCATTCGTTTGTGTTTCGGGAATCTTGTCAACTTCAATTCGATCTTCCATATTGGCAATTTCCCAGGCTGTGTGAAATATAAGTTTGGCGCGTTTTTCGAGCAATTCAAAATTTATTTTATCAACCGTATCACTGGGTTGGTGGTAATCTTTGTGCGTGCCATTGAAATAAAAAATAACAGGGATGTTATTCTTTGCAAAATTGTAATGATCGGAACGATAGTAAAATCTATTGGGATCATTGACATCATTGAAAGTATAATCCAGGTCCAACTTGGTATATGTTGCGTTGGTCTTTTCACTTACATTGTGCAATTGGGTAGATAGAATATCAGAGCCAATGAGGTAGATATAATTGGGTTTTTCTTCATGAGGTTTGTCAACCCTGCCGATCATATCAATATTGAGATTGGCAATGGTAGATGATAATGGCGCCACTGGATTATTTACATAGTACGCCGAACCCAAAAGCCCTTTTTCCTCACCGGTCACTGTCATAAATATAATACTCCTTCGCGGCCCATGGCTCTGCTGTTTTGCAATAGAAAAAGCTTGAGCAATTTCTAATACAGACACCGTTCCTGATCCATCGTCATCTGCACCATTATAAATTTCGTCACCATCAATACCTTCATGGTCGTAGTGGGCTGTTACTACAATGAATTCATCTTTCTTGTCAGAACCTTCTAAAAACCCAAGGACATTTTCCGTACTTACTTTTTTATACTCTTGTTTGGCATAAAATGTAATTTCTTCAGACTTAAGCTGAGTCATAGCGTCATATTTTCCTTTCTTGGATTTTTGGATGGCTGATAAAAGATTTTTTGTTTTTGTGTTTAATATTTGATTTCCTAAAGTTGCGGATACCAAAAAATAATTTGCTGTTTTATCTTTGGCAGCTGGAGGAAACATCAGCCTACCCGAATTTTGCTTATTTCTCAAAGCTTTAACTTCCTCTTGAAAATCAGCATCTTCTCCAGACTGGATAATAAAAACTTCTAAGGCGTCACGATTTATTGCCTTTATAGCTTTTTCATTCCTTTCTTTCTCACCAGTACCTGAATAAATCAATACGCCTTTTCCCTGCACATTTACAGCATCATAGTCTTCCTCATTTCCTTCCCCTAAAAATACCAATATCGACTTTTGAGGTTGCCGATAAACTGATTGTCCAACAAACATAAAATGCTCAAAGTTGTGGTAGGTTTGATCTCCTGTATTTATCCAAGCTTCTCCTGCTTTTTCAGTTACCAGATCAATTTTTTGTAGATAAGAATTCCCTGAAGGAGTATTGACAATTGGTGACAGCCCATTTGCCTTGAAGTGATATTCAATAAATGCCGCTGCCATCTTCTGACCTCTTTCGCCGGTTTCTCTACCTTCCAAGGCGTCTGATGCCAAGATCTCCAAATGCGTTTTCAGGTCATTTGCAGTAATCGTATTGGCATAAGTAATGGATATATCTTGTTGCGAAAAAGTATTTTGTGTGGCTCCAAAAAGCAAACAGAAAAAGATAATATTTTTCATGCGTATAAAATTTACAGAATATTGCCATTTGTTGATTACAATCTTAGGTATGACCTGCTCAAACTAAAATTGTTATAAAAAGGGCAACAAATAATTTTGGCCACAATTTTACACTGATATTAATTGTATTGCAATTTTGAACCGTAAATTTCTATGCTGGCATTGATAGTTGCTAATGATCACAGCCTTGGGTCATCGGAATTATAGTGTTCTCCGAAAGGCGGATTTTATTTCTGCTCAACAAAAATGGCACAACCTCTTGAATTGGAAATACATTATCTCCGCAATTGGCAAATTTCACATCATCGCCAAATTTATTTTTTAGATTATCGTACAGCTCTTTCACTGTAAATTCTTTTTCCGTATTAAACAAAATGTGAAGCACATCGTGAATATGTCTTATATTTTCCATGTTAAAGTAGTTTATAATTACAATAGTAATTCAATGTAAAATTCCCGGATATGATTTTGATCATAGGGTTATTGGAGTTTTTATCAATTTGCTACCATCATACCACCCATCATAGTTGTATATTTAATTTACAAATCATGTAGAATTACTTCTCCAAAAAGGACCTTTTGCGGATTATCTTCAGTCGAATTACAATACTTTCAATTTTTGTTAGTTCAACAATTACTAAATATTTCATTTGTATAATACTCATTTACAGCGATTTGTGAGAATTGTCCTGATTTGCAATTTTAAAGTTGACTCAAAATCTTACATTGAACAATACTATCCGATATGGGTCTCAATGGCAGGTTACGAAGATACTTTATAGCTGTATTCAGTTATGTAAACAAACAAAATTTCAATTATGAAGTATGCAATTCAAAATAAGTTGAGAGCAAGTATTTCGACATTTTTATTTTCGTTCGTATTTATATTATTTAGTGCTTGTCAGACTGAAACTGAAAAGGCGGAGTTAAGTTTAGATGTTGAAGAAAAGTCTGCAATAGAAGATGAAGAAACAGCAGAGAATTTATTTGACATAGTAGAAACGATTACTAATTCGGCCATAAGGAATTCAGCAATTAGTTCTGGAGGACGAGTATCCAAACTTAATGATCCTGAATTATCATGTGCAAAAATTAGCTTTTCAGGCGACAAGCAAAGTGGTAGAATTAAAATTGATTTTGGCGATGGATGCGTAGGGCCTGACGGAAAAATGAGGAAAGGTATTGTTGTAATTGAATTTGAAGGAAATTGGTTGGTTCAAGGTTCAGTTATTTACACGGTATTGAGTGGTTTTTATATAGATGAAATAAAAATTGATGGAACCAGAATTCTTACTAATGTGAGCCTCGATTTGGAAGCTTTGGTTTATACTGTTGAAATTATTGACGGTAAGGTTACCTGGCCTGATGGAACTTATCTTACAAGGGAAAGTGATAGAATCCATTCATGGAAATTTGGCAAAGGATTCGATGATTTTGAGCTTCAGGTTGAAGGCGAGGCTTCGGGCAGAACCAGGCTGGGCATTGATTATACTTCCAAAACTATAGAACCGTTGATATTTAAAAGCAGTTGTAGAGATAATATCATTTACTTGCCTACATCTGGAATAAAAACTATTAATGTCCCTAAAAAGCCAGTAATTACCCTTGACTACGGAATAGGAGAATGTAACAGCGATGTTGATATCTCCATTGGAGAAAATAAAAATAGAGTGATTTTTTAGCTTCTCTAATTGTAATAGAAAATTGGGCATCCGGACTTCAGTTTGGATGCCTTTTTTATTTAGGTTTTTCAGCACCAATTATTGTATGCTACCAAAACATTTATTGCACTGTCACCAAATATTTCTCTCTTGGTATTATCACCCCAAATGGACTTAAATTCAGCCCATAGGATTTGAACAGACTTTCTACTTGTCCTATAAAACCAGGATCAACTGCAACAAGCAGTCCTCCACTGGTTTGCGGGTCGCAAAGTATATTTTTTTGTTTTTCGCTTATCAGACCTACCTTTTCTCCATAGCTTTCAAAATTTCTGATAGTTCCTCCAGGAATACATTTTTCTTTTAAATAATGTGCAACCGAATTGATTACTGGTATGTCAGAGAAGGTTATTTTAGCAGATACTTCACTTCCTTCACATACTTCAATTAAGTGACCCAGCAGACCAAATCCGGTTACATCTGTTAGGGCAGTTACACCTTCTATATTTCCAAGATCCTTGCCAATATTATTTAGGGTAAGCATCAATTCTTTAACTATTTTTAAATCTGAAGTTTTGAGAAGTCCTCTTTTTTGAGCTGTCGTCAGCATGCCAATTCCCAGGGGTTTGGTCAGAAAAAGAACAGAACCAACCTTGGCTTTGTCATTGGTTTTTATTTTTGAAATATCTGCTTGCCCGGTTACGGCCAAGCCGAATATTGGCTCAGGAGCATCAATGCTATGTCCGCCTGCCAGGGTAATGGAAGCCTTTTCACAAACGCTTTTTGCCCCAGCAATTACCTCTCCGGCTATGACGGAGGATAACTTGTCAATTGGCCAGCCTAAAATAGCAATAGCCATTATTGGTTGGCCTCCCATGGCATATATATCACTGATGGCGTTTGTCGCAGCAATAGCGCCAAAATCAAATGGGTCATCTACAATAGGCATAAAAAAATCTGTCGTGCTGATTATTGCTGTGGTGTCATTAATTGCATAAACTGCGGCATCGTCTTTTGTGTTGTTGCCTACAATGAGATTATGATCCGCGAATCCGGTTTTTTGGCCTGCTAAAATTTCATCCAAAACCTTAGGAGAAATTTTGCATCCGCATCCGGCACCATGTGAGTATTGAGTTAATTTTATTTTTTTCATGTACAATTATTAATATTACCCATATTATAATTTCAATTTATTAGCAATTTGTATAAGATCAATCGCATTAATTGTCGGGTCTCCAATGTTTGATTTTACTATTGCCGCTACTTTCTTTTTGTATTTTTCTTTTGAAAATGAATACGCCTTGTCGTAGTAATCCAATAGCAGCATAACTACTTCTATAAGTTTATTTTCGTTTAATAACTTCAAGGCATCTGCAACACGATTCCCTCCAAAACGATTTTTTATTTTTTCAATTGAAGCAGCCAGCAATTCCGTGTTTATTTGTCCATATTCATCAACTATTCTTTTGGCACGAATTACCTTATCAATTTTCAATTCTATCACACTTGACAGGTTCATGGTTTCCCAAAGTGATTCTGGCAAATATACTTTTCCGATGGTCAGGCTTTCACTTTCTATCCAAATCCGTCGAGATGTATTTAGTTTTAAAAGGTCATCAAACAAGAAATTTTGAAATTGGGAAGTACTTGGCTGCGGCCCCATGCCCAATGCACCAAAAGCTGACCCCTTATGATTGGCTCTTTTTTCCAGGTCAATAATTTGTTCTCCTTGTTTTTGGAGTTCTTCTAAAATTGCAGTTTTTCCTGTTCCGGTAGGACCTTGGAGTACAATGAGTTTACTGAGATTTCTGAATTCTTCAATAATATAATTTCGAAAAGCTTTGTAACCTCCGGCTAAAACTGTGACTTCAAGACCCACCAACTCAAAAAGCCATGCCATCTTTTCACTGCGCATGCCTCCCCTCCAGCAATGGATTTTTAACTTCCTAGATTTCCCAATAGATTTTGCTTTTTTTGCCAGTTGAGCCATTTTAGGTCCAACGATTTCCAAGCCCAGGTCAATGGCTTCATATTTACCTATCTTAGTATATGTCGTTCCAACCCTGGCTCTTTCTTCATCAGTAAATAGTGGCAGATTGATCGCTCCCGAGATGTGCCCTTCTGCAAATTCTGCAGGTGATCGCACATCAATAGTTGGCACATCATCCTGCAGTAAAAAATCTTTTACTTCGACTCGTTGCATGGAACCTCGAAAAAATTAAGGGTAGAAATATTATAATTATACCTCGGTGATTTTTGTGCCAACCATAAAAGGCTTGGTTATTTTGAGCATTTTAGACAAATAGTGTGTCATAAACATTAGTGGGACAGAAGAAGTAATCGGCGATAATGCTTCTGGTACATCTTTATCTTCATAATAAAAGACATTTGCCCCAGCATTTTCAACCAATTCAAAAAGCTTGTTTGTCCTTCTATAAGATACCCCATCAGATTTTAATACAATCACAACGCTGTCTTTTGCGGTCTCTTTTGGGCCGTGATCATATTCGGAAACAGACATGCCTATAAATGGATATTTCGTTGATTCACTGAGGATATGCGCTGCTTGATGGACAGTGCCAATGTTTGGCCCATTTCCAATAATATAGCAACCTTTGTAGTGATTGGTAGTGATAAGTTCATAGATAAGTCCGGCAGTTTTCTCTCCCCACCTTTCATATTCATACATCTTACCTCTCAATGCATCAACTGCCGGAGATGGGTCAACTTCAAGGCCATTGTATAGCGTGATCAGGGTATTGATAAATGTTTTTGTCGATGAGCTTTGCTCTGCACCAGCCAATAGTGGAAATACCCTTTCTAAATTTGTAGAAACACACAATGGGCTTTTGAGCACGTTTGTAATGGCATAAAATTTTCTAAAAAGGTCACGGCACCAAATTACTTCACTACTTCTGCCCGACTGCGATATAAGCACACCAAGATCTTGTACTTTTTTATGCGAAAGATAGTTGTAATATTCTGAGGCTCTGCTGGGGTTTATTGGTAGTCCTTGATAATACATAGCCAATATCGCATAATATGACGATCCCATGCCGATATATGGAACATCTGTTGGTAGTTTGATGTTTTTGGTTGAGTAATGTATTTTTTCTGCTTTATCAGGTATCTCCTTTATTTCTTTAAGCATCGGCATAAATTTATTATTTGGTTTATCTCAAAAATAGTTAATATTCTTTCAACTAGGGTAAAAACAACAAGCATAAATGTATTGTTTATTTCTGAACAGACACTTTGCGATTATTGTTTATAAATATTGGATTTATAACCGGGGCAGATAAAGTGATTGCATTTTACTATTAACAATTTAAAATAAGAATGAAATTTTACAGATTGACATTTGCAATAAATATTCTATTCAGTATTTGCTTGAGCACAGACAATTTCAGATTTATGTGAATGAGCTTTATGTAATAAAATAGGCATAATGAGGGATGTTTTTTTCAACAATTTGTTATCAATTTGTAGTTGCTTAGCTGAATGATAAGTTCGATTAAAGAAAATCTGTTATTTCAATCATAATAACATCTTGGTTACACTGGATCGTATTTAATTGAGGCTGAAATTTTTGAATGAAATCATATATAATATGAAACACAGATTACTTTTGACTATTTTTTTACTTTCAGGCCTTGGTCAATTTGTACTTGCGCAAAGTAAAACAATTACCGGAAATGTAATTTCTGCTGAAGATGGTGAACCAATACCCGGAGTAAACATAGTTGTAAAAGGAACAATAATCGGGACTATTTCAGATCTTCAGGGAAACTACTCCATACAATCACCTACAGAGGAGAGCATATTGGTATTTAGTTTCATTGGCATGACAACACAGGAAATTATTGTTGGCGCGCAGTCTAATATAGATCTGATCATGCAAGCTAATCTTTTGGAGTTAGGTGAAATAGTTGTGGTAGCATACGGCACACAATCAAAGCAAGCTCTTACAGGATCAATTGGTGTCGTAGATAAAGAAACAATTGAAAATCAACAAATATTGTCTATTGGCAGGGCACTTCAAGGAACGACACCGGGTGTAAATGTTATTACCGGCACAGGCCAACCAGGAGAAAATCCTGTCATAAGAATTCGTGGTATTTCTTCAGTAAATGCAAGTGCAGAGCCACTCATTGTTTTGGACGGTACAGTGTTCAACGGAAATCTCAACTCCATAAGTCCTGGAGAAATAGAGTCAATTAATGTGCTGAAAGATGCCTCAGCCTCAGCTTTGTATGGATCAAGGGCTGCCAATGGTGTTTTGCTAATTACAACGAAATCCGGATCCAAAACAGGAGAGGCAAAAATTAATTTCAATGCTTCGTATGGTGTATCTAGCAGAGCAATTCCTGAATATGATTTTTTGAATTCTGAAGAATATATGCAGTTGGCATGGGAGGCTTTAAAGTTTGAAGGGGAAGATTTAGCAGATCCCAATCCCGGACAATATGCAAGTGATAATTTGATAGGCAACCTCAAGTACAATCCATATGGTGTTGCAAATCCTATAGATGCCAATGGAAATCTGGTAAGTGGGGCCAATTTACTTTGGGAGACAGATTGGGAATCGGAATTGAGCAGAGATAAGTCAATGAGGCAAGATTATAGCTTGTCATTTTCTGGAGGAAATGAAAAAACACAATATTTTATTTACGGTGGGTATGTCAATCAGGAAGGACAAATTATTACATCTAAATTTGAGCGGATCAATACCAGACTCAATCTGGAATCGAAACTCAAACCCTGGCTAAAAATTGGGACAAGATCTTCCTTTTCCTATTCCGATCAGAATTTCCCAAATCAAAGAGCAAATGCCTTTAGCAATACCATACAATACATTAGATCCATGTCCAACATTTACCCGGTGTTTATGCGTGACGAAAATGGAGGTCAAATATTAGATGCGCAAGGCAATCCTGAATTTGATTTTGGTGAAAACCAACAAGGTCGAACAGTAAATGTAAATCGGCCGGTTTTACAACCCTCCAATCTTGTTGCTACTACCAACCTTAATGATGTACAAAGACAGAGATACTATACTAATTTGAATGGGTATTTGGATATTACTTTCTTAAAAGATTTTTCTTTGCGCAGTAACATATCGTATGAAATGAATCTTTTCGATCGCTTTGACTACGATAACCCCGACAATGGAGATGGGGAAAATATAAAAGGTAGAATTCAACGACAAAAAAATATAACCAATGCCTGGACTTGGTTCAACCAATTGAATTACGATAAGACTTTCGGACAACATTATATCAATGCGTCTTTCATCACTGAAGCCTACAATTATAAATATGAATATCTCAATGTTCAAAAAACAGGATTTCCATTTAGTGGATTAAAAGAATTTAATGCAGCAGCTTCACTGGAAAACATCAGTGGATATACCAACGAGCACCGAATGTTTAGTTTGTTGGGCAGAGCTTCATACAATTATGCAGGCAGGTATTATGCCGAATTTGCCATGCGATCTGATGAATCAAGTAAATTTTCTCCACAAAGCAGACAGGGTAGTTTTACATCTTTTGGGGCTTCATGGGTATTAAGTAATGAAAGTTTTTTTACCGACGTTAGCACTATTTCTCTATTGAAAATCAGGGCTTCTTATGGAGAAATAGGAAATAATAAAATTCTTGACAGCAATGAAGCAGAAGTATATTTCCCATATGTAAGCTCGTTTGAAACAGGATATGACGATCTGGACAATTCAGGAGTATTTTTTAATTATCTCGCCAACAATACTATTTCCTGGGAAAAGGTAAATACTTTAAATATCGCTCTTGATTTTGGATTGTTGAATGATCGTATTACCGGCTCACTGGAATGGTATGATAAAACAACCACGGGTATGTTATTTGACAGGCCATTAGCGAGATCAGTTGGTTATCCGATTGTACAGGAAAATATCGGTGATGTTAAAAATACCGGAGTAGAAATACTTTTAAATACCGTAAATATTGAGCGAGAAAATTTTGTGTGGAATACTGGGTTTAATATCTCATTTGAAAAAAATGAACTTATTAAGCTGCCGCAAGAAGAAATTATAGATGGTTCAAAACGATTGAAAGTCGGAACATCTATATATGAGTTTTATATTGAAGATTGGGCAGGAGTTGATCCTGATGATGGTGCTGCCATGTGGTATATGGATGAGATGGATATTGACGGCAATGTCATTGGCCGCTTAACGACCAAGGATTATGATGAGGCAGACAGGTATGAGTTGGGGAGTGCGCTACCAAAAGTGAGATGGGGATTTTCCAGTAATATGAAGTTTTCGGGATTTGATTTTTCTTTTTTACTGGCCGCAAGCCATGGAGGGAAAGTGCTGGACTATGATTATGCAGGCCTCATGAATGGCTTCAATAGGATGGGTGATCAAATGAGCAAAGATATACTCGGCAGATGGCAGAAGCCTAGAGATATTACCGATGTGCCCAGACTCAATACCGGTAACTCAAATGTTAATGCCAGGTCATCGAAATACCTTGTGGATAATTCATACGTCAGATTGCGAAATGTGACATTGGGTTATTCATTGTCTCCAGATATTTTTAAAAATTCTGAAGTATTTCGATCATTTAGAGTATTCGTACAAGCTGATAATTACTGGACCTGGAGCAAGAATGACGGCATGGATCCTGAGGTAAATATTCAGGGAACTACCAACAACAGATCGTCGATTTTTAAAACCTTGTCATTTGGATTAAATCTTGGTTTTTAAACATTGCACTCATGACAAAACCTAATAAAAAAATAAATAAAATGAAAACAAAAATAAATTCATTTACAGCAAAAATCATAATTATTGGGATACTGGTATCTATATCTACCAGTTGCAGCGATTTTCTTGATGAGCCGGCACCAACCACTTCTGTTTCAACCCAAGATGTGTTTTCTTCGGTGGATGGGGTGAGGGCTCATTTCAATGGAATTTATTATAATTTAAGAAGCCAATGGGAAAGCATTGATGGCAAGTCGGGAGGTAGAACAGATGCATGGGGGATAGTAGCATTAAACCTTGCGAGAATTGTAAAAGGAATTGATATGATGTTGCCCAGTGGATGGTATCAATGGGATTATAGACAAGACAATAGAAATGCTACATTCAGTCGGACCAGGTTTGTTTGGGATTTTCTTTATGAAACAATAAATCAAGCAAATATTGTCGTTCAAGGTGTAGAGGAATCTGAAATTCCTGAAAGTTCTAAAATAGTGCTCATTGCAGAGGCTCGCGCAATTAGGGCCTGGGCTTATTTCGATTTAGTCAGAGAGTATCAACATGCTTATGGAGCTGACCCTAATGCCCCTGGAGTTCCGGTTTATGTGAAACCTGCGTCCATAGCAAGTGAAGGCAAGACTAGAGGAACCGTACAAGATGTGTTTGACCAGATAGAGAATGACCTTGAGTTTGCAGTGAAAAACCTCGACCCAAGTGGAGAAAGAGTACTGAAGAGCAATATCAATATAAATGTCGCTTATGGATTATTGGCGAGAGTAAAATTGGAGATGGGTAAGTGGGAGGAAGCCAAAAATGCCGCAATTGCAGCAAGAACAGGATATGCTCTTGCACCGGATGAATATAGCGACGGCTTTAACAAAATTGACAACCCAGAGTGGATTTGGGGATTCCCACAAAGCAATGATCAAACAATTTTTTTTGGAACGCTTGCCTCGCACATCAACCACCTGGTAGATGGGTACAATAGTGTATTTGTCAATAGCAATTTTACGCAATTATTTTCAGATACCGATGTGAGAAAAATGTTTATTGCCGGTTTTTATCAAGGTTCAGAGGATGATTTTTATTACTATATCACCACCAAGTTTGTCTTGAATCCAGATTTTTCTGATGATATTGTAATGATGCGAGTAGCAGAAATGTACTTGATAGAAGCAGAAGCAAAAGCTGAATTGGTCGAGGCAGATGCCGGAGACATATTATTTATGTTGCAATCAAATCGAGATCCCAATGCCATAAAATCAGACAACTCAGGACAAGCACTCATCGATGAGATTTTAGTAGAAAGAAGAAAAGAAATGTATGGTGAAATTGGTGTTAGCTTTCTGGATATCAAGCGCCGCCAACTTCCGATGGTTCGAACAGGGAATCATCCTCAAAATTATAAGTTCGAATTCCCCGCTAATTCAGATAAATTTACTTTGCGTATTCCACAGCTCGAATTAGATTCCAATGACAATATAAATGATGCAGATCAAAACCCATGATTTAATCCAAATCATACTATACCTTTTCGTAGTTCAGTCAAGTTGTGTTTATGAATTTAACGAATCGTCTTGATAATTCAGGGTATTGAAAACAAAGACTTTATTATAACTTCAGGTGTACTTATCTACTTTTCCTGTATCTCGAAATAAAATTTGTTAATAGGGAAAGTAGTAGAATTTCCAATGGTTTGATTTTTTTGGTTTTAAGTATCTAAGTGCCTATTTTTGCGGCACTTTAAGAAAATTTCATATGGCATTAATTAATAAAATAAGAGAAAGATCGGGTTGGGCAATAGGAGTAATTGCAATTGGTCTTGGTTTTTTTGTAGTTGGCGGAGACGTTCTTGGGCCAAATTCTACTATCCTTGGTAAGAACAAAACGGATGTTGGTGAGATTGACGGTGAAACAATTCAAAGAGAGCGATACCAGCAGGAGATAGAACAAATAAAATATAACTATACTGTAAACTATGGAAGAAACCCATCTGAAGGCGAAATGTTTTCTATTCGCCAGCAAGCATGGGATTATATAGTTGTAAAAATTGCTTTTCAAAACCAATATGAAATGTTGGGAATGCAAGTCACTGATGATGAGCAGTGGGATATGGTCCAGGGAAATAATGTTTCCCCTGAGATTAGACAAGCTTTTACCGATCCTCAAACTGGAGAATTTCAAAGAGATCGTGTAATAGGATATCTTAAGCAGGTAAGTCAAATGCCTCCTGCTCAACAAGCCTCCTGGTTTCTTTTTGAACAAAATTTAATGCCATCCAGATACAGGATAAAGTATGATAATTTATTAGTAAAGACAGTTTATGCGACTGACGCCGAAGCCAAAAAACAATATCAGGAAGAAACTTCAGTTGCAGAAATAAAGTATTTATACATACCATATTATTCTGTTTCTGATTCTGCGGTAGATGCCACAGAAAGTGAATTAAAGAAATATTTAAAAAACCATCAAGCTGAATACAGTATTGATGAAAGCAGAGATTTCAGCTATATTTCTATTCCAATGCTTCCTTCAGCGAAAGACACAGCATTTTTTAAGGAAGAAATGGATCAACTAAAATCTGACTTTAGAGCAAATACAGAAGATTCACTTTTTGCCAGGAGTAACTCAGACGCAGATCAATATTATGTAAAGCAAGCAGTTGATGCTTTGCCATCAATGTTGCAGGCAAACTATTCCAATTTATCCATAGGTGATGTAAGGGGACCATATTTTAACAATGGGAGATTTGTGCTTTACAAAATTTCAGATATAAAGGAAGATACCACTGGCGCTGCAAAAGCCAGACATATTTTATTTAAATGGACGGATGAATCAGATCCATCAAAAGCTAAAGCTAAGAAAAAGGCACAGGGAATATTATATCAATTGCGCCGTGGAGGTGACTTTGAGGAGTTGGCAAAAGAAAATAGTGAAGACCTAGGGTCGGCGCAAAATGGTGGTGATGTAGGATGGTTCGGTCCAGGGAAAATGGTTAAGCCTTTTGAACAAGCTGTATTTAATGCATCTCGAAAAGGATTGATAAACAAGCTTATTGAAACACAATTTGGTTATCATATTATTGATGTAACCCAATTGTTAAATAAAAACTTGTATGCCATTGCGAGTATAGAGAGGGAAATTACACCGAGTGATGAAACCAGGAATAAAGCTTTTAGACAAGCGGATTATTTTGCCTCGACAAGCGGAAACTATAATGATTTTATTACCAATGCTGAAAGAGACACCCTTCAGGTTTTTAATGCTAAAAATATCGGCAAAAATGACAGAAGATTTAATGATATCGGTAATGCCAGATCGGTAATTCAATGGGCCTACAACGATGGCGAAATTGGCAATGTTTCGGATGTAAAAGAACTGGACGACCATTACATTGTGGTTACATTAACAAAAATTACAAAAGAAGGTGATGCTTCTTTGGAGGATGTCAGAGAGCAATTGGAGCCTAAAGTAAAGAATGAGAAAAAAGGGGCAATAATCATTGAAAAACTTAAAGCAATGGAAGGCACACTTGACGAGATGAGCCAAAACTATGGCGCTGACGCAAGGGTTTACAATTCAAGCGACCTCAAGTTTTCGACCAATTCACTTCCTTCCGTAGGGTTTGCGCCGATAGCAATTGGTAAAACCTTTGCTTTAATCAGCGGTGAAAGAACAAAGCCTATAAAAGAAGAGAATGGGGTTTTGATTATCGAAATGATTAACTTAACGCAAGCACCTGAAATTGCGGATTATGCACCATATAAAAGTCAAATCGAGCAAAGAGCTACTAGCAGGGCTTCCTTAAATGCGGGAGAAGCAATAAAAGATAATGCAAATATCAAAGATCTGAGGTATAGGTTCTTTTAAGATGATAGGTTAAATATCTGACCATAAAAAATAATAAAATTGAATCCAGCTCAGTATATTTTATAAAGGGCTGGATTTTTTTTGAAAATAGAATTTAAGCAGATTACACTAAATTTATAATCATAAACAATTGCACATGAATTCATTTGAAGACTTTAAAAAAAAGCTGGATAATGAACATAAATGGCCAACTACTTATATGTTTAAGTTTGTAGTGCCAAGTAATAAAATTGATGAACTAAAAGCGATTTTCCCCGAAGAACCAATAAATGTTAAAGAATCAAAAAATGGAAAATATTCATCATTTACAATGAAAAAGCATATTGATTCTAGTGATGAGGTTATAGAAATTTATTTGAAGGTAAGAAAAATAGAAGGCTTGATTGCTCTTTGAGTTATTACAATTTATTCCTTTGCATACTCGATTATTTCCCTCAAATGCTGCTTTACATGTTGAAAGTCAAATCCGTCGTGAGGAGCTGTCACTATGGCTTTTAGTAAGTCATTGACGATATGTGATTGAAAGCCAATTTTTTCGGCATATTTTGTGACCACTTCCAATTCTATATCTTCAACTTTTCCATCAAGGTAGATCATAAATACTAAATTGAATAGATGTTGAATTGCGCTTTCTTCATTGGAAATTTCTTCACCTTTATATGATGGATCAATATTATTTAGTTCATCCTCAGATATATGTAGTTGTATTCCCCATTTAAACAGGCAACCCACAAAATCTTTAGATAAAAATCCTTCATCAAGAAATGAATGATAAATATGAAAAAAACTATCTTTAATGGACTGAATTTCGTCCTGATTTAAATTACTGTCGTTTAATTTCATTTCACAAATTTGAAAATGGTATATCTTATAAAGATAATCTTTTTCGATTAAATTTGTGAAATCAATATATAAAAACTTGATTTCATTGAAAAGTCTATCTCACCGATTTTTGGTAATCATCATCATGTGTCTTGGTTGTTTTTCATGCAATGAAAAAAAATCAACTAAAGATAATAGTGGTCTGTTCAAAGAGAAACAGGCAAATTTTCAAATAAGTGATTCTTCCAAGGTTTTTTTGGAGTTCGATACAGAATTAAATTTGGAGACTGAAAAAGACCGTGGAGCATGGCAAAATCCCGATTTGGTGATCGACAAATTAGGAGACATATCAGGAAAAATTGTCGCTGATATTGGCTCTGGAACAGGCTATTTTACTTTCCCTATTTCTCAAAATGCAAAAAGAGTACTGGCGATTGATATTGAGCAAAGATATCTCGACTACATTGAGGATAGAAAACTTGAGTTGCCAATTGATCAGGCAGATGTAATAGAAACACGTCTTACGGTCGAAAATGAGCCAAATCTTCATACAGATGAGGTTGATGCTGTCTTGATGGTAAATGTATTCTATTATCTCAATGACAAATTTGGCTATATGAAAATTGTAAATAATGCATTAAGAAAAGATGGCGTCCTGGTTTTAGTAGATTTCAAACAGGGCACACTTCCTGTTGGCCCATCCGGTAAAAAGAATTCGCCGAACGAAGTAATAGAAAATTTAAAGTCGGCTGGATTTATGGATATAATTCTTGATGTCGAAAGCTTGCAATACCAATATATAATTACAGCAAAATAAACTAATATGAGAAAAGCATGTTTTGCTTTATTTTTTATTTCCAATGTGCTTTTTGCCGAGGCGCAGATAATATCAGAATCTACAAAAATAAGTTTATTGACCGGTTCACCCGGAGCGGATCTCTATTCAACATTTGGTCATAGCGGTATCAGAATCAAAGACCATTTAACGAATCTTGATATCGTTTTTAACTATGGGACTTTCGACTTTAGTGCCCCTAATTTTTATTTAAACTTTGTAAGAGGGCAGCTCAATTATATGCTTGCTGTCCAGCAATATGAAAATTTTGCCTATTCATTTCAATATGAAAACAGATCCATTACAGAACTGGATTTAAACTTGACCACGGAACAAAAAAGAAGGTTATTCCTTTTACTTAAAGAAAATTATAAACCCGAAAACAGAAATTATAAATACGATTTTTTTTATGACAATTGTGCCACAAGAATCAGGGATATAATAAAGACCGCCTTTGGAGATGATTTTCAGTATAATTATCCAGATGATTGGGTTAGCAGCAAATTGACATTTCGAAACTTGATAGACCTTTATTTAACACACCATCACTGGTCAGATTTTGGAATTGACATTGCTCTGGGTCTGCCAACAGATGCCATTGCCCGTCCAACAGATTATATGTTTTTACCAGATAATCTGGAAAGAGGTTTCGAGATGGCGATGATAATGCGAAATGGTAAAATGGCTTCTTTTACTTCCTCAAAAATAATATTGGTAAGTCGAAAAGATATCGAGCGTGACGTATTTTTTATTACACCCGGCAGGCTGATGTGGGCGCTTTTTATTTTAAGTGTTATCCTCAGTATTTTTAGTCTAAAAAAGAAAAAATCTATCCATTGGTTTGATGTGATGTATTTTAGTCTGATTGGAATCTTAGGGTGGGTAATTTTTTTACTTTGGTTTTTTACAGACCACCTGGCTACTAAAAATAATTATAATCTACTTTGGGCTGTACCATTTCATTTTCCAATATTTCTGTTTTGGAATAAAATTTCTATGGAAATCAAAAAATGGTATTTATGGATTTTTGGGATAGTTTATATTTTATTACTTGTGCTATGGCAACAAGTTCCGCAGTTTTATCATTTTGCATTTATACCAATGATTTTAATAATGCTTCAAAGGATTGGATTTATTTTATTTAAAAAGTATTAAATATTAACCTCATAGATCATGTGGAAAGAAGAAGACAACAAACTAAAGGCAGAGTTTCAATTTGAGAATTTTATAGCCGCATTTGCATTTATGACGAAAGTTGCCATTATCGCTGAGAAAATGGATCATCATCCCTTCTGGACAAATGTATATAATAGAGTTTCGATAGAACTTTCTACCCATGATGCCGGCAACATTGTTACTAAAAAAGATCATGATTTGGCCAAGGAAATTGACAAGATTAAATAACCTGATGAAAGATCGAGCGACCTCACTATATCTTGTGCCAACTCCAATTGGCAACATGAAGGACATCACCTTGCGGGCTTTGGAAGTGTTGCAAAGCGTAGATCTGATATTGGCAGAAGACACACGGACAACAGGGAAGCTTTTAAAACATTATAATATATCCACAAAGCAAAAGAGTTATCATATTCATAATGAGCACAAGCAGGTAGAATTGCTTGTCGATCGACTGGAAAAAGGAGAGCAATTTGCCTTGGTTTCAGATGCCGGAACTCCAGGGATTTCTGATCCTGGGTTTTTATTGATAAGAGCTGCTGAAGCTTTAAGACTAAAAATTGAATGCCTCCCCGGTGCAACGGCGTTTGTTCCTGCTCTGGTAAAATCAGGATTGCCCATCGATCGATTCGTTTTTGAAGGGTTTTTACCCACAAAAAAAGGCAGGCATACGAAATTATTAAACCTGGTTAAGGAAGAAAGAACTATAGTTTTGTATGAATCGCCGCATAGGTTAAAAAAAATGCTTGCTCAAATCATAGAATATTTTGGTGCTGAAAGAAAAATATCTGTATCTCGGGAATTAACTAAGATATATGAAGAAACCCAGAATGGTAGTGCAGAGGATGTTGAAAAATATTTTTGTAGCAAGGAAATTAAAGGCGAAATTGTAATTGTTATTGAAGGTAATAAGGTGTAGAATTTATTAATTCGATTGATATAAGCTGAAACAATCGAATTATTTTTACTAATTAAACTTTATAAAATATGAATATTGATCTCCAACATACGCTTAACGAAGTTGTAAAAATTGCCATAAAAGCCGGTGAATTTATCAGGCATGAAGGACAAAAATTTGACAGTTCAAAAATACAGGAAAAAGGATTGAATAACCTGGTTTCTTATGTAGATATGGAAGCAGAGAAAATGATTGTTCAAACCTTAAAGTTTACCTTGCCTGAAGCAGGATTTATTACCGAAGAAGGAACCGAGACAGAAAGAGCAGATAAGTACAATTGGGTTGTAGATCCTCTGGACGGCACTACCAATTTCATGCATGGATTGCCACCCTATTCTGTGAGTATTGCATTAATAGAAAATGAAAAGCCCATCATTGGGGTGGTTTATGTAATCACATCAGACGAGTGCTACCATGCCATTAAAGGCCAAGGAGCATATTGCAATAGAAAGAAAATAGAGGTTTCGAAAGTGGCCAAAATTAAAGATGGTTTATTCATCACAGGAATGCCATATACCGACTTTGGTAAATTGGATCAATACTGGAATATTTTTGAGCATTTCATGAAGAAATCCCATGGGATTCGCAGACTTGGAAGTGCAGCAGCAGATTTGGCTTATGTGGCTTCTGGTCGGTCAGAGGGTTTCTTCGAGCATGGTCTCCAACCATATGATGTGGCTGCAGGAGTATTATTGGTAACTGAGGGAGGAGGAATGGTAACTGACTACAAAGGCGGCGACAATTACATCTTTGGAAATGAGATTATCGCAGGCTGCGCAGTGCAACCTGAAATGTACCAAGTGATTTCTAAATATTGGGAAGGGTGAACCAGAAAAGAAATAATGAATATGCTGAACTATTGAATACAGAAATAGTTTATAAATAATAAGATCGCAGCGATGGAACAAAAAATCTTAGTTGGCATTATATTTTTAATAGCACTTTATTTTTTGAGCAAATTTATCTACAAACAAGTAAGCCCAAGAAATGATGTGCATTGTGATAAATGCCTGCCAAAACAATCTTCTAAAAAGTCTTCCTGATATATTTCCATTTGCCATCCTAAATGCATTGCCATATTGCGTTTGAAATCAATAAGATGATGCCAGATATATCGTCTGGCTATGATGAGTGGGGATTAGAAAGCAATGTTCTTTCCTCGATCACCAAGCCACAACCGATTATAAATTTACAATTCGTGGTGGACTTTCCAAGTGCCACCAAAGTTTCCTGATCGATAAACCCCCATTCATTCATAGGTTTTGTTATCCACATTTTCTTAAATCTTATAAACCACATCAAGTGTCGAATTAATACGATCGGTCAGCATTTCAATTAGTTCTGGCTCCAAGTATTCATATTCGTCCTCTATATGTAATACCTCTATTTCAGGTAGTTCTAAATGTCGATATGATCCAGATATTCTTGCTCCCTGGCCTTGTTCCATTACAAAAACTAAATCTGCCCATTCAATATCTCGCTCTTTGATTTGGCGTTCACTCTTTGGGCTTAAACCAACAGACCGAACATTAAATCGTTGGTCGTTTTTAAAGATATATTCGGCTGTTCGGCTTCTTCTTTTGTTTCGCCCACATACCACGAGAATATTTGGTTTTTCATTCATCCGTTGAGATATAACCTGATCCAAATTTTTCAATCAGATCAGAAGTTTGTTGGATATAGTTCTTGTCTCCAGTTACATCTCTGAACACAATTTCTTCATCAGCCATATCATGGACTAATTCCTGTTGTTCACCAATACTGCAGATGTAACCTACATTTCGATCTATGGACTTTCTTATTATTTCGTCAAAATAATTCTTGTTTTTCGACTTAGTCAAAATGATTGCAAGCCAATTGTTCGTTGGAAGGTTAATTGCCCAATTAGTTGAAATATCGAATTCAACTAATTTTATATTTCTGTTATTGATTTCTTCCATTTTCGATGAACACCAATTGTGGATAACGAAACTTTATCACCAAATATCTCACCGACGGCAATAAGAAAATATAGCATTCATCTACAACGCATAAAGGTAGCATATAGAATTCACTTTTATTAGACCGGGATCATGCCATGAGGGTCGATAACATACTTTTTGGCCGCACCTTTATCAAAATCCACATATCCATTTGGGCCATCATCAAGACTGATCACTTGTACATTTACCGCATCAGCAATTTTAATTTTATCATATAGAATGGCTTGCATCAGATTGCGATTATATTTCATAACCGGACACTGGCCTGTTGTGAAATGATGGGATTTGGCCCAACCCAATCCAATCCGGATACTCAGGTTGCCAATCTTGGCTGCTTCGTCCACGGCTCCGGGATCTCCTGTTACATACAATCCCGGAATCCCAATAGCGCCTCCAGCACGAGTTACTTCCATTGCCGCATTTAATACTGTCGCGGGTTGCTCTTCATCACTATCGTGACCATGCCCTTTGGCTTCAAAACCAACACAATCTACTGTACAATCAACCTCTGGTATTCCAACAATTTCTTCAATTTGCTCTCCCAAAGTGGCTTCCTTTCTCAGGTCCACTATTTCGCAACCAAAGCTTTTAGCCTGAGCAAGCCTTTCCGGAATCATATCTCCCACAATAACTACTGCCGCACCCAAGAGATGGCAAGACGCCGCACAAGCCAATCCTACCGGTCCTGCTCCTGCTACATACACAATTGCGCCCGGCTTAACGCCTGCTGTCACGGCTCCATGATAACCAGTTGGAAAAATATCGGACAATAGTGTCAAATCACGAATCTTTTCCAGTGCTTGATCATAATCAGGAAATTTTATTAGATTGAAATCGGCATATGGTATCATCACATATTCAGCCTGCCCACCTATCCATCCTCCCATGTCCACATAACCATAAGCTGCACCGGGACGTGCTTCATTTACATTTTCGCAAATACCAGTTTGTTGCTCTTTGCAGTTTCGACACCTACCGCAGGCAATATTGAACGGTACGGATACCATGTCACCCACTTCCAGAAATTCGACATCTCTTCCTTTTTCCAATATCTGTCCAGTGATTTCATGTCCAAGTATCAAACCTGCAGGTGCAGTGGTTCTACCTCGAACCATGTGTTGATCGCTCCCGCAAATATTAGTGGAAATAATTTTGAGGATAACGCCATGATGGCATTTTCGATCGCCCAGAGCAAGTTCTGGAAAGGCAATGTTTTGCACTTTCACAATGCCGGGTTTAATGTAAGCAAGTCCTCTGTTGGTAGCCATAACTTTATTGTTTTAGGTTAATAATTATTTAGATTTTTCAAAGAACATTTTGTAGATCAATCCCGCCAAAATTGCACCAACAATTGGAGCTAACCAAAAGAGCCACAATTGATCGATTGCCCAGTCACCCACAAATAAAGCCTGACTTGTACTCCTTGCTGGATTTACAGAAGTATTCGTTATAGGAATACTGATAAGGTGAATTAATGTTAGGCCCAAGCCAATGGCAATGCCTGCAAATCCTGCTGGTGCTCTTTTGTCCGTAGCTCCTAAAATGATTAATAGAAACATCATCGTCATCACGACCTCTGTTACTAAAGCAGATGTAAGTCCATATCCTCCGGGAGAGTGTGTGCGATATCCATTGGCTGCAAATCCACCCAATTCAAACTCGGGCTTTCCGCTTGCAATGATATATAAAACTCCAGCGCCGGCAATTCCGCCTAGTACCTGAGAAGCGATATAGGGTAGTAATTCTTTGCCGTCAAACCTGCCACCCATCCATAGTCCAACAGAAACTGCAGGATTGAAATGAGCACCGGAGATATGACCAAAACCATAAATCAATGTCATTACGGTAAGTCCAAAGGCCAGGGATACTCCCATTAGCCCAATGCCAACTTCGGGGAAGGCAGCTGCTAAAACAGCGCTGCCACATCCGCCAAGTACAAGCCAAAATGTACCAATAAATTCTGCTGCAAGTTTTTGTGATTGTTTCATAGAATTAGTGTTAGGTTTAAATATAATAGTATTATAAATATTTACATTTTATGTTAATTTATAAAGTAAAAAAGCAATAATTTAAGTATTAATTAAAAAACGATTAACATTTTGATAATTACCACAGTTTAAATTTTTTTTAAAATGAAAAGTATTTTTAATATTTTCCCTCTGATTATATTGCTCTTATCGCAAAATATTTATGCTCAATCAGATTCTTTGATTTTTAAAACTGGCAAATATATTGTTGGCGAAGTGAAATCTATGAATCGAAATGTGCTAATGGTTGAAACAGGATATAGTGATAAAGATTTTGCTATCGAATGGGATGCAGTTTCTGAGATTTATACAGTAACATATTTTTTAATATCGCTAACCAATGGGGGTCGGTACAATGGGACTTTAAAATCTTCCGGTCCTGGGAAAATTGTAATAATTACTGATGAAGGACAAGAGGTAGAAGTAGCAAACAATGAAATAGTATTTCTCGATGACAAAGATAAAGGTTTCTGGAATCAAGTTTACTTTTCAATAGATCTCGGCCTTGATCTTACAAAAGCAAATAATCTAGCGCAATTTACAACCAGAAGTTCATTGGGATATATATCAGATCACTGGAGTATTGATGGTTATTTTAATACATTGAGCTCAACTCAGGACGAAGTAGATGACATAAGAAGAACTGATGGAGGAATTGGATATAAGTTTTTTCTTCCCAGAGATTGGTATCCTTTGATATCTTTTGACTTCCTCTCAAATACGGAACAAAAACTTGATCTTCGAACGACATGGAAATTGGGAATGGGAAAATATGTTTTGCAAACCAACAGCGCATATTGGGGATTTTCTTTGGGAGCCAACAACAACAATGAACAATTCGCTGATGAAACTAATGATAGGAATAGTTGGGAAGGTTTTATAGGGACAGAATTAAATCTGTTTAATATTGGGGATTTGAACCTCTTAACAAAATTAATGGTCTATCCTAGTCTTACTGAATCGGGAAGGGTGCGTACAGATTTCAATTTTGATCTGAAATATGAATTCCCGTTTGATGATGACTTTTACATCAAAATTGGTACGACTGTAAACTATGATAACCAACCAGTAACAAATGCCTCTGAACTTGATTATGTGTTTCACACCGGCCTTGGCTGGCAGTGGTAGTTTTAATTAAAATCTGTCTTCAATAAAAATTTGAAACAATATTGAGCGAAATTAATTTTTTTTGAGAAAAGACTGTACAATATCAAATAACTCCAGATGTGAAGAATGGTTAAATTCTGTTTTTGATGAATATCGCTTATTTTTTCCAATGGCAAATATGTAGTCTTTCCTTTTTTTGTGTAAAAATTTATTCAATTGAAATGAAATAATAGGAATAGATTTTTAAGAAAAATAAAAAGGTGTATATTTACGTATATTTAATTGTATAAATACACGAATCCAATGAAAAATTATAAGCCCATTCCAATTGATAAAGATTCAATACTTCAGGAACCTGTGGTTTGTTATGGTACAGGGTCATTTTACCAACTTTCTGTTCAAAGTATATCAAAAAATTATATAAAGCAGGTGCTCACACTTACGCAGCTTACGGTTTCAGAGTTAATTGCTATTATTCCAATATCCATTGATACCTACAAAAGAAAAAGTTCATTTAATCCGGCTGTCACAGAAAAAATATTGGAGCTTGAAGAAGTTTATCGAAAAGGGCTTGATGCTTTTGGAGAATCATTCCATCAATGGATGCGCACAGAAAATATTGCTCTTGGAGGTACAGCACCAAAAGCATTATTAAAAAATAGTTTTGGTATAAGACTTCTCCTTGATGAAATTGGCAGATTGGAATATGGTGTTCTTGCCTGATGTTTGTTTACCGGATTAGTAAGAAATCATATATCAATGACTTGTCTGGCATTGGGGCAGGATTGTACGGCGGTCGGTGGAATCCTAAAGGGGTGAATATGGTTTATTTTTCCAGCAGCATAGCCTTGGCCAGTTTAGAATATTTAGTTCATAATTATCATCTGCTTTCCACTACGGATATTTGCCTTGCAAAAATTGAAGTTGGAAATCCATCGCCTATCCTCGAATATAAATCTGAGGAACTGCCGGAAAATTGGAACTTGCAGTTGGCTCCTCAATATGCAACACAGAATATAGGTAGAGATTTTACCTTGGATGGTATCGATTATGTGCTGAAAGTGCCTTCTGCAGTAGTTCCCGGAGAATTTAACATTCTACTCAATCCCTATCACCCAAGACATGCTCAAACAAAAATTATAGAAAAAGTAGATCCATTTGTATTCGATAAAAGAATTTTGGATTTAGGGAAATAGAATTTATCCACCTAATAAATTGACATTTTCTATCATTGATTATTTACCATTTTATGAAGTAAAAATAAAGCATCTAATTCTGTAAATATCATTCCTCAGCAAAGTGATATTTTTATAATTTCAGGCTATTATTATATGATCCTAAGGATTGGAGGGTTATTTATATAAAATATAATTACTTTTGTGCATCAATAAGTCAAATGACCCATCGTTATTCAAAATATTTAAAGGAAATAAATCTGGTAGGCGATATTATTTTTTTAAATGTCGCTTACTATTTGGTTTACATTTTTTCAATTATAGAAGTAAACTCACTTTTTAGTTCAGTATATTTTGAGCTACAGCTTTTCTTCAATATTGCATGGATTGTATCAGCTTATGTCATAAAAATTTATGATACTTCAAGAATTGCGTCCATTGAATGGGTAATCAGAAAGTTGCTCAATGCACTTGGGCTTTATCTTGTTTTGATTTTTGCCTTCCTGGGAGTCAAAGAAGGTAGCTTTATAAAGCTCTTTGTATTTTATGCATATTGTTCAACGTCATTAGGGCTTGTTGTATTTAATATTGTTTTCGTACTTTTTCAAAAGTACTACAGAAGCGTCGGTTATAATTATCGTAAAGTTATCATTGTTGGTTATGGAAAGATTGCTACGGATTTAAGAAGGTATTTTACTTATAACCCTGAATTAGGCTATCGTTTTATGGGGTATTTCGATAATGTATCTATCAATTCTGTTGTACGTGGTAGGGTGTCAGATCTCCCTGAAATAGCTAAGGCACTTGAAATTGATGAGATTTATTGTATTCTTCCATACATGGATTTTCATGAAGTAGAGCATATCACCAAGTTCGCTGAAGACAATTTCATGAAAATTCATGCTATTCCTGATTATCGGGGATTTCCATATAAAAATATTGAAGTTCAGTTGTATGATGTTATCCCTGTCCTCAATTTCCCTGCTCAACCATTGGAAGATCATCTAAATCGTTTACTAAAGCGAACTTTTGATGTTGTTTTTTCCATATTGTTTATGACGCTTGTGATGTCTTGGCTTGTTCCATTAATTGCAATATTGATCAAAAGGGACTCTAAAGGCCCTGTATTTTTTAAACAGAAAAGGTCTGGGATCAATAACAAAGCTTTTGTTTGCTATAAGTTTAGGACTATGAGTGTCAATGATGACTCTGATAATATTCAGGCTACTAAATCTGACATGAGAATTACTAAATTTGGTGCATTTTTAAGAAAGTCTAATATTGATGAAATTCCGCAATTTCTGAATGTGTTAAAAGGAGAGATGTCTGTAGTTGGTCCAAGACCCCATATGCTAAAGCACACCGTAGAATTTTCTAAGCAAGTAGATAAATTTATGCTTAGACATAATGTGAAGCCAGGAATAACAGGCCTTGCGCAAGCCAAAGGTTTTAGAGGAGAGACCAATACATTTTATAAGCTTAAAAACCGGATTAAACTAGACCGATTTTATGTTGAAAACTGGTCATTAATCTTTGATTTAAAAATAATTGTATCGACTCTAATGATGATGTTTAGAGGAGATAAAAATGCTTACTAGCTAGAGCAAAATATTACCCAAACCCCTAGTTTACTTACTTATCCAATTCAATTGAAATAAAATCAATATTTTTGCAATTCATTGTAAAGGGGGAAGGAATGATTGGGCGAGCATTTATTATATTCATTTTGATTGTTAATTTAAGTCATGATGCTGTATTTGCTCAGAATGATTCAATCACTTACCATACCAGCCTCTATTTTCTCACAGCAAACAGTTCTTTTCAACCTCACTGGCAGGTATCTAATCGTTATGGAATATTTGATGAATTCAAGCAATCTGAGTTTGTTGGCTTGTTCGGCTTGAGTTATGTAAAATATATTGGAAAGAAGTTTAAAGCTGAGACTGAGATAGAATTTAACTTGAAATCGGAATTGTCAAATAGCTACTTTCAGCAATTATATATTAACCTTTATTATGGTGCACTGCAATTAAAAATTGGCAAAGAGGCATACACAATAGGACAATACAGTGATGATCTTAGCTCAGGTTCTTTGTTTTTGAGCAACAATTCAATTCCACTTCCGAGAATTGGCATGGGTTTTTTCAATTATACTCCGGTTCCATTTATTGAAAAATTTGTTGAATTTAAGGGAGCTTTAAATTTTGGTGTTTTAAATGATGATAGGGGGAGTCTGGGGGATGTTGAAAATCCATGGTTTCACGAAAAATTTTTTTACCTGAAGAGTAAATCACTTCCAGTCAATGTTCATGCCGGTATAAATCACAACGCTATGTTTGGGGGAACAACATCCAATGGTGTAAAAATTGAATCAGACCTCCTATCAACTTTCTTTGCTCGTGGATCGAGCAAAGTTGGTGGTGGTGAAGAAACAAATGTTGCCGGAGCTCATTTTGGACTCTATGACGTAGGACTAAGTTGGAAGATTAAGCAAATAAATTTTCAGACCTATTTTCAAAAACCTTTTAGCGATGGATCGGGGATGAGACTAAATAGCGAAGACAAGGTAATTGGTATATTGGTTAGCAACTCAAAGAAAAGTTTTTTTTACTCTATAAATTATGAATATATCAATACCACCCATCAAAGTGGAGCGGGAATTCCTGACCCTATAATAAATGGAGGAGGTTTAATTCCTACTAATATTGAAGACGTTGATCAATTTATGCTTGAAAATTTTGATACAGTCACAGTTGGTTTCACTAAAAATATGTTGGTAAGCTACATGGAAAAAAACTTGAACTATGGCAATAAATACACAGGTAGAGACGATCATTATAATAATTACTTATACACCGGAGGACTGGCGTACAAGGGAAGGGCGATTGGCAATTCACTTTTCACTACAAAAAACAGGGTGGTTGCCATGGACGTAGATTTTGATGGGACCTACGACCGTGTTTTTGTAAACAATAGAATTGTAGCTCACCACATTGCCTTTGAAGGTTATCTCAATAGAAATTTTACTTATAGAACAAAATTGACTTATACAGAAAACTACGGTTCGTATGCTGGGGCAAATAAGGGGAGATACAACTGGGCTTCTAAAGAAGATCCAGAATATTATGATGCATATTATTTTAAAGACGGACTAAAACAAGCTTATACTTTTTTAGAAATTAATTACACACCGTTTAAAAACAAGGGAGCTAAGTTTACCTCATCAATTGCCTATGATTTTGGAGAGATGTACCAAAATTTTGGTGTCCTTTTTGGGTTTCATTTCAACGGACTTATTTCTTTGAAAAAGAAATAAGTATCAATATTTACGATTTATATTTGAGCAAATTCCACTGATTCTATTCTTCAAAAGAGCATTCATGAGAATTGTTTATGATGCTAAAAACCTAAAACTAAAAAACTTTCATTAAGTAAGTTTTCTTTGTTGTAACTAAATCTTTTCTTAGAACTGAAATTTATTACCTCGCCACCTGCTGCCTCAACAATTGCCTGTCCGGCACCCGTGTCCCATTCCATTGTTGGACCATGGCGAAAGTAGATATCCGCTTTACCTTCTGCTACCATGCAAAATTTTAGTGAGCTTCCTACAGATATGGTTTCAATGACATCATATTTTTTTAGCAATTCTAATTCTTTTTCTGACGAATGGGATCGACTACCGACCGCAGTTCTGGAGTTTGATTTTTTATTAATAATTATGGGTAATTCTTTGCGGCCAGAATCAATTTTTATTGCTTTACTTTTTGAAACATCACCAATGTATAGTGTATCTAAGACTGGCGCATAGATAATTCCAAATGTAGGATAGCCATTTTCAATCAATGCGATATTAACGGTAAACTCGTCATTTCTTTTTATAAACTCTTTGGTGCCATCAAGAGGATCAACCAACCAAAATTTTTTCCAATTTTTTCTACTTGTAAATTCTGCATTTTTTTCCTCCTCAGATAATATTGGGATATCTGGGAAATTTTCTTTCAATGCGGCTACTATCAATTTATTACTGGCTTTATCAGCAAGAGTCAAAGGTGAGTTGTCAGACTTTTGTTCTGTTTCTTTTGATAAAGATTCATCATTATAAATTTTTAGTATTTCATTTCCTGCTGCAATCGAGATATCTTTTAACAAGCTAATATTCATTTTTGAGATTTTATTGTAACAATTTGAAGCTCCAAAAATAGCTACATTAATTACTTTATTCGCCTATTAATAGTATTTTTGCAAAAAAATTCATTTTTTGTGGATAACATATTTCCCATATTTGATTCTATACTTACGTCAAGAGATAAAGATAAATTGCTGAAGCAAAAATCATTAGTTGTTTGGGTAGTTGGTCTTTCTGGTTCTGGGAAAAGTACGCTTGCAAGAGGGTTAGAAAATACGCTGCATCAAAATGGTTTTTTAACACAAATATTAGATGGCGACAACCTAAGGTCTGGGTTAAATAAGGATTTGAGTTTTACAAAGAAAGATAGAGCAGAAAATATCAGACGAGCCGCAGAGGTTTCAAAATTGTTTTCCGATTGTGGGATTATTACTATCTGCTCATTGATTAGTCCGACTGAGGAAATCAGAAATATGGCAAAATCAATAATTGGTGATGAAAAATACGTTGAGGTTTATGTAAACTGTCCCATTGAAGTCTGCGAGGCACGTGATGTGAAGGGTCTTTATAAATTAGCCAGAGCCGGTAAATTATTAAATTTTACTGGGATTGATTCACCTTTTGAAGCACCGGTAAATCCTGATATTGAAATAAGGACAGATATCAATTCAATTGAATATTGTCATAATCAATTAGTAGAAAATATATTAGATAGAGTAAAATATTAAAAAATTATAATGCATAAATATCATCTTTCACATTTGAGTCAACTGGAGAATGAGGCTATTTTCATTATGCGTGAGGTCGCTTCGCAATTTGAAAAGCCGGTTTTACTTTTTTCCGGTGGTAAGGATTCCATTGTCATGGTGCGACTTGCTCAAAAAGCCTTTTGGCCGGCAAAAATACCTTTTCCATTACTACACATCGATACTGGGCACAATTTTCCTGAAACCATAGAGTTTAGAGATAAATTAGTTGAAGAATTGGGTGTTGAATTAATTATCGGATCGGTTCAGGAGTCAATAGATCAAGGAAAAGCAGTTGAGGAAAAGGGGTTAAACCCAAGCAGAAATCTGCTTCAGATAGGCACTTTGTTGGATTCTTTGGAAAAGTTCAAATTTGATGCCGCATTTGGTGGAGGAAGAAGAGATGAAGAAAAAGCGCGAGCAAAAGAGCGATTTTTCTCTCACCGAGATGAGTTTGGCCAGTGGGATCCCAAAAATCAGCGTCCTGAATTATGGAATTTATTCAATGGAAAAAAGCATATTGGAGAGCATTTCAGGGTATTTCCTTTGAGTAACTGGACGGAGATGGATGTATGGCAATACATTGCTGCCGAAAATATTCCAATACCCGGCATATACTATACGCATATGCGCGAAGTAATTAATAGAGACGGCGTATATCTGGCCAATAGTAGTTTTATTACTCCACTTGAGGGAGAAAAAATTGAAAAGCGGCATATCAGATTTAGAACTATTGGAGATATGACCTGTACTGGGGCAGTTGTTTCTAATGCTTCAAAAATTGAAGAAATTATACTTGAAGTTGCAGCAGCAAGAGAAACTGAAAGAGGAACAAGGACTGATGACAAAAGATCGGAAGCTGCAATGGAAGACAGAAAAAAAGAAGGTTATTTTTAACCACATATTGATATTAAGCTATGAATAATATAGAAAAGGAATTTTCTACTGAAGAATATTTAAACATGGACCTGCTAAGATTTACTACTGCAGGTTCTGTAGACGATGGTAAAAGTACCTTAATTGGAAGATTGCTTCATGATACCAAATCAATATTTGAAGACCAACTTGAGGCGGTTGAGCAGGCCAGTAAAAAAATGGGCGATCATCAAGTCAACCTTGCGTTACTAACTGATGGCCTTAGAGCTGAGCGTGAACAAGGAATTACTATTGATGTTGCCTATAGGTATTTTGCAACTCCAAAGCGCAAATTTATCATTGCAGATACTCCAGGTCATATCCAATATACCAGGAATATGGTGACCGGTGCCTCTACTGCCAACCTTGCAATTATTCTTATAGATGCAAGACATGGTGTTGTAGAGCAGACTTGCCGGCATGCATTTATTGCTTCTTTGTTGCAGATCAAGCACTTGGTTGTTTGTGTCAATAAAATGGATTTGGTTGACTATAGCGAGGATGTATTTTCGAAGATAAAGCAAAATTTTGATGATTTCAGTTCTAAACTTGAAGTTCAAGATATTCGATATATGCCCATCAGTGCATTGAAAGGTGATAATGTGGTAGATAAAATGGATAATATGCCATGGTATCAGGGCGCAACGTTACTATATACTTTAGAGAATGTTCATATTTCCAGTGATTATAATTTTGTCGATTCCCGATTTCCTGTTCAACGTGTGATCAGGCCACAGTCTGATAAATTTCATGATTTTAGAGGATACGCAGGAAGAATTGAAGGCGGCATTTTCAAACCCGGCGACGAAGTACTTGCCCTTCCTTCTGGATTTACAACAAAATTAAAATCCATCGAAACCATGTCTGGGCAAATCGAAGAAGCTTATCCACCAATGAATGTGGTGATGCAGCTTGAAGATGAAATTGATATAAGTAGAGGAGATATGATTGTGAAAGTCAACAATCAGCCCAGCGTTGGTCAGGATATCGAGTTGATGATATGTTGGTTAAGTGATAAAAAGATAGTACCGGGAGGAAAATATGGCATCAGGCAAACAACTAAAGATGCAAGATGTATAATTAAAGAAATAAGATATAAAGTTGACATCAATACACTTCATAAAATTGAGGATGATCTCAGTATTAGTTTAAATGAAATAGGTAGGATATTAATTAGAACTACCCAGCCAATTTTTTATGATAGTTATAGAAAAAATCGCGGTACAGGTAGTATTATCATCATTGATGAAAATACCAACGAAACTGTTGGTGCTGGCATGATAATTTAATGCTAAGATGAAGAAACGGCCTTGCCTGAGATTATTTAGAGTCTAATGAAAGACTTATAAGTATCTATAAAAGGCATTGTTTCTGCTAAAATTAGACTCATGAAAGAAAAGGTAGAATCCTTAAAGAAGGAAATAGCATCAATTATAGTTAATGGCAAGGAAGAGCTTGAGTCATTCAGACTTAAATTTATTAGTAGGAAAAGCGTAATTGGAGAATTATTTGCCGACATGAAGAGTGTGGGCAAAGAAGATAAAAAGGAAATGGGGAAGCTCCTCAATGAGCTAAAAAACCTGGCTCTGGATAAATTTAATGAATTGATTGTTTCTCTGGATAACACAAGTAATCAAACCTCAGAAGCACCAATTGACTTAACTCTCCCTCCGATACCAGGAACTTTGGGAAGTTTACACCCATTGACTATTACAAAAAAACGTATTCTTGAGATATTTGAACGAATAGGGTTCAATGTTTCCAGTGGGCCGGAAATAGAAGACGATTGGCATAATTTTACAGCCTTAAATTTTCCTGAAAACCATCCGGCTCGTGAGATGCAGGATACTTTTTTTATTGAAAAAAATCCAGATATTGCCCTGAGAACTCATACCTCTTCAGTGCAAGTGAGGGTAATGGAAAATCAAAAACCACCGATAAGAACACTTTCCCCAGGACGGGTTTTTAGAAATGAAGCCATTTCAGTACGAGCTCATTGCATATTTCATCAAATTGAAGGGCTCTACGTAAATAAAAACGTAAGCTTTGCGGATCTCAAGCAAACCATGCATTATTTCGCCAGAGAATTTTTTGGAAAGGACACTAAAATTAGGCTACGGCCATCATATTTTCCATTCACAGAACCAAGTGCCGAACTGGATATATCATGCTTTATTTGCGATCAGAAAGGATGCAAAATATGTAAGCATTCTGGTTGGGTAGAAATTGGAGGTTGCGGAATGGTCGATCCAAATGTTTTAAAGAATTGCAAAATCGATCCCGATGAATTTACAGGGTTTGCTTTTGGAATGGGTATTGAAAGGATAACAATGCTCAAATATCAAATAAATGATATCAGACTATTTACGGAAAATGATATTAGGTTTTTGAGTCAATTCAAATTCGTAAATTAGCAATAGGTCTTATGATATATACGTTTTAAATCCATCAAACGCTTTCTTAAACTGATGTATAGATTAATTATCATTTTATCCTTTTTATTAACTTCGATATCTTCCTGCAATGAGGAGATTCCTGATGAAATTATCCCCTATGCATATGTCAATCTGGAGGTAAACCTAAATCTAATTCAATATCAAGAATTGAGAAATATCGGAGGTTATTTATACATAGATCCAATTGAAGGTGCTGGGTATAAAGGCATAATTATTTACCATGAAGGAAATGGAGTATATAAGGCCTTTGAGCGAGCATGTTCATTTGATCCCAGAGCAAATTGCGATGCAGTTATTGTTGATGAGTCCGGTATTTTTATGATCCATAAATGCTGTAATTCGTCATTTAATTTTAATGGAAATCCAACAGGTGGTCCGGCTTCCCTGGACTTGCTTCAATACCGAACCTATGTTGATGGGATTTATCTGAAAATCAACAATTAATTCGAATAATTCGAGAGATAATTCTTGGATCATCGATAAGCTTGGTTCGCCTTATCAACAGTTGCCATTTATAACAGTTGCTCAATGATATAATCAACAGTAATGCTTTCTGCCTCAGCTTTGAAATTCCGAAGTATTCTATGCCTTAAAATGGGTTTGGCAATAGCCTGTACATCTTCGATATCGGGTGAGTATTTTCCGCTTATCAATGCGTTAAATTTTGCTCCGGTTATCAAATATTGAGATCCCCTTGGGCCAGCGCCCCACTCCAAATAGTTGTTAGATATTTCGGCAGCTGCCTTAGTTCCCGGCCTGGTCTTTTGAACTAATTTTACAGCGTATTCAACAACATTATCTGCGATAGGCACCTTCTTTACTAGTTGTTGAAATGCAATAATTTCTTGCTTCGATATTACTCTTTTAATGCTCTCTGAGCTTGTCCCTGTTGTACTTTTCACAATTTCCACTTCTTGCTCAAACGTTGGATAATCCAATAGGATATTAAACATGAACCTATCTAACTGAGCTTCCGGTAGTGGATAAGTTCCTTCCTGCTCAATTGGGTTTTGTGTTGCCAGAACAAAAAATGGCATATCCAGATTATGCTGCTCTCCTGTAATTGTCACTGCATATTCTTGCATAGCTTCGAGAAGAGCCGACTGGGTTTTTGGAGGTGTTCGATTAATCTCATCAGCCAATATTATATTGGCAAATACCGGCCCTTTTATAAATTTAAAATTACGCTCATTATCCAATGTTTCTGCTCCAATAATATCGGAAGGCATGAGATCCGGCGTGAATTGAATTCTATTAAAAGATAAATTAAGTGCACTTGATATTGTCTTGATCAATAAAGTTTTTGCTAAGCCAGGAACTCCAACCAGCAGACTATGTCCTTGACAAAATATAGACGTAAGCACAAGTTTAACTACTTCATCTTGACCGATGATAACTTTAGAAATCTCACTCTTTAATTCATTATATGCTACTATTAGTGCTTCAGCAGCTTCAACCTCATCTTTATATTCTTTCATTTGTCACTGTAAAATATTACAATCGTTATACTCAGGATCAATTTCAACAAATACATCATGCTTTGCATCCTTAAACCAATCGCTCATTTGTTTTTGTTTTTTTGCATTTAATGCCGCCATGTAAATTTTTTGGTAATCAGCGTCAAGGTTAGCCTGGTGTGGTTTTATCTTTGATTTATAGTAAATAATCCGCATTGATTCCTTTCCATCGGGTAAATCAAATTTCATTGGATTTGAAATGCTTCCAACTTGCATAGTGTCCATAATAAAAAATAGACCAGGGTCCAATTCACTAACTGAAACTCTATTGGCACCACCTCTGTCTCTAATAAATCCACCATTTGAGGAAGTCTCTTTATCGTCGGAATATTCTTTGGCCAGTTTATCAAAGGGTAGCGAATCTTCCAGTATAAGAATTTTTAAGCTATCAAGAAATTCTCCTGCTTTTGTGAAATCTTCTTGCGTAAACTTGGGCATAATTAATATATGTCTTGCATTATAAATATTGCCTCGGCGATCTACCATTTGAATTATATGAAAACCAAACTCCGTTTCTACAGGTAGCGAGATTTCTCCATTTTTCAGCTTTAAGGCAGCAGCTTCAAATTTTGGTACCATCTGGCCTCTTTCTACGTCACCAAGGTTTCCGCCTCTCGGCCCCGATGGCCCATCGGAGTGTCGTCCCGCCAATACCTGAAAATCAGTTCCATCAAGTGCTTCGCCCCTAACTTTCATAAGTAAGTTTTCTATTCTTTCTTTTTCTTTTGCACTTATCGTTGGGGTTTTTACGATTTGAGCAATCTCTACTTCAGTAGAAAAGTATGGCAAGCTATCTTGTGGAATATTATCATAAAACCTCTCTACTTGTGCCGGAGTTACCTTGATTTCTTCGGTTATTGTTTCTTGCATGCGTTGCACTACCAATTGTTCTTCTACCTGATCTCTAAGGTCTTCTCTTATCTCTTCCATGGATTTACCAAATGCCTCTTCTAATTTGTCAGGATCACCTCCGGCCTGAGCTACAACACCTTGCATTCTCATGTCAAGCTGTCGGTCGATCATATCATCTTCTACTAACACAGAATCAATTTCGGCTTTCGCAACCATTAGTTTATTGAGCACGAGGCCTTCCAATATCTGGCATTTTGTAGTATTATAATCTCCACTAGATTGCACTTGCACAAAAGATCTTTCGAGCTCAGATTTCAAAACAATATAATTATCGACCTTAACAATTATTTTATCAATCACGGTCATCTCCGATGATTGAGCTATGTTGTATCCTACAAAAAGTAGGTTAAAAGCTAATAATGAAATTACTGCCTTATTATTTATATATTTTAAAATCTTCATTTTCTATGGCATTTTTATAAATATCTTCCTCCAGCTTCTTTGCAAGCCTTACCTTCCTTTTATTAATTATAATTTTTTGAATATCATCCCTAACAAATTCTAATGGCGATGTATCGTTTTGAATTTTATATTGATAAATTTTTATAAAATATCTGAATTTTTCATCAGAAACCTCATGATATTTATTCCTCCTCAAAAAATCAGATTTATTCCGAATTTCCATAAAAGGTGTGGAACTAATTATATCATCAAAATTCACCCAAATTGAATCATCAAGATGAACTTTTGTTCCATAACTAAAAGCATAAGATTTCAATTCTTCAACATCCTTTTCTCTATTGGATTTTAGAATATATCTGAATCTTCCAATTTTAGGTGCGTCTTTGCTAAGCTGTATAAAATATCCTTTGATAATATTTCGCTTAAGTTTAAAGTTGTCAATGTTTTCTTTATAGTAGCTTTCAATCTCTTCTTCCGAAATATTGATGTCAATATTTCGGGCTATACTATATTTTTCAAATTCATGCATCATGAGGGCATACCGATAATCCAGCACCCGGCGATCAAGTTCTACTTCATCAAAAGACAATTGCTTTTGAGCTTCCGATATCAACAACTGCTTTTTTACCCAGCTTTTGATATGTCTCTCCATTAAATCGAGACTGTCAATTTTTGAAATCCCCGAAGGTACAATTCCTACAACGTTTTCGGCGTAGAGGTAAATATCACCAACGCTTGCCAGTGGAAGCGAACCAGTCTGTTTTTCACCATTTATGTCCTTTTTAAATTGTAAAAAATCACATGAAGTGAAATAGCAAACGCTAATCAGGAGAATGATGCTTTTTATTATAAGATTTTTTAATTTTATCAAGTGTGGTTTTATTTACTACAACTGTATATTCATTTTTTAAACTATCGAGCCAGTTTTTCTCAAGATAATTTTGATAATCTGATATTACTGAACCCTTTATTTCATTTAAATCTTTAGCCTGTTTTTCAAGGATGCTATCAATTACTACCAAATAAAAATTGTTATCATCTGATATTTCAACAATTCCTTTTTCCCAACTAACAGAATCTAATATTTGATTATCACCTTTTTCAAATAGCTCTTCGATGACCTGCAAAGTTAAGGCAGATTCCTTATTGTACAGGAATTCTAACGATTTTTTTGACTCACTATTTAGTTCTAAAAGAATTTTATTTCCATGGTTTTCATCTAGGGTCACTTTTATGGAGTTTTCAGGCAATTTCAGATCATCAAAATATTGCATGATACCCTGGTATAACTTGGATAATTTTCCTTCGTTGGAAAGTCGAATCTCGATGGAAGAATCTTCATATTTCTCAAACAGATTCACTAATGTATCCAAAGACAAATTATTGAGCACACCTTCTTCCATTTCGCTATCAAATTCTACTTGATATAAACTTATGGCATCGGAACTAATGGATTCTTTTATTTCATTAATTATACTCATCTCTTTTGTCGAAATGATAGCGGCATCTGCTCTTTCTTTCCAGAAATAATCGTCTCGATGTTGCTGAAAATACAACTCAAGGCCTGTTGTATCTTTAATGGCTTTTTCCCAAACCTTTTCATTCATAATTTCGAAGAGTAAAATCCCCTCGTAATATTCATTCAATAGCATTCTGAATTCACGATTGTTTTTTAAAAGCTGAACTTCTTCATAATCCAGCAGGCTTTTTTCAATATATTGATTGAGCAATTCAGTTAAATAATTGCCTGGCGAAATTCCAGATCTTCTCTTTTGCCTCTTTTCAATATAGTTCATCAAATCTTTTGCGAGATAATAATTTTCACCAATGGAAAATATGGTGTCGCGAAGAAGAGAATCAGACAATGTGCTGTCCCAATTTCCTGCCAGCAGTGAAGAATCTGCCAATTGAACAAGTTGATTAATTACCAATGGATTTTCCTGAAAATTATTTTGGTGTTTCAATTTAGCGATTACTGCTTGCCGACTTAGCTCAGACCGATCATCATTAGCAACCTTTTGCTGCAAGTCTGATTTAATATCATCAAAGGGTTCCAGCGTCTTTTTTTCATCAAGTCTTATAATGTGCCATCCAAAATTGCTTTTTATAGGATCACTGATTTCTCCTGGAGTTTTGAGACCAAATGCTGCATTTTCAAAATCCTCATCATTTATTTGTTTTAATCCAATGAATGGCAAAGCACCACCGTTATTTTTTGTTCTTTGGTCTTCGGAATATCTTTGGCACAATTCGTTCCAATCTGCGCCTCCTTCAATTTGTTCATGAATCTCGAATATCTTATTTCTTACTGAAACAGAATCGCTCTGGTTTTTTGAGGGCCTAAGCATAATATGAGAAACTTTTACTTTACCAGAGGCAGGCCTTTTGTCATGAACTTTCAATATGTGGTAACCAAAGCGGGAACGAAATATTTCTGAGATTGAATCTATTGGAGTATTATATGCTGTATTTTCAAAGGCAAACACCATCTGAAAAACCGAAAAATATCCAAGCCTTCCTTGATTAGTTTTAGCGGATGGGTCCTCTGAATACTTTTTCGCTAATTCGCCAAAATTTATTCCGGATAGTGCCTCTTTATAAATGGAATTTATTTTTTCGTAAGCTGTAGTTGTATCCGCAGGTGATGAGTCGGGGCCTACAGTCACCAATATATGTGAAGCGTCAACCTCATACTTCATTCTGTCATATGCCTCCAGCACCAATCTCTCTTGCTCTTTGGCCTCCGATAAGTATGGTTTTATCAATTGGTCTTTATAGCCCTCAAATTCAGATAAGAAGGAAATGGTGGTATCCATCCCAGCTGATTTTGCTGCTAAAACTTTAAGTTTGAAATTGATAAATAAGTCAAAATATTCGTCAACATCTTTTTCAGCATATATGCTGTCGTTGTTAAAATTGTTTTTTTCATATACATATAAAAATTCATCTGCAAGGGTCGTATCTCCATTTATTGTAATTAGTGTTGATTCTTCCAGAGGTGGTTTTTGGAGAATTGCGCAAGATGAAATAGCAATGATTAAAAGTAGAAATAGCAATAATTTTCTCATAGTAGAAATCCTATATTATAAAATTGAAGTGCAATTTTAACTAAAAAATGTGTATGAATAGGATTACAGTTAAAAAATTGAGATTAAAAGAGCTTAGATTTTTTTATGGAGTCGATATATATTTTTATTTTTTTTCTTGATAAGAACAATGTCATCCATGATTCTTCTCACCAACATGAGACCCATTCCTCCTTTTCTTTTTTGTTTCACTATATCTGAAATGGAAGGTTCCTTATAATCAGCAATATCAAATCCTTCGCCATGATCGATTATATCAAATACTATATCGAGATCTCCATTTATTCTGACTTTTAGCTCGATTTGTTCATCTGGGTTACAATTGTGAGAATGAATAATTAGGTTGGCGCATACCTCGTCAACTGCCAATATTAGGGAACCAACAGTTACTTCAGGAATCGCATTTTCTGATAATATATCATGAAGGAATTCGCGAATATCTCCAAGTTTATTTTTACTACACTGAACTTTAAATTTATACTCCATTAATAATTCCCTTTGCTTCTACTTCGCTGTCAGTGATCTTTAATAGTTGATCCAAGCCCAATATTTGAAATACGTGTTTTACTTTTTCACTTAATCCATATATCACCATTTGAATATTATTTTGTTCCAAATCATTGATGTAAGACATGATAACACCCAAGCCGGCTGAAGAAATGTATTCCAATTGCTCACAATTGACCATTATTTTTTTGTGCTTGCTTGTTGCCTCACTTATAGATTCATCTAAATAAATAGAAGAACTTGCATCAATTTCCCCTATAACATAGATTGTATAGATGTCGCTTTCGAGAGAATTTTTAATCTCAACCATAATGTAATTACGTGTTTAGAATTTATATGTTTTTCTTTTCAAGTGTTTGATATTTATAAAAACAAAACAGCTGGCAGGCAAAATACACACTTTTCGACATGCCAATAGAGGTGTTGATAATGCACGCTCGTATGGTGAAAATGTTTGACTTTATCTGCATTGAAGTCTGTTTCATTTAACTTTTATAATTAGAGTTGTAATATCATCTTCCAAATTTGAAGATTCACAAAAATTATATAATGTTTTTAATATTTCATCTTTTATCCGCGCTGTATCGTGCATCGTATTTGTTTCTAAAAAATGTTTTAGTCTTTCGTAACCAAATTCCTCATTACTTGGATTTTTGGCTTCTGTGATCCCATCAGTATATAAAAACAAGATATCTCCAGAACTGTATTTGATACTATTGACATCAATGAAGTTATTAAATTGCTCATTGCGCAAAATCCCCAGTCCCAATCCGTTATCTTCCAAATATCTAACTTCATTATCTATTGCAGAATAGTATAGCGTTGGGCAATGACCAGCCCGCGAAAACTCAAAGGTTTGCTGCTTGCTGTCAATAATAAAATAAGTTGTTGTGATAAAGGATGTTCTATCAAGTGAACCGCTTAACGCATTGTTGGCTTTTATTATAAAATCGCCGGCTGATAAATTAAGTTGAACAAGGCTTTGAAAAACACCTTTCATTTGAGACATATGAAAAGCCGCAGATGTGCCTTTGCCTGAGACGTCACCGACAATGATGGCCAGTCTGTTGTCATCCATTTTATAAGTGTCGAAATAGTCACCACCAACTTCTGCCGCCGGCATAGAAAAAGCACTTATATCAATATCATCATTTGCAAATAAAATTTTTGGAATAAGACTATCCTGAACACGCTTAGCGATTTTTAGTTCTTGTTTATATCTTTCATTAACTATTGCCTCTTCCATCAGCCGATAGTTCTCGATTGAGAGGCTCGCCTGATTTACAAATGTCTTTATAATCTCAACAATCTCCTTACTAAACCCGTCTCTCACGTCCTTGATCAAGGCCAACGAGGCAATTTTATTGTCCTGGATATAAAGCGGAATCACAAAAATAGACCTGAAAGTTTCATGCTTGAGACTACTGGAATACATGTCATTATTTGCGTTTTTACTTCTTACAGGGTGTTGAATATATTTAATTTTATTCTTATTAATACTTTTGAGTATATCGTTTTTCTCTGCTTCATTTATCTTAGAATAAATTGTATGTGTTTGACTATTATTTTGATTAACAATATCAAGCCAGGCAGCATTTGCCAATGAAACACTCACAGAGCTTTCTAACAAGACTTCAAATATCTGGTTCTCATTTTGTCCAGTGTTTCGGGATTGACTCAATTTTTGAAAATTGATTACTTCAACAAGTTTTTGCTCAAACACAGAAGATGTCGGCAAATTAAATAGAATCACAAGAACGGAAAAAATACAATATATAATGGTGAATATGAATAGGGCATTAATTGTGATTACATTAAGGGCACTAAAGACCAGCGAAACCCCATAGTCTTGTTCGTAGTTTTTTAAAATGAAATAGAAGTATCCTATGTATAAACCTATTAATATTATGAGCAATATACTTTTCCATTTTTGTTTGAAATTCAAATAGGCAACCCATTTAAGATTGACACTTAATACTATTCCAAGAAGAGCCAGAACGCTCCAGATTACCAATCCTATACCACTAAAAATATCTACTGAAGAAAAAAACATGAGTGAGCTGCATAGCAAACCATATTCAAAAATATTCCAGTTTCTTATTAGCCATTTACTTTTTTGATATAGAATGAGGCGCTTCCAAACAGTGAAAGTGGCAATTAAAAATGTGATGATCAGTCCGACATTAATTTGATAGAGCGTATCGAGAAAGTATTGATTTTTTCCATGTTCATGATTTTCGAGAACAGTGAGCAATACATTTGATAGCAGAGATACTACTGTGGCAATAAGACCTGTCACAAATACTTTCCATAGTAGGTCTATGATGTTGAAACCTTCCTGACTTGCAATATTTAATCTGTAAAAAAAATAAACAGATATAATGAAAACAATCAGAAGTGCCTTGGAGAAAAACAGATAATTTCCTGAAGAGGCGGCATGGAGTTCTCCAAATCGAAAAAAATACCCCGAGGCAAGCATAACGAGCCAAGAGAAAATACCCAAAAAGGCAATAAGTCTTAGGATATTTTTTTGAATAGACATTCCATTTCAACTTTATTTATGAAAACGAATATAGCATCAATTAATGAACAATTAATTGAAGATCGTCTAAAAAAGATTATTGCAATGTGTAAGCAACTTTATCGACTATAATTTGGGGCCTCTCTTGTTATATGAATATCATGAGGATGACTTTCTTTTACTCCAGCAGTAGTAATTCTTACGAACTTAGCATCTTTCATTGCAGCAATTGTTTTTGCTCCACAGTAACCCATTCCGGCCTGTAGTCCACCGACCAATTGGTATAATACCTCAGATACCAGACCTTTATATGGCACTCTGCCACTGATGCCCTCAGGCACTAATTTTTTAACATCGTCTTCGGCATCTTGAAAGTACCTGTCTTTTGAGCCATCTTCCATTGCCTCCAAAGACCCCATGCCGCGATATGATTTAAATTTCCGACCTTCAAAGATTATCATTTCTCCAGGAGCTTCTTCTGTACCCGCCAACAGCGAACCAATCATTACACTGTTTGCGCCACCGGCAATAGCTTTTACCACATCACCAGAAAAGCGAACTCCTCCATCTGCAATTACAGGAATGCCTCTGCCTTCCATCGCTCTTGCCACTTCTGTGACAGCAGTAAGTTGAGGAACTCCAACACCAGCAATAACTCGCGTAGTGCATATACTTCCGGGGCCCACCCCAACTTTTACTGCATCGGCACCGGCATCGGCAAGGGCAATAGCGGCATCATAAGTTGCTATGTTTCCAACTATCACATCAAGGTCTGGGAATTTCTTTTTTACATTTTTCAAAGCTTCTATTACTCCCTTTGAGTGACCATGTGCAGTATCAATACTAATTACATCAACACCTGCTTTGACCAAGGCTGTGATTCTTTCGATAATATCATGGGTCACACCAACTGCGGCTCCAGCTCTCAGTCTGCCATACACATCTTTGCAGGCATTTGGTCTATCTATATTTTTAAGAATATCTTTATAAGTGATCAGGCCTGTAAGCTTGCCTTCTTTATTGACAATTGGAAGTTTTTCAATTTTATGGACTTTAAGAATTTCTTCTGCTTCATCTAAAGTTACTTCATCAATGGCGGTTATCAAATTGTCTTTTGTCATGATTGACTCGACAGGGGCAGCCATATCTTTTTGAAACCTCAGGTCTCTATTAGTAATAATACCTAGGAGCTTTCCTTTTTTTTCAACTACAGGAATACCTCCTATCTTATATTCTTTCATGATTTTTATGGCATCTCCAGCCGTAGAATCAATATTGAGGGTGATGGGGTCGAGAATCAGACCGTTTTGCGATCTTTTTACTTTCCTTACTTGAATCGCCTGCCGCTCAATGGACATGTTTTTGTGTATAAACCCCAGTCCTCCTTCCAGTGCCATGGCAATGGCAAGATCTGTCTCTGTGACAGTATCCATTGCGGCAGAAACCAATGGTATATTGAGTGAGATTCTTTTTGTGAGTATTGTCTTTGTTTGTGCTTCTCTTGGAAGGAAGTCTGAATATCCCGGTACTAAAAGTACATCATCGTATGTGAGAGCTTCAGAAATGAATCTGTTATTGTCTATGGACATGGCAAATAAATTAATAGCTTATTTGCAGGCCAAAATTACATAGTAGATTGGATTATAAAAATATAATTTGAGAATATTACAATTTTGAGTTCAATATAAAATTGAAGAGCTACTATTTCGTTATGGAATTAGACTATTAATTGATAAATTTGTAGTTCATTTCTAATAAATATTTTTTATTAATTTTTGATGAGGAGCGTTTCGGTTTTATTATTTTTAACATTGTGTTTTTTTGGAAGTTTACGAGCTCAGGATCCGCGTGAATTATTTAACTTTTCGAAACAAAAATATGATATTGAAGATTATAAAGGATCTCTGGATTATCTGAACAAAGCACTTTCTCAAGACCCCAAATATGTAAGCGCATATTTTTTAAGATCAGAAGTATATTATAACATGGGGCAGTACTACAGCTCTGTTCAGGATATAAACAGCATATTTAAGATTGAAAAAGATGTAAATACACATACATATAGTTATTTAATGATTAGGGGAAAATCATTCCTTGCGCTTAAAGATTATATAAACGCATCTAAAGATTTTGAAGAATCTTACTCCTTGTTTGCCAATAATGACGAGCTTTATTTTTACAGAGCCAAAATGGGATTGGAAACAAGGAACTATAAAACTGCCCTTGATGATTTACAATTGGCTATTCAGATTAATGCCGACAACCCCGAATTCTATGCTTTAAGATCAGAAATTAAAATGCTTCATCTCAACCCAATAAAAGGTTCTGAACATTATCGAAGTATATTGAGTGACATGAATTTAGCCATTGCTTTATCGCCTGATACTTATCATTATTATGAGCTCAGAAGTAAATTCCTGAAATCAATGGGTGATGTCGATGAAGCGATTTCTGATTTCAACAAAATGATTGAGCTATCACCAAACATAGAAACCGCATACACTGAGCTTGGGTTGATTAAAATGAATAATTATGAATACAAAAGAGCCGCATATGAGTTCACCAAATCAATTACCATAAATCCCAAAGACGAACGCAATTATCGATACAGAGGCCTGTGCAATAATAATATGAATAACTATTCTGAAGCATTTAAAGATTTTACGAAATCTATAGATCTGCTTACTGAAGAAATAACAAGTTCAACTGAAAAAGAAGCACTAAAAAATACACTTGCTGAAACATATTTATTGAGAGGTCATTGCCTGAATTTGATGGGAAACAATGGTCAGGCTTGTAGAGATTTTTTAATGGCCTCTAATTTGGGAGTTAGAAAAGGGTTGAATTATTATCGCAAATACTGTGGCATCTACTAGTTCTTCCTACAGAGTTAATACTTTTTTATGATAAAATACCTACCATTCCTATTTGCACTATCGCTTTCCACAACCAATTTATTTTCTCAAAGTGCAAATATTCCACTCAATCGAGACTACTATCATCTTATTGATAGATACGAGATCATGAGTGGAAAATTTTCAACTAATTTTCACAGCCAGGTAAAGCCATTTCAAAGAATGCAAGTTGGTGGATTTGTTGATAGTCTTTATAGTAATGAATTATTTTACAGTTCACTCAATAGTCGAGATAAATTTAATCTGCAATATCTCGCTGATGACAATTGGGAATGGAGTGAAAATGATGACAGCGACAGCAGAAAACCATTTCTAAAATCCATATATCGTAAGAAATCGGATTTTCTGCATGTTGATGAAACAGACTTCGATTTGCATGTTAGTCCTGTCATTTATTTTAGTGGAGGAAAAGAATCTGAAAGTGACATCACTACTTATATTAATACCAGGGGTGTAGATATCAGGGGCTCTATTTCGAAAAGGCTGGGTTTTTACTCCTTTATTTCTACAACCCAGGCTGTTTATCCAAACTATGTGAGAGAGTGGTCGGCACGAAATGGCGTGGTTCCTTCTGAAGGATTCTGGAAAAAATTCAAAACAAATGGTGTTGACTATTTTACCGCAAGGGGTTATATATCTTTTGATCTGGTGAAAAAATATGTAAATGCACAATTTGGCTTTGATCAATCATTCAATGGAAATGGATATAGATCTATGATATTATCCGATTTTGCACCCGGATATACTTACCTGAAATTTAATACCAAAATATGGAAAATCCATTATACCAATCTTTTTGCACAGACATTTGCAGATCAATTTTTTTCAGAAACCGGATCTCTTGACGGAAAATATCCAAAGAAATTTATTGCCTCACATCATTTGAGCATTGATATTACCAGGAATATTAATATTGGTTTTTTCGAAACTGTAGTGATAGGAGACTCTACAGAAAGGTTTGACATCAGCTATCTCAATCCGGTGATTTTCTACAGGGCTTTAGAGCATCAGGGAGGTAGTAGCGAAAATGTAATGGTAGGTATGGATGCCAAATGGAATATTGGAAATGCGATTTCAATTTATGGTCAGCTGGTTTTAGATGAATTTTTACTGAAAGAAATTAAAGCCGGAGATGGATGGTGGGCCAATAAAGTTGGAGGCCAGATGGGGTTGAAATATATCAATGTAATGGGAATTGACAACTTGGACTTACAAGTCGAATACAACATAGCAAGGCCATACTTGTATGGGCACAGAGACACCTATACCAATTTTGCCAATTATCGACAGTCATTAGGTCATCCGCTTGGAGGAAATTTTCGTGAAATTGTAAGTATCATCAGATACCAGCCAATCAATAGACTATTTATTACTGCGCAATTGAATATCTCAAATTATGGAGATGACACTGAAGATACCAATTGGGGAAAGGATGTGATGAAAAGTTATAACTCACGTGAGCAAGAATATGGCAATAAAATTGGTCAGGGTGTAGCTACAGATCTACTCTATGGAGATCTCACATTTTCATATATGTGGAAACATAACTTGTTCTTTGATCTTCGCATGGTGTATCGAAAGCTCGATAGCCAGATTGAAGAAAGAAATAGCAATACCACCTACCTTTCGGGAAGCATGAGATGGAATATTAGTAAGAAAATCCATGATTTTTAGTTCCTTAACCAAACAGGTGATTTTTTAATATGAATTAATAATCCGTTTTTTGCGGATATTTTTTTAACAAAATGAGTAGTTGAGCAACAATTATGAATACATATTTAAGAATACTTTCATACGCAAGACCCTGGAGAAGGTTTATTCCTACTTACTTAATTTTTTCTCTGCTGGCTGTGGGATTTGGTTTGATGAATCTGGCTATGTTGGCTCCATTGCTTGATGTGATTTTTGATAATAAAAGTGTGGCAGCATTGTCGCAATATGCGATAAAGCCCGAATTTGCTTTTTCCAAAGATTATTTTGTTGGTATTTTCAATTATTATATGTTGGAAACAGTAAATAACTACGGGAAGTTTGGCTCCTTAATTTATGTCTGTATTGTCATTATTTTATCCTTTTTACTTTCTAATATTTTCAAATATCTCTCCGCCATAGTTATGGCAAAGGCCAAGGCAGAAACTATAAAAAATATGCGTGTTGATATTTATAAAAGTGTAAGTCAGTTGCATGTTGGATATTTCACTGATCAACGAAAAGGTGATATTATCTCTCGAATTACTAATGATATCCAGCAAATAGAAAATTCGATTACCCACAATCTGAAAGTAATATTCCGTGAGCCATTGACCGTGGTTGTGTATTTCTGGTTACTGATTGTCACTTCTCCAAGTCTAACGCTATTTACATTGATCATGCTTCCTGTGGCAGGGGTAATAATTTCGGTGATTGCTAAAAAATTAAAGAAAACTGCTATTCAAAGTCAGGAATCGTTGGGAAGGCAACTTAATATATTGGACGAGACCATTGGAGGCATTCGTGTAATTAAGGCTTTCAACGCTGTTGGATATATAAACCGTATTTTTTCTAAAGAAGTAAAAAGATATGCCAAAGTGGATTATGGGTTTTCAAAGAGGTATGAGCTTTCGAGTCCTGTATCGGAAATTTTAGGTGCCATTTCCATCTCGGGGATATTGATTTATGGAGGAGATTTGGTTTTGAATAAAGGGACACTTGACGCCAGTTCGTTCATCATGTTTATGGCAGTATTTACACAAATTCTTCAGCCGACCAAAGCGATTGCCGGGGCTGTCACCCATTTTCAAAGAGGTATTGCATCTGGCGAACGGGTATTTGAAATGGTAGATACCAAACCTGCAATAGTAAATATTCCCAATCCGAAAATTTTGAAAAATTTTGAAAGTGAGATTGAATTTAAAAATGTTTCTTTTTCGTATGGCGATAAAAAGGTATTAGACAACATAAGTTTTACAGTGAAAAAAGGTAAAACTATTGCACTGGTCGGACAATCAGGCGGCGGCAAATCTACCTTGGCCAATCTGGTGCCACGGTTTTATGATCCGGATGAGGGAGATATTTTAGTTGATGGCATTTCATTAAAAAATTATGATTATAAAACAATAAGGCATCATATGGGCATCGTCACTCAGGAATCAATTTTGTTTAATGATACCTTGCAAAATAATATTGCTTTTGGAATAGATGATATTGATGAAAATAAGGTAATCGAAGCAGCTAAAATTGCCAATGCTCACAATTTTATTATGCAGGAAAAAGAGGGATATCAAAGGCTTATCGGTGACCGCGGATCGAAACTTTCGGGTGGTCAAAAGCAGCGGGTGACCATAGCCCGCGCATTGCTTAAAAATCCAGCGATATTGATTTTAGATGAGGCCACTTCAGCCCTTGATTCGGAGTCTGAAATGTTGGTGCAAGAGGCCATTAATAATTTAATGAAAAGCAGAACGTCAATAGTAATTGCACACAGGCTGAGTACTATTCAAAATGCTGATGAAATATTGGTTATAAATGAAGGAAAAATTGCTGAGCGCGGTTCGCACAATGAGCTATTGAAGCTAAATGGTACCTATAAGAAATTGACCGCCATGCAAGGGCTATAACATTTCCAAAATTAGTTTTTTCATATAGAAATTATAAATAACGATTATTTTCATATCTTGAAAATCGGCATCTTTTTTTATTATAAATCCTGAAATGAAAAAATTCAGAATAGTCCTTTATCTCATTTACCTTATATATATGGGTGTGACAATCTATATGGGATTAAATGTAGATAAAATGATAAGCCAGTTTGGTTTGCTGAGTTTCTTTTCATTTTTCCAGGATTGGCTTACTTATGGGAATCTATTTTTTATAATATTATTGATTACCGAAAACATACATATTTGGTTTCAAAGGCGGCGAATTAAATATGCTGAGAGCGATAGAGAGGATTTGATAATCAGGGTTAATGACCTGAGAAGACAGGTTGAAAAATTAAAAAAATGAATTTGTTAATGTGCTAAAATATGTGCCTGGATATTTTGGATGATTGACTAAGATTTTCAAAGTCCGTAAGAAACCATGCTTGCCTATTGTCAAATTTGGATTCAGATTAGAAAATAGCGATAGAAAATTTTATAAATATTTAACTAAAAGAAATGCTTTCCAAAACATTTGGGAGTGCCGTATATGGAATTGATGCAACTACAATTACGGTAGAGGTCAATGTGCTTCAGGGCACTAAATTTTTTTTAGTCGGCTTGCCGGACAATGCCATAAAAGAAAGCGAACATCGGGTAGAATCTTCTATAAAGCATTTCGGATTTTCTATGCCGCGGCAAAAAGTTGTAGTCAATTTAGCACCGGCTGACATTCGGAAAGAAGGCTCTTCTTATGATTTACCCATAAGTCTATGCGTATTGAAAGCCTCAAATCAAATCATGGCCGAGGAGCTGGAGGATTATGTAATCATGGGTGAATTGTCGCTTGATGGCATTGTAAGGCCTATAAAGGGAGCGCTGCCGATTGCAGTTGAAGCAAGAAAACAAGGGTTCAAGGGATTTATTCTTCCAAAGGAAAATGCCAAGGAGGCTGCAATTGTAAATAATCTGGATGTATTTGGTGTCGATACCCTCGAAGACGCCATCAATTTTTTTAAAGATAAATCATCCATAAAACCCACTAAGGTAGATACAAGAGAAATATTTTACCACGAGCTGAATGAGTTCGATCTTGATTTTGCAGATGTGCAGGGACAGGAAAATACAAAAAGAGCACTTGAAATCGCTGCTGCCGGAGGGCACAATATAATTATGATCGGCCCTCCCGGATCCGGCAAAACAATGCTGGCCAAAAGGCTTCCTGGAATTTTACCACCTTTGACATTGCACGAAGCATTGGAGGCAACAAAGATTCATTCAGTGGCCGGCAAGCTTGGGCCCGAGGCACAATTGATTTCAAAAAGACCATACCGGTCTCCTCACCATACCATTTCTGATGTGGCACTTGTAGGTGGTGGAGGCGTCCCCCAGCCGGGAGAAATATCATTGGCTCACCATGGTGTATTGTTTCTTGATGAGCTTCCCGAATTTAAAAGAACAGCATTGGAAGTTATGAGGCAGCCATTGGAAGAGAGATTGGTAAATATCGCCAGAGCCAAGGCATCAGTTCAATTTCCTGCGAGTTTCATGTTGGTGGCCAGTATGAATCCAAGCCCTTCAGGTGAGTTTTATTCTGAAGATGGAAATCATCCTGATTCTCCCATGGATGTAAAAAGATATTTAAGAAAAATCAGTGGCCCACTATTGGATAGAATAGACCTGCATATTGAAGTCAATCCGGTTTCTTTTGATCAGATGACTGCAGATAGAAAAGCAGAAAAAAGCGAGGTGATCCGCGAGCGTGTAATCAAAGCCCGGGATTTACAATCGTTGAGATTCAATGATATAAATGATGTTTATTCCAACGCCATGATGCCATCACAAATGGTAAAGAAGGTTTGCAAAATCAATGAGGCAGGAAAAACATTGCTAAAAACCGCCATGGAAAAACTAGGTCTTTCGGCCCGTGCTTACGACCGAATACTGAAAGTATCGAGAACCATTGCCGACCTTGCCGGAACAGAAGAAATCAAAATTGAGCACCTTGCCGAGGCAATCCAATATCGCAGTTTGGATAGAGAAGGTTGGATGGGGTAGAGAGGAATGTAATGGCACAAGCGACAAGCTCGCACCAGCAGATAAGTTTTTACATAAACGTATCAACTTTTTAACCCTTTTAAAAAAATCATTTAACTGATCAAATGTAAAACGAACTGCAACATCCTGAATACTGTTCTCATAGTTTTTAGCTAATTTCATTTGTTCAAATCCCTTATCTGGTAAAGGTAAATCTTTTAATTTTTCCCATCTTATTTCAAAAAAGGGTGCCGGAAGAATCATCGGGAATTCTCCCCCACCGGTAATATGAAGCAATTGAATAAATTGGTGTATCGAGCGATTTCTAGCATACTTAATCCCATCTACAACTCCACCTGCTGCATCCTTTTTAATAAAACTCTTTAATTTAGAATTATTATTTTTTCGATAAAATTCTATTAACGAACAGGCCCATTGTAAAGCTTGAGCAACACATTTCAAGGCCTTATCCTCATTTTGTTGATGACGAATAGTTACCATATATTCATTCACTTCTTTCTCAAAATATTTTTCTAATCGATCTCTTGTTTCAGCATCTTTCATTTCTTAAAAATACTTATACATAAATAATTTCTGCCCTCTTTGTTGATATCTCATAGTCCTGTCAAAAATAAACAGGCTGACCAAATTAACAAGTCCATATCATCTTAATATAAAATCAACATTAATTAGATGCATAATTAACAAGTTCGTGTATTGGTATTTGGTTTCCTGATCATCTCCCTAAAATTATACTTTTTATCGGCTTCCTCATTTTTCGAATATGCTCTTTGTAACACCCTTACTAGTTTTGCTTGCACCATCATCATATCGGTCGTAATCAAATTTTTCAACCCTTTTTCATTCATTTTAATCAATAAAATTTTTGTGTTTCAAATAGCACGGTGAATATTATATATTCAGATTTGCCTACCATCATCTCCTCAAAGTATCGAGAACCATTGCTGACCTAGTGTAAAGAGTCTTTAAAAGACGAATTATTAGGATTATAAGTCCAGTCAAACGGCTTGGCTCTTGTAAGATTATATGTTTTGATGTAATCCATTAG